>Ga0272441_10010074_pt1 | contig 14411 bp, 10 predicted proteins | sample SSMProp6N_FD_193582 | JGI IMG/M metagenome (GOLD analysis project Ga0272441, IMG submission 193582) | Marine sediment archaeal communities from Little Sippewissett salt marsh, Falmouth, MA, United States - SSM-Prop-6N | ecosystem: Environmental > Aquatic > Marine > Wetlands > Sediment ... | reverse complement strand
TGATTGTGTCGGTGACTGCGATGCGATGGTGATGGGCGATGCGGCCTGGCAGCCGGACGGCGGTGTGTTCGGCGGCGCGCTGGCCTTGGACGGCGTCGATGACTGCATCGTGACCGATCCCGTGCCTGAACTGAGTCAGGGTGCTTTCAGCATTCTGGCCTGGGTCAAGGGCGGGACGCCGGACGAGGTCATTCTCTCCGGCGGCGCAGCGGACTGGCTTTACACGAATCCGGCCGACGGCAGCCTGATGACCGCACTCGGCTCTATCGCGGGCAACGGCGTGCCGCTGTTTTCCGACGTGGTGATTACCGACGGGCGGTGGCATCGCATCGGCCTGGTATGGGACGGCACCAGCCGCATCCTGCTGGTCGACGAACAAGAGGTCGCCCGGGACGAACAGGCGGAACTGGCAATACCCGATGCCGGCCTGATCATCGGCGCCGGAGCCGCCGCCAACCGCTTCTTCTCCGGCCAAATCGACGACATCCGCATCTACCGGCGGGCAACAAAGCCATAGCCAGAAATGGCCACACGCCAAACCCACAAGGGCCGGCGGATAACGGAGCCGCCGACCCTTTGTAGTGTTAGCGGTGCCACACGGAGAGAGGCGGTTCTTTTCGTCAGGATTCTGGGTCATCTTTTCTGACCTTGGCGCGCAGTATCTGATGGAGACACGGTATATATAGGTGGCGGGAACGCAGTGTGACCTTGGGGTGGCGTTGCGTGGTCCCGTAAGCCGTCCTCAGGGCTCTGAACAGGTCTGTTCTGATGTATTTAAACGTGAAAATACGTAGTTTCCACAATAGGATCGCTGCGGCCGGATGAGTACAATAGAAGCATTGCAGGTGGCAGGGAGCGGGACGTCTCCCGTCCCAGGTTGCTGCGAACTCTCGCTGCCCGCCGAGCAGCTTGCCTTGCCATGCTCTGACATCAGGAGGTGAGATATGCACGTCGCAACTATCTTCCGGGGGATTGCAGGGATCGTACCCTCTCTGGCCATGCTATCCACTGCCACGCCGCAGCACTCCGGCGGCAGCAACATGCTTGAGAATTCGTACGAGGTTGCCACGGCCGCAAACCACACTGAGTGGTCTGTGACGAGACTCCACATCTATCGCCTTCGGGCAGAAAGGAAAGTCTAACATGAAACCGTTCAAAATACCGATGCTGTTCACATCCCTGTTCGTATTGTTCTCCTTTCCAGGTATAGCCCCGCCACCGCTATATGCCGATTTCGATTTTGGCGAGCCGGTACCCATCTTACCTGTTCTCGACCCCGAGAACCACTATGAGTTCATCAATTGCTTGTCCTACGATGGTCTGGAGTTGTACTTCCACTCGTTGCGTCCAGGAGGCGAAGGGGACTATGACTTGTGGGTGTTGAAACGGATCTCTGTAGACGAGGACTGGGGTCCGCCGGAGAATCTCGGACCTGTGGTCAATGGTCCGACGGAGGAGGGGTCTCCGTTTATCTCCCGGGACGGACTGGAGTTGTACTTTCACTCAAATCGGACGGGCGGCTATGCCATCTATATGACAACGCGCCACAGCAAGGATGCACCCTGGCAGTCTCCTGTGAATCTGGGCTCAACCGTGAATAGTCCGTTCAGGGACGCTGCTCAGCCTTGGATTTCGTCAAATGGCCTGGAGCTCTATTTTGGCTCGTCTCGGCCTGGCGGATACGGGCGCGGTGATATCTATGTATCAACACGTGCGACGACGGAGGATCCCTGGGACGAGGCAGTCAATGTCGGTCCTGCGGTGAACAGCCCGTACGACGAGCTATTTCTCTCTCTTTCACCGGACGGATTGCTATTACTCTTCGGCGAAACCTCGGCGGCCCCATGGCACCCCGGCGGGTACGGGGAGGCTGACGTGTGGATCAGCAGACGAGCCAGTCTTTCTGACCCTTGGCAAGGTCGAGTGAATGCTGGACCAAATGTGAACGGACCGGAGCGCGAGAACATACCCCGCATCTCGCCCGATGGTCGTACACTCTATTTCATCTCTCGCCAAACGGGCGAATGGCAGAACTATCAGGCCCCAATCCTGCCGATCGTTGACTTCAACGGTGATGAGGCTGTGGATGCGGCGGACATCGACATCCTGATCGACTGCTGGGGCACGGATGAACCGCTGTGTGACATTGGGCCCTATGCCTGGGGCGACGGCGTGGTCGACGTCGAAGACCTGATTGTCCTGGTTGAGCATATCGTCGCCGCCCGGGCGGATGCCGAGGACAGCGACGCGGGCGAGTGAGCAAAGATGGTGGGTAGTGAAACTCTATGTAGCTGAGTGTCGTTGACGAAACTACATGTCGATTGCCTGCGGGCAGAAGGGAAGGTGTGAAATGAAGTTGTCTGAAATCCCCATCGTGGTAACGGCAATGCTGGGAATCTGTCTCGTGTTAGGTTTTGCGGCACCATCTGCGCGCGCAGACTTCACCTTCGGCGAGCCGGTAAACCTGAAGTTGCCCACGTCGGTTTTCGACGGCACAATTGATGATATCGATTGCTTCTCCTCTGATGGGCTGGAGATGTACATCGATTCATTTCGGGCTGGAGGACTGGGGGATTATGATCTCTGGGTGCTGAGACGCGCATCCGTCGATGACGATTGGGGATCCCCGGAGAATCTTGGCCCGGCCGTGAACAGCCCGGAAGGGGATTATTTCGCATCCATTTCCACCGACGGACTGTCGCTCTACTTCTGCTCATGGCGGGATGCTCCCTTCAGTACGGGACACGACATATACGTGACAACGCGCGCAACGAAGGATAGCCCCTGGGGCCCGGCTGTGAATGTAGGACCTTCTATCAACAGCTCCACCACCGACGGTGAACCGTGGATTTCGCCAGACGGCCTCGAACTCTACTTTGCATCAGGTCGGTCCGGCGGATATGGCAGCACCGACTTCTATGTGGCAACACGTGCGACAACAGACGATCCCTGGGGCGATCCGCTTAACGTAGGCCCTGAAGTCAACAGTCCGTACCGCGAAGACTTTGTCTCCCTCTCTCCCGACGAACTCTTGCTCCTTTTCAGCGACTATCCTTTCTCGGATACGTTTCCGCGCCGCCCCGACGGGTACGGCGGTGCAGACATGTGGATGACAAGGCGGGCAAGCCTTTCAGATAGCTGGCAGACACCGGTGAATCTTGGACCGATAGTCAACACGTCGGCGGACGAAGGTGTACCGCGCATCTCACCGGATGGCCGCATGCTGTACTTCTATTCAAGCGCGGGTGACGTTCCCGATTGGTACCAGGCTCCCATCTTGCCGATTGTCGATTTCAACGGCGATGAGGCTGTGGACGTGGCGGATATCGACATCATGATCGACTGCTGGGGCACGGATGAGCCGCGGTGTGACATCGGACCCTATGCCTGGGGCGACGGTGTGGTCGATGTCGAAGACCTGATTGTCCTGGTCGAGCATATCGTTGCCGTCCGGGCCGGCGTCGAGGACGCCAACGCGGTCAACTGAATCGAGGTGGTGGGTGGTGTACGCCTACCAGGCTGCATTCATAGTGGGGATAACCAATATTTGCGGAAAGGACAGAACCATGAGATCGAAAAGCGATCACCGAATAGCCGTGGTATGGCTGGTTGCCACGGCATGGGCCTTCTTGGCGGTCGGAGTAGCCCAGGCCGATTTCATCTTTGGAGAGCCGGAGATGCTGGGCCCGGGCGTGGATTCTGCACGTATTGAGCTCTGGCCGAGGCTGTCAACAGACGGTTTGTCGTTCTATTTCATCCGAACAGACGACTATCAAGGGCCCCATGAACTCTGGATGAGTGCCTGGGTGCCGGAAGACAATAGTTGGGATACGGCTACGTATCTCGGGCCATGGGATGACGTCTCTTCGTACCAGTCCATGCTATCCGTGCCCGGTGTCACCACGGCCGACGGTATCGAGATGTTCCTTCCTCTGAAGCGCGTCGGCGGATGTGGGGGAGTTGACATCTGGACGGCCACGCGGCCGACGGTAGATGACCCGTGGGGCGCGGCCGTGAATCTCGGTTCTGTCGTGAACTCGTCTACCAGTGACACCATGCCCTGGATTTCCGCCGATGGCCTTGAACTGTACTTCAGCTCGGATAGGCTGGGTGGGTACGGCAGTCAGGATCTCTACGTGACAACGAGGGAATCAGTCCACGACCCCTGGAGCGAGCCGACAAATCTTGGCCCTGCAGTCAACAGCGAAGCGTGGGATACTCGCGCAAGCCTTTCGCCCGATGGCCTGCTACTCTTCTTTGATTCCCATCGACCGGGCGGGTACGGCCACCTCGATATGTACGTAGCGAGGCGTGCAACACACTCAGACCCATGGGAACAGCCTGTAAACGTGGGGCCGGTTGTCAATGCCACATCTGCTGAGGAACTCCCACTGGTCTCTCCCGATGGCTCTACCCTGTTTTTTGACAGCGATCGGCTCGGCGGCTTGGGTCCTCACGGGATATGGTGTGCGCCGATCATTCCCATTGTCGACTTCAACGGTGACGAAATCGTCGACTGCGTCGACATCTGCATCATGATCGATTGCTGGGGTACAGACGACGCACTCTGCGACATCGGGCCGATGCCGTGGGGTGATGGCATCGTCGACGCACAGGACCTGATTGTCCTCGCGGAGTACCTGACGACAGATGTGAATGACGTCAATGACGCCGGATGATCGACTTTGTCCGCGTCCACAACCAGACGGTGAAGCCATAGGACATCGTACCCGCTTGGAAACCACCAAGGGGCCGGCGGACAATGGCGTCTTCGGCCCTCTCTTATCTCGGGTGCTTGCGACAATCCGTCAGACATTGTTCGGACTCAGTGTGATTGTTGGGGGCCGAGCGGTGCAGGATCGAGAATAGATGCAGTGTTTATCGAGGGTAGGATTAGGTGTCCCTGCCTCCATGCCATCGTGTGTCAATTCTGCAAACCGAGCCGTCATTCGAACAAGGCTCTTGCATCAGGAGGTGAGATATGCACTTGGCAAGCATCTTCCGGGGGATCACAGGAGTCGCACTCTCTCTGGCCATTGTCGCCACGGTTCAAGCCCAATACTCCGGCGGCAGCGGCACGGCCGACGACCCCTACCAGATCGCCACCGCCACCGACTTGATCGCCCTGGGTGAGACAGCCGACGACTACGACAAACACTTCATCCTGACTGCCGACATCGATCTGGACCCGAACCTGCCGGGAGGGAGGGTGTTTGATCGGGCCGTGATTGCGCCGCATCATGTTGGTAACACCCGGCCTACTTGGTACACAGGAACGCCTTTCAGCGGCGTCTTTGACGGCGACAACCACACGATCTCAAATCTCACCATCACCGCCGCGGGACCTTTTGGCTGTTACCTCGGTCTGTTCGGCGGACTGGACTACGGGGCGGAGATTAGGAATCTCAAGGTAATGGACGTTCGTGTCGCTGGTGAAGACGCGTGCGGCGGACTGGTGGGAATAAGCCGAGGTGTGATTCGCGGATGTTACACCAGCGGTCATGTCTCGGGGGGCTACTGCGTCGGCGGCCTCGTGGGGGAAATCCCGATGGACGATTGGTGGGGACTCTTGGAGGTGTATCCCCCTGAAATCATCGTGAGCTGCTGCCACAGTAGCGCCATCGTCACTGGCACCGGAGATGTTGGTGGGCTGGTGGGACAGAACTTGGGCGGCAACGTGACACAATGCTGGAGCGCCGGCGCGATTAACGGGGGCGACTCAATATACGGAGGCTTCGGTGGCCTTGTGGGCAGCAACGGCGGCAGTATAACCACCAGCTACAGCACGGGGGCGGTCGCGGGAGAGGAGAACGTCGGCGGCCTCGCGGGCCGCAACAACGGCAGCATCACCACCAGCTACAGCACGGGGGCGGTCACGGGAGTGGAGAACGTCGGGGGCCTTGTGGGCAGCAATGATGGCAACATAACCACCAGCTACAGCACTGGCGCGGTTGAGGCAAACGGGAATGTTGTCGGCGGCCTTGTGGGCTACAATGACGAAGGCAACGTGGCAACGAGTTTCTGGGATGTGGGAAGCTCCGGCCTCTCTGGTAGCGACGGCGGCGTGGGCTTAACCACCGCAGAGATGATGGACCCTGAAGTGCTCGGCCTCAACGGACTCGCCAATGAACCCAACTGGGTTCTTGCTGCGCATGACGATTACCCTCGATTGATCTGGGAAGAAACCGAAGGACAGACAGTGCCTGAGCCCGTGATCGACTGGCTCGCCGGGGATGGGAGTGAAGAGTACCCCTACGAGCTTTCAACTGTGGATCAGTTGGTGCGAGTGAGTAAGGCCAGCGTATTGGCAGACAAGCATTTTCGGCTGACCAATGACTTGGATCTCTCCGGCCTGACATGGTCTCAGGCGGTACTTCCTCATTTCGGCGGTCGGTTGAACGGCAGCGGACGGTCTATCCATCATCTCCATGTCCAGGGGACACGCCATTTAGGCCTCTTTGGCCGCATCGGAGAAGGTGCGGTCGTTACAAATGTGAACCTGCAAGCCGTCGATGTCAATGGTGTCGCTGACGTCGTCGGCGGCCTCGTGGGGCGTAACGAGGGAGATGTGAGGAACTGTTCCAGTGCCGGTACGGTTGCTGGAGACCAGGGTGTCGGCGGCCTCGTGGGGCGTAACGAGGGAGATGTGGGCAACTGTTCCAGTACCGGTACGGTTGCTGGAGACCAGGATGTCGGCGGCCTCGCGGGTTCAAACTCTACACACCGATGGAGCAACTCTGGCGGCACTATCACAGCAAGTTGCAGCGCGGGATCGGTGATAGGACGTGAGACCGTGGGCGGCCTGGTAGGCGACAACCGGGAGACGATCACCGCCAGTTACAGCACGGGCACGGTCAGTGGAGGTAACTGCGTCGGTGGTCTCGCGGGTTGCAACTACGGCGGCATTGACACGAGTTACAGTACCGGCACGGTCACAGGGGATGAGGGCATCGGGGGGCTCGTAGGAAAGAACGGAAGGGCTCCTTTGTATTGGTATTCCCACTTGGAAAACGTCTCCATTCTTAGCTGCTACTCAGCGGGCAACGTCGTGGGAGGCGCGAATGTGGGAGGACTTGTGGGAGTCAATCATGCCACTATCGTTGACTCCTTCTGGGACGTCCAAGCGAGCGAGCAGAGCTGCATGTGTGGGTATCAGGGAGCCAGCGGTCCGAGCGGTTGCGATGATTCGTGTGGTAAGACCACGGCTCAGATGCAAACGCTCGCCACTTTCGTAGCGAAGAGTGGCTGGTACACCTGTGGCGAGACGAGTGCGTGGACAATTGACGAGGAAAACGACTATCCGAGGCTGTGGTGGGAACACGCCCCCGGCCAGCCTGTAGAAGCAATTTGCGCATCCGCAGTCCTTCCTGGAAGTGGTACCCGAGATGATCCTTACCTCATCTACACTGCGGAGGGACTGCGGGCGATAAGCGCAATGATATGCGATCTGGACAAGCATTTCATGCTGATGGCTGACATTGATTTTCTTGCCGGCATCGGCACGACACCTGCCCCCATTGGGATACCAGGTCAACCCTTCAGTGGTGTTTTTGACGGCAACGGCCACACGATCTCGGGTATTCATTATGAGTCAGATAGGACTGAGGAGAGAATCGGGCTGTTTGGATATGTCGGCGGGCCAGATGCAGAGATTAGGAACGTCGGGCTGGTCAATCCCCGTGTAATCGCACCGGCAGGATCTTGGGTAGGCGGGCTCGTGGGTTCCCTGGCTAATGGGACGGTCCGCAACTGCTTTGTACAGGGCGGCACCGTATCGGGCAGCTGGTGTGTGGGCGCTCTCGTGGGATGGAGCGGCGGCACCGTCGCGAACTGCTGGTCGAGCTGTGCCGTTAGTGGGGAGAGCTGGGTAGGTGGTCTTCTCGGCAGCACCAATGGCAGCATCACTTACTGCTATTCAAGCGGAATGGTGTCCGGCACCTGGAGCGTAGGCGGCCTGCTGGGGGTCAGCGGCAACACATTGGACATCAGAGCGTCTTTCTGGAACATCGAGACTTCTGGCCAGGACACAAGCGCCGGCGGCACCGGCCTCACCACAGCCGAGATGCTGACGGCCAGCACGTTCCTCGACTCTGGCTGGGACTTCATCGACGAGACGGAGAACGGCACGGACGATATCTGGTGGATTCTCGAAGGCCAGGACTATCCGAGATTGTGGTGGGAGCTTCAGAATTGATGATTGATGATTTGCAGTTGACGATTTGTGGGGAACCGAACGAATGGGGGCAACCGACATTTTAAACGGAGGACCGAATATGAGTACGAGATTCTTTGTGCAGACCGTTGTGGCGCTGGCCGTGTTGTTCTTTCATCCTATCGTTGTCTCGGCGCGGGCGTACAGTCTGACGGTGGCGGGCGAGCGGCTGGAGTTTGTGGCCCAGCTGGAGAGGGGGTACGTCGTCAAGGTGGCGGAAAGCGCCGGAGGTATCCATGTGCTGGCAGGGATATCTGCCCCCGACACCGAGGACGCAACACCAGTGGGCGGGTTGGACCGGCGCGGCGTTTGGGTGGTGGAGAACGACGGCATGGCCGAACAGAACGAAGAGACGATTCGTTCGTTCCGAGCCGGTGGCCGGGTGATCTACGCCGCACCACTGTTTTCGTCCAACGGCGAGACCGTGGCCATCATCCCCGAGATCGTGCTTCGCATGAAGTCCGATGTCCAAATGGAAGAGGTCCAGACGCTCTGTGAAATGGCCGGCTGTACGATCCGCAAGCGAATGGAGTTCACCACACAGGAATACCTGCTGGAGGTCCTGGGGCCGGATGCCGAAGCTGTCTTTGCTGCCGTGGAGCAACTGGGTGAGGCTCCGGAAGTCGAATGGGCCTGCCCGAACACGGCCTTTCGACCGGAGTTGTATGGCCAGCCTTCATCGGCTGTTACTGTTCCCCAGGAACAGATGCAAATCGCCTCGGAAGCCGGGGACCTTGACTCCGAGAGCGTCTTCCCGAACGACGAGTACTTCCCCATGCAGTGGCACCTTCATAACACTGGCCAGTCCGGCGGCACGCCGGACGCAGACATAAATGCCCCCGAAGCATGGGACATTAGCACGGGCGATCCCAATGTAATCATTGCCATCTTCGACAATGGCGTTGATAGCAATCACCCTGATTTGCATGCCAATGTGGTGGCGGGGTATGATTTCTACGATGATGATGACTCGCCCGAACCGGAACTCGATGACTGGACGAATTGGCACGGGACAGCTTGCGCCGGGCTTGCCGCTGCACGAGGTGACAACAGCATAGGGGTAGTGGGCGTCGCCTGGAACTGCAAGATCATGCCCATTCGGCGGCATCGACGGTCGGGAGAACAGGGGGCGGACGGTATCACGATTGCCGAACATGCAACCGCGTTCCGTTGGGCAGCCGAAAACGGAGCTGACATTCTCAGCAACAGTTGGGGGCGTACCTACGCACTCCCCATATTGCACTCAGCGATTGTCGATATCACGAAGCCGGGGGGCTCGGCCGCAACGGCAGAGGCTGCATAGTATTGGCTTGTTCTCACAACGAAAGCGGGTCTGTCCGTTATCCAGCGGTCTATTCTGAGGTCATCGCCGTTGGGGCCACGGATCACAACGATTTGCACTCGTATTACAGCAACTTCGGACCTGAACTGGATGTCGTGGCCCCGAGTGCGCCCGGATGTACATTCGACGATTGGGCGGCCACCGGCGCCAAGGGTTGGCTGTGGACGACTGACATAAGCGGGACTGCAGGAGCGGACGCCTTCAACCAGAGTGCCGGCATTCTGGACTACGTTGACGCCATGAGCGGTACTTCCGGGGCCTGCCCCATTGCTGCTGGTATAGCGGCCCTGATTCTCTCTGTGGAACCGAATCTGACCGGCGAAGAAGTCCGGCATTTCCTCACGCGTTCAGCTAAGGATCTGGGCGACCCCGGCTGGGACCAGTACTACGGCTCGGGACGAGTGGATGCGCGGGCGGCGCTGGATATGGTCCTGGCCAAGCGAGCAGACCTGAACAACGACTGGCGTGTGGGTCTGGAAGATTTGGTGATCCTGATCGAGTCCTGGGAGAGCGATGACCAGGCGGCCGATATTGCTCCTGCAACCAGGCGTGACGGCTTCGTGGATGAGCAGGACCTTGAGCTCCTCTTACAGTACTGGCAGGTAGAGATTCCAGAGATGGATCCAGAAGGCAACTGAGTACATCCGGAGATGGGCAAACCACCTGCAACATCTGGTGGATTCTCGACGGCGAGGATTGTCCGGGACCTTGGTGGGAGATAGTCTCCGGCGATGGTCCTGATTTCAAGGAGTACCGTTTATCTGTAAGGAGATGAGAAATGAGCAAACAACGCACTGTCACCGCGACAATCCTGATCGCTACTGTTGTTTTCCTCGGAAGTGTGACTTGGGTGCAAGGCGTGGATGGGACCTACGAAAACGCCATGGAAGTGCGACGTCTTTTGAACGCCAAGCCCCTGGGGCCTGATGGCATGCCACTCGACGGTGAGAATCCGGCCGCTGCCGAGACCATGCTGCTACCCGTCAGCCAAGGATTCCACCAGGGAGGCACCGGTCTTTGCTGGGCGTATGCGACTCTCAACGCCCTCGAGACAATTTACCTGGTCAGGAATCCGGAAGGGCTGGACGTTGAATTGTCACGCCGCGCCATGCAGTACTACACAATGGAGGACCGCTATCGACGTTCGATCAAGAACGTGAATACCTACATCACCGAAGCGGGGGTTGCCGTAGACGCGCTCCGGTTGATCCAATCCAACGGAATCGTAACCTTCGATGACTACTACGACATCTTCGATCCGTACGGACAGGCGAACATTGATGCGATGATCGACGGCGGCGAGAGTTTCACCGACAAAATCCGGGCTATGTACGAAGGAATGAACCTGGTTTATACGGCACCGCCCACTTTGACTCATATGCCCAGCAGTCTCAGCGTCGACGAGCCGAATCTGACGTATGTGGAAGCGGAGCCCGGCGACCTGGCTCGGCTGGTTTTGGCGAAGGATGTGTGGCAGAGCTATGCGCCGTCCGAAACCGAAGTCGGTTTTCATGACCACCCGGATCCCGATTCGCGGTGGGAGAATCTGTCGTGGTATATGCCCCGCAGTGATTTTCCTGGCCGGATCAAGCAGGCGTTAGAGGCCGGTTTTCCCGTCATGGTGACGGTCCGAAATCACGTTGTGTTGCTCTACGGAGCTGACTACGACGACAGCGGCGCGCCGCTCACATATTATATCAAAGACAGTTACGACGAGTTGCGTTTCTTGGACGGTTACCTGTACTGGGGCTACTTCTACAAGGCAGATGCCGACTATCTTCATGAGGCGTTCTGGGAGATGACCACTGTCAAGCTGTAGCATCACGGACGAATCGTCCCACTATCTGTCATCAACCTCTCAGATGCACGGGGTCAGTCGAAGCGGCTCGTAAACGCTCGAAGGCAAAGACCAACTGTGCGTGAAGTTCGTTTTATAAAACCGAGCACCGTCGCTGGGTACCGTAATCAGACTTGAAAACCGCTGTCGGATCAAGCTCCGATCATGCTACATCTTCTCCTGGAAGCAGGTACTTGCGGCTATTCTCAATCGCCCGGTCCGTCTGCTCGGAAACATCCTGCACGTACCGTGTGGCCATGTCCAGATTGACATGCCCCAGCAGTTTCTGGACCGCAAACGGATCGCCGGACCTGGCGGCTAGTGTGGCGGCGGTGCGGCGAAGGGAGTAGAAACCTGTTCCTTTGGGTGCAACGATCTTGGCCTTTGTCATCAGCCTGGTGAACATGGCGCTTATGGCATTAACGGTTGTGTACTTCACAGTCCCATCGGCCTGCGTTCTCGCCTGCGTCCTGACCCAGGGATGTCCCTCGGCCGTGTAGAACACCAACGGCCCCGACCGCGACACTTTCTTCAGCGCTTTGATGGTCTCGGGCCACAAGGGTAGATCCCTCGGGACTGCTGTCTTGTTGCGAGGCAGCCTGACCCGGCTGTTCTCAAGATCGAGGTCTGTCCACTTCAACCGAGCACAATCCATACACCCAAACCCACAGTTCAGGCCCAACCACGTCATGGCCCGCATCTGCACATTTGCCAGAGACAGCAGTTTGGCAATTTGTTTGGAATCGAAGGTGTGTCTTTGTTGGGGGACGATCTTGCCTTTGGAAATTGCATCGATATTCGGGATACGCTCGAGAATGTCATTTCGTCTGGCCCAGTGGAACATGGCCTTCATGGTGCCGATATGAGAATTTGGTCGCTGCGCTGTAATGTGGGCGTTCTGGAGTTGCCGTTTGTAATTCTGCAAATCCAGCGTCGAGATAGTCCTTATCCTCCGGCCTTTTCCCATGAACGACATGAGTTTGTTCAGACTTTTGACTTGATCTGAGTAGTGTCTACCGGTGATCGCGCCGGCGCGGACCCTGGCGTGCTGATACTGCAGATAGAGATCACACAGCCCCTTCAAGGCCATTCTGCCATCAGATCCCTTTGCTGTTGCACAGGGATACCCGTGTAGATACGTCGCCTGATCCAGGTATCGCTGGAGTGCCTGTTTCTTGTTGGTGCCAAAGTAGTAGATCTTGCCATTGATCTTCTTGCAATATTGACCTGTGGGATGTAGAGTCAGTGGAAATTTGTCCGAACGTGTTCTTCTTTTCTGCTTTTTCATCGTCCTACTCCTTTTCCAAATCGTAGCGAGGTTGGACAGATAATCTTGAGTTGGTTGTAGAAGTGGTTGTATCTTCCCGACCACGAGACGAGGCGCCTCATCTGCAACCGACTGCAACACAGCAACTTGGACTAATTTTAGAGTCAGTAAGTCAAATGTCCATTGAAGACGTTCTACATAAAATCCTCGTTTTTGTGCCAAAATCAAGGGTTGGCAAATTCCAACCACCGGCCGCAATTTGCGCCAAATGTGGCCGTTGACCTACTGATTGATGTGGTATTTGAAGGACTGAGCTACACTCAATTCACCATCGCTCCGTTGTCGCGCTGTGCGGTAGGCCATGCCGATTTTCTCGGTGGAGGGCGACAGATAGACGGACGTGGTCTTGAGACTGCGGTGTCCCACTTGCTTTTGCACGATGGGCAGCGCCACTGCCCGATCCACGGCATAGTGCATCACATGACTGTGCCGAAGGCTATGGACCGTGAACATTCTGAGGTTCCTACCCAGACTATCTGTCCCATAGATCTGTTGGAGGCCCGCCTTGTGGATGTATTGCTGGAACAGCTGCCGCATGCGATTCTCTGTATACGGGGTATTCCAGCGTCTTCCAGGGTGAAATAAGTATGCGTCAGCGTTCTTGATGCGGTCGTTCCGCTTGGTCATGAACTTCTGTTGCTTGAGCAGGCTTTTGATTTCGTTGGTCAATCCGGGCGGCAAGTAGCTGAGCCTGGCGTATTTGGTTTTGGTATTCTGGGCCGGAAAGAAGATGGCACTGCGACCGAAGTTGATGTGCTTGACCTGGATCTTCACGAATTCACCGACTCGACAGCCCAGTTCGTACATCACTTCAAACATCAGCTTGTGTCGGTAGTTGTCGATGCTGTCGAAGAACAGCTTCAATTCCTCCAGCGTCAGGTAGCGAATGACTTCTCCGAAGCGCTCGTATCGCTTCGCTCGTCGCGGCTTTCGGTGCGGGTCCGACCGTGCGCCGACAGATTCGAGAGGCTGTATTGATTCCATGCAAATGTGAAATCAACCGGCTTAATAAAGCTTTGCACCAGAAGGCAGGATGTGAAAAATTCGGTCCGAGAACCGTCGAGCGAGTTGCATATTGAGGATCACTGGTATGCGCGTACGGCGCTGGAGGACTTGTTGGGCGTCTCGCCGGAGAAGATCCATACCGACCGCCTGTATGCGGGGTTGGATCGCCTGCTTGCCCACAAGGAGAGCATCGAAAGGCACCTCAAGCAGCGACTGGGCGATCTGTTCGACCTGGAATATGACCTGCTGCTGTACGATGTGACCAGCACGTATTTTGAGGGGCAATGCCGCGCCAATCCGATGGCCCAGCGGGGCTACTCCCGGGACAGCCGCCCCGATTGTCTGCAGGTCTGCATCGGTCTGGTGGTGACCGAGGACGGGATGCCCCTGGGCTATGAAGTCTTTGACGGCCATACGCATGATTCGCAGACGGTCGAGCAGATCGTGGAGGCGATGGAATCGAAGTACGGCCGGGCCCATCGCATCTGGGTGATGGATCGCGGGATGGTCAGCGAGGCGAACCTGGCCTTCCTTCGCCGCCGGGGCGGCGGCTACATCGTGGGCACGCCCAAGTCGATGCTGCGTCAGTTCCAACAGCACCTGACCGAGCCGGATTGGCACGAGGTCCAGGCGGGCGTGGAGGTCAAACTGGTCGAGGGCCCCGAGGGGCAAGAGGTGTTTGTCCTGG
>Ga0272441_10010073_pt1 | contig 14412 bp, 14 predicted proteins | sample SSMProp6N_FD_193582 | JGI IMG/M metagenome (GOLD analysis project Ga0272441, IMG submission 193582) | Marine sediment archaeal communities from Little Sippewissett salt marsh, Falmouth, MA, United States - SSM-Prop-6N | ecosystem: Environmental > Aquatic > Marine > Wetlands > Sediment ... | reverse complement strand
AGCAGCAAGCGCGGTGGCACCGACCGCCTCGAGGACGAGGAGCGCGGCAAGCAAGGGGTTACCGAACAGCGCGGAGATGGCCGCGAACAGGCCCGCCGACGCCGCCAACGCCGCAACGTTGCCGGACTGTCGAAACAGGTGGGCGCCCCACAGGCCCAGCGCACTGCCCAAGGCCACCAGCGGGGCCTCCGGACCGATGACCGCGCCGAACGCCAAGGACGCCAGGGCAGCCAGCACGACACCAGGGATGGCATCGGGGGCAACGGGCTTCGCGGAGAAGCCGTTGATGGGGTCGTGCCCTCCGCCACCGGGCAGGTGCCTGACGGCGAGCCCGGCCAGCACCCCGCCGATGGTCGGGATGAGCAGCACCCACCACCACGAGTCTGCAGCGAAACCCGCCGCGGTCGGGATGTCGCCCCACAGCCAGTTGGTGAGCTGCTCGACGAGGGCAAGGAAGGCCAGCGCCACCAACGAGATCGGAATGGCCACGACAGCGGCGATACCCAGTGCGCGGGCCAGGTCCCTACCCCTGCTCTCAGGCATTCTCGCGCGGCCTCATGGGCCGGATCGTGCCAGATGCATCAGATGACGTGGCATCACCGCGCTGATGCCGCTGGGCTCTGGCGACTCGGTCTCTCGCATGGGTCACGTCGTGGTGTCGACGTGAGATCCGAGGTGGGTGACCCGCCGACAGGGGTGAGGTCCTTAGCCCTCGATGGCCTTGGACACCTGGTCCTCAGACTTCGCCAGAGCCTTCTGCAGCTGGTCGTAGTCGCCGGAGTCGATGGCCTTGCTGATCCGCTTGTCCGCCTTCGTCAGAGCGGCCTCGACGCGGTCGAGGTAGACGTCGTCGATGACGACGACCACGGCCGACGAGTTGGGCGGCAGATACTCCTCCAGCTCCACCCCGAGCTCCTTCTCCGCGTGCTTCTTGGTCAGGTGGCCCAGCAGGGCGCCGATCCCGGCCCCGACGGCAGTCGCAGCGAGCAACGGTGGAGCGAAGAGGCCCACCACGAGTCCCACGCCTCCGCCGAGGACCGCGCCTCCGCCGGTCATGCCGTCCCCCTCGGACAGCACGTCGACCTGCCCGTCCGCGTCGCGGCTCATCACGACCGCGGCCACCACCTGAAGGTCGGCACCTTCGGCTGCCTTCAGGACGTCGAAGTCCTCCTTGGCGGCGGCGCGGTCGGAGTAGGCAGCGACGTAGAGAGCGAGGTTGGTCGGGATAGTCATGGCGTCGTCCTTGTCCTGAGTCGTGGGCCTGCGGGACCGGGTGTCCCACTTTCGGATCATCCACGCCCCCGGCTGTCGCCGTCATCACCCGATGGGGATGACGCCACCCTGGGGCCAGTGGCCAGCATCTGCGGGCCACGCTACGACTCGGCAGCCAAGACCCGCTGGGTGCCCTCGCTGGCACGAGGCCGAAGACCCGCCTTCCTCACCGTCCATGGACGTCGCTCACCGTCGACCTCCGCGCAGGAAGACCGCCAGGGCGCTGAGGTCCGCCTCGCCGAACCCAGCATCGACGGCCTGCTGGACCAGGAGGCGGTTCGCGACGAGCTGGGGCATCTGGGCGTCGACCCGGTCGGCCAGGGCGCGGGCCAGATCGAGGTCCTTGGCGACGAGGTCGAGCGCGAACGCCACCGGGGCGTCACCGGGGTTCTCGAACGACGCGCGCTTGTAGGCCACGTAGGGGGCAGCGACCGCGCTCGAGGCGACGACCTCGTAGGCGACGCTGCGGTCGACGCCGGCCTTCTCGGCCAGCACGAGCGCCTCGGCCAGCGCGGCGTTGAGGGCGTGGACCATGCTGTTCACCACGAGCTTCATCGTCGAGCCGGTGCCCAACGCACCCAGATGAACGATGCGTTGAGAGAACGTCTGCAAGACCGGCCGCGCCCGATCCAACGCCCCGCCGGGTCCCCCGGCCATCACCAGCAGGCTCCCGGCCTCGACGCTTGCCACGCTGCCCGACACAGGGCTGTCGAGCAGCGAGGCGCCGGCAGCCGACACGTCAGCATCCAGGTCCTGCAACGTCGCCGGGTCGACCGTGCTGGTGTCCGCAACGACGGTCCCCGGTGCCAGTCCGGCCACCAGTCCTTCAGGACCGCGGTAGGCGGCGCGGACCGCCGCGTCGTCGGCGAGCGACACGACCACCACGTCCGCGTTCAGCGCCGCCTCTCGCGGTGTCGCAGCGACGCCGACCCCGAGACGTTCGCCGAGCTGCTCAGCCTTGGCCGTGGTGCGGTTGTAGACGACGACGGGATGGCCGGCGTCGACCAGACGACTCACCATGGCTGCGCCCATCCGGCCCGCGCCGACCACGGCCACACGTGCGAGCTCGGTCACGTGAGCAACCACCCGTTGTCGACGTAGAGCTGGATCGCATTCGCGCCGCGGTTCTCCAGCAAGAAGTCGACCGCACCCACGATGTCTGGCATGGACGCCAGTCGTCCGCCGGGTGTCCGCGACCGGTATCCCTCCAGCACGGCGGCCGGCTTGTTGGCCCAGAACGGGCTGTCGCCGATGATGCCCGGGTGGATCGCGTTCACGCGGATCGGCGCCATCTCCAGCGCCAACGCATTGACCATCCCGACGACACCACCGTTGACGGTCGCCACGGTCACCGAGCCGGGGTAGGGGTGGTCCTTGGCGCGACCGCCGAACATGACGATGGCCGACTCGTCGTGAAGGGCCGGGAGGAGCGCATGGACCGCCTCGGTGTAGCCGACCAGCTTGGTGGTCACCAACCGCACCGCCCGGTCGATGTCGTACTCGGTGATGACGTTGTTGTCGCGCTCGATGGCCGAGATGACGAGGTAGTCGACCCGCTCCAGCCCGGACAAGGCGTCGGCCACGGTGTGCGGCTCGCTGAGGTCGACAGCGCGAGCGCTCACCGTGCCTTCCACGCTGGACGCCACCGACGCCGCACGGTCCGCATCGCGCCCGGTCAGCACCACCTCGTCGCCCAGAGATGCACGGTGCTTGACGATCTCGAGGCCGAGACCGCTCGTCCCGCCAATCACCACAGTCCTCATGTCGTTCCTCCACTCAGATGCTGACGCAGGTAGTCCCAGTCTCGAGCGAACCGGTAGGAATGCCGGCCCGGCGGCTGCGGGGCCTGGGTCTCCAGCCACCGCACAGGCCCGTCCCCCACATTGGTGAACGAGTGGACACAGCCCACGCCCGCCCAGGCGACATCGCCCGGTTCGAGTTGGTATGCCGTCCCGTCGAACGTCGCCTCCACCGAGCCCTCGAGGATCAGGTACGCCTCCTCGAAGGGGTGGTCGTGGGCCCCGGCCAGCCCGTTGGGCTCGTACTGCACCATGAACATGGTCGAGAGCGTCGCGCCCAGGTCGGAGTCCACCATCATCTTGACGCTGATCCCGCTGTAGACCAGCAGCGCCGTCCGCATGCTGGCCGAGACCGCCAGCCTGTCCTGGGTCTGCTGGGACGGATCCATGTTGGCGGGGTCGATGTGCCCGTAGCGCCGGGTGCGAGGGTCTCGGACGTCGGGGTCCAACGGAATCGTCGTGTCGACCTCCGGTACGAGGAAGGTGTCCATGTCGTGGGCGGGTCTCGGCGTGGGCGCGGACATGCGGGCGAAGGTCGCGTGCGCGCCACTCCCGTTGCGCAGTGAGTGCGGGACGCCGAGGGGGATCAGCCCGTAGTCCCCAGGTCCGAGTCGCACGGCCTCCCCTGGCGTCTGGACGACCACCTCACCCTCGAGCACGTACAGGCTCTCCTCGTAGGCGTGCACATGGGACGGCAACGACCCGGCGCCATCCAGGCGGCCCAGCCCGAACCCGGTGTGCACGGCCGCCGTCGATGCGTCCACCACCGACCAGCTTCTGTAGCCGGTGGCCGAGGCCAGCGGCCCGCTCGCCGGGGCCCACTCGAGTTCCGAGCCCCGGCGAACGACATGGTGAGTCGACATCAGGCAGGGCCCTCCACCTGTGCCTGCTCGGTCGCCTCGAGAACCTCGGCATCGGCGGCGGCCTGGGCCTGCAGCTTCGCGTCGGCGGCTGCAGGGACGAGGAAGTCGCGCGACTCCCCGACCATCGACACGGCCTTCTCGACGTCCGCCAGCAGGCGGAAGTCCCGCTTGCGGAACTCGCCGTTCACGAGGACGTGCTCGATGTTCGACACGTCGGCCGAGAGCGTCACCGCGGCGACCGGGTCGTGGACGGGAGCGACGTTGATGGCAGTGGCGTCGATGACCAGCACGTCCGCCTTCTTGCCCGGGGTCAGAGAGCCGACCTTGTCTTCCAGGCCGGCGACATGGGCGCCGTTGATGGTCGCCATCTCCAGCATCTGGCGCGCCGTCAGCATGGTGTCGGGGACATCGACGTCGAGGGCCCAGCAGACCTCGTTGGTGCGGGCGCGCTCGGCGCCGAAGGCCGCGCGCATCTGGGTGAACATGTCACCAGGCACAGTGGTGACGACGTCGATGGACAGGCTCGGCCGCAGCCCGAACTGGTAGCTCTTGTTGACCGGAGGCCAACCGTGCCCCATCTGCGTCTCGACCTGGGCGGCGATCGAGATCGTGCCGCCGGTGTCGGCCACCCGCTTCCACTCGTGGTCGGAGAAGTAGCAGCAGTGGATGAACGTCGTGTCGGGCCCCAGCAGGTCGAGCCGGTCGAGCTGCTCGACCATGGCATAGCGGCCCGCGAGGCGGCCCATGCCGACGTGGACCGTGATGGGGATGTTCAGGTCGCGGGCAAGATGCCACTCCGACTGCACGACCTGGTCCTGGGTGAAGCCGGGGCCTCGGGTGGCCAGCGCCATCGTGAGCAGGCCGTCGTCGGAGGAGAAGTACGTCTCGCGCACCCGGCGCACGTCGTCACCGGGGATCGCGATGGGGCTGAAGAACCAGTAGTCGGCCAGGGACGTGTTGGCGCTGCCGTACGCGTACTGGGCCCTGATCCCCGACTCCTTCAGTCCCTGGATGCCGGCGTCGGGATGCTCGGGTGTGTTGTTGATATGCGACCAGTCGACCAGGGTCGTGATGCCGGCGTTCAAGCACTCCAGCGCGCCCGCCAGGTTGCTGGCGTACACGTCCTGCGGGCGGTAGACGGGCGCGAACGTGTCGAGCACCTCGACGAAGTAGTCGTCCAGGGTGGCGTTCGGCGCGCAGTTGCGGATCGCCGCCTCCCACGTGTGCCGGTGGGTGTCGACGAAGCCGGGCGTGATGATCTTGCCCGTGCAGTCGATGACCTCGGCGTCGGCGTCGATGCTCGGCGCGACGGCCACTATCCGGTCGTCCTCGATGAGGACGTCGCCGACCGGAAGGTCCCCGACGTCCGGGTCGACTGACAGCACGGTGCCGCCCTTGAGGAGGATCTTGCCCATTGCTGACCCCTTTCTGGTGGTGTGGCGCCACGGCCCTCGTGGCTAGTACGCGGCGAGCATGGTGACTGCGGAGACGACCTTGTCGACGGTCGGGATGACCTGGTTCTCCAATGCGTCGGCGAACGGCAGCGGGACGTTGTCCGCGGCAAGTCGACGCACCGGCGCGTCGAGCAGCTCGAAGCCCTCGTCCGCGACGATCGACGCCAGCGTCGCGCCCCAGCCGCCCTGGTACGGGTTCTCCTCGACGATCAGCAGTTTGCTGGTTCGTTGCAGGGACGCCATGACGGTGCTCACGTCGAGAGGGATGAGCGTGCGCAGATCGATGACCTCGGCCGAGACCCCGTCCGCGGCGAGGCGTTCCGCGGCGACCAGCGCCATCGGCACCGTGGACGCAAGCCCGACGACGGTGATGTCGTCCCCGCGCCGCGCGACGTTCGCCTGGCCCAACGGCACGACATGCTCCGGTGGGGCAGGCTCGCCCTTGCTTGCGAACAGGCCCTTGTGCTCGAAGAAGACCACCGGGTCGTCGCTGCGGATCGCCGAGGCCATCATGCCGACGACGTCTGCCGGGGTGGACGGGGCGGCGATCTTGAGTCCTGGGATGGTCAGTGCCCAGTTCTCCACTGCCTGGGAATGCTGCGCCCCGAACCCCAGTCCCCCGCCGTTGGCAGTGCGGACGACGAGCGGAACGGTCACCTGACCGCCGGTCATGTATCTCGCCTTGGGGATCTCGTTGGCGAGGTAGTCCCAGCACACGGCGAGGAAGTCGCTGAACATGATCTCCGCGACCGGGCGCATCCCCGTCATGGCCGCACCCATGGCTGCGCCCATGATGGCCTGCTCGGAGATGGGTGTGTCCCAGACCCGGTCAGGGCCGAACTCGTCGAACAGGCCGACGGTCGTCTTGAAGACACCGCCGGCTGCACCGATGTCCTCGCCGATGCACACCACGGTCGGGTCGCGCCGCATCTCCCGCGCGATTCCTTCCGCGACGGCGTCGCGGTACGTCAGTTCCGCCATGACCATCCTCCGTCCGCCCACACGTCGGTGTATGCCTGCGCCGGGTCCGCGGCCGGTGCGGCCTGGGCCGCTGCCGACGCCGCGGCGACCACCTCAGCGGCCCGTCCATCGGCTGCGTCCACGTCGGACTCGCTTACGCCGCCGTCCACGAGCCGTTGCCGTGACACCAGCAGCGGGTCACGAGCCATCCACTCCTGCACCTCCTCGGAGGGGCGGTACTTCGCCGGGTCGGTGCGGCTGTGGCCGAAGTGCCGGTAGGTCAGGGCCTCCACCACGGTGGGTCCCTCCCCGCGTCGTGCCCGGGCAACGGCTTCTCCGACGGTCTCGCGCACCGCCAGCACGTCGTTCCCGTCCACCAGCACGCCCGGCATCCCGTTGCCCGCCGCCCGGTCGGCCGCGGGGTTCGGCACGGCGGTGACGCTGCCGATCGGGGTGTACTCCATGTATCGGTTGTTCTCGCACACGAAGACCACCGGTAGCTTCCAGACGGCCGCAAGGTTCAGCGCCTCGTGGAACGCCCCGATGTTGGTTGCTCCGTCGCCGAAGAACGCGACCGCGACCTGCCCCGAGCCGCGCATCTTCGCCGACCACGCGGCCCCGTTGGCCATCGGAAGGTGTGCCCCGACGATCGCGTACGAGCCCAGCATCCCGAACTCGGCCTTGGTCAGGTGCATCGAGCCACCCTTGGCGCGACACACCCCGGTGGCCTTCTGCATGAGCTCGGCCAGGCACTCCTCGGGCGTCGCACCCCTGGCGATCGCGTGGTGGTGGCCGCGGTACGTGGCGAACACGTAGTCGTCGGGGTTCAGCGCCGCACTCGTTCCGACGGCCACGGCCTCATGTCCGGCCGCCAGGTGGGTCGTGCCCTTCACCAGGCCCTTCAAGAACAGGTCGTGCGCGGCCTTCTCCGTCCCTCGGATCACCGCCATCTGCTCGTAGAGACCGAGCTCGTCGGCCGTGGAACGCTGCTCGACCTCGACGCTCACGTCTCGTTCCTCCCGGCCTCCGTGTTGAGATGCGACTCGGACTCCCGAACGGCCGGTAGCGGCCCGTTGACGCTCCAGTAGCGCTTGCCGGCGATCAGCAGGTCTTCGGCAGGGAACTTGGTGATGACCTCGCAACCGTCGGCGGTGACGACGACCTCCTCCTCGATACGGGCAGCCGACCAGCCGTCGGAGGCGGGCCAGTAGGTCTCCAAGGCGAAGACCATCCCCTCCTCGAGGGTCTCCGGGTGGTCCAGGGACACGAGCCGACTGAAGATCGGCTTCTCCCAGATGCCCAGGCCGACGCCGTGGCCGTACTGCAGCGCGAACGCCGCCTCCTCGTCGGCGAAGCCGAACTCCTGCGCGGTCGGCCACACCTCCACGATGTCGGCAGTGGTCGCACCTGGCCGGACCCTGGCGATGGCTTCGTCCATGTACTCCCGGCACCGTGTGTAGGCGTCGCGCATGGCCGGGGACGCACTACCGACCGCGAAGCAGCGGTAGTAGCAGGTGCGGTAGCCGAGGTGGCTGTGCAGGATGTCGAAGAACGCCGGGTCGCCGGGCCGCACGATCCGGTCGGAATACACGTGCGGGTGCGGAGCGCACCGCTCGCCTGAGATGGCGTTGACGCCTTCGACGTACTCGCTGCCCAGGTCGTAGAGGGTCTTGCTCACCAGCCCGACGCACTCGTTCTCGCGCACGCCCGGGCGCAGGAACTCGTACAGGTTCTCGTACGCGGCGTCGACCATCGAGCAGGCCTGGGTGAGCAGCCCGATCTCGTCCGGTGTCTTGATCCGGCGTGCTTCGAGGAATACCTGCTGGCCGTCGACGACGTCGATGCCTTCCGCGCGCAGAGCCGCCAGGATCGGCATCTCGGCGATGTCGACTCCGAGAGGCGCGTCGGCCATGCCCGCCTCGCGCAGCACAGTGGCGACCTTGCGCGCCACCTCCTGCGCGGCACCGGCGTCGGGGTGGAACGCGCCACGCAGCGTGGAGATCCCCGCCCGAGCCCGGTTCTCGCCGTCCAGCCACGGGTTGAACAACTGGTGGTGCTTGGCCGCCGAGCCGAAGTCCCACAGCACCGGCTCCCCGCCCCGCGGCAGCACGGCGAACCGGATCAGCTTGTCCATCGCCCACGTGCCGATGTGGGTCGATGTCATGTAGCGGATGTTCGCGAAGTCGAAGGTCAGCAACCCGCCGAGCGAGGAGGCGTCCAGGGTCGCCTTGAGTCGGGCCAGTCGTTCCTCTCGCATCCGGCCCAGGTCGATCCGCTGCTCCCAGTCGACCGCGTTCGGTCCGAACGTCCGAATGGCCATGGCCCCTCCGTTGGTCTCGTGCAGAGTGGCTGAGAGTCAAGTCACACCTGCGCGTGGTGTCAAGTGCTACTTCACGCAGACGTGAAGCCAGCATTTCGAGCGCGGGGCCGAATCGACACGCCTGTACAGTGATGATTGACAAGGTCCGAGATCGATGGGGGCGCCATGGAGACGGCTGGTGCAGGGCGTGCCGTTGACGCAAGCGCGTCTGAGCAAGACGGCACCGAGCTCGGTCGCCGCATCCGCGCTGCGCGCGAGGCCAGGGACATGTCGGTACGAGAGCTTGCACGTCGAGTCGATGTCTCGGCCAGCTTCGTCTCGCAGGTCGAACGAGGCAAGGCCAACCCCTCGGTCGGGACGCTGTACTCGCTGGTCGGTGCGCTCGGCACGTCGATCGACGCGCTGATCGGCACCGACTCGGGAGACGGCGGGGGCGGCCAGGGAGACGGCGTTCGCCAGGGGCACCAGGCACGGCGGCTGGCTCGGTCGTGGCCCCGTATCGATGCGCCGTTCCAGGCCGCAACCGGGCGCCGCCGCGTACAGATGTCCGGGGTCGCGTGGGAACGACTCACCCAGCACGACGACCCCTACGTCGACTTCCTCCATGTCGAGTACGCACCTGGAAGCGCATCATGTCGCGAGGGCGACATGATGCGGCACGGTGGCCGCGAGTACGGCCACGTCGTCAGCGGCCGCCTGCAGGTACAGGTGGGCTTCGAGACCTACGTCCTCGCCCCCGGGGACTCGATCCACTTCGACTCGATGACGCCACACCGGCTGAGCAACCCCTTCGACGAGGCGTGCACGGCCGTGTGGTTCGTGCTGGCACGCCGCGACGACGAGCGGGTCGGCACCCCGCCGGGCCAGGACAGCGCTCATCTGCCCGGCATGCTCTGACGGCAACGGAGGGCGTTCTTCCGGACGCCGGACGGGCACCCAGGACTCGCTCGCGCAGCTACTGCGGCAGGCCTGGCTAACGGTCACCTCGTGCAGGCCGCCAAGACAGGCGGATTTCGCTCAGATGCCCACAACTGCCATCTCACAGCCATGCTGCGATCGTCCGCGTGCGACATCGGAATCGTCCGGGTACGGCAATCCGCCCATGTGGGGGGAGGCCCTCACCGGGGGTGTGAGAGGCGCGCGTGGCGATCGGGCGGGATGGTCGCTCTACTTGCTGGGCTCGCTGGTGCGGTGTGCGGCCGTGTACTGCGTCAGGGCGTGGGCGGCCAGACCGATGGCCCAGGGGATCGTGATCCAGAGCGCGTAGTTCAGGCCGTCACCGAGGGCGATGTCTTGGGCCCATAGGAACGCGTTGACGGCCAGGAAGACCGCTGCGTGCGCCGCCACGTCGCCCCAGCCGCTGCGATGTTCTGCCGCAGGCGAGGCTGGCAGGCGTCGTGTGCGGATCAGCAAGGCAAGGGCAGCCAGGCCTGCCACAACGCCGACAGCGAGCAGGCCGTAGCCCCATGCCGGGTCGATCTGGCCGACCTCCCAGGAGACCTGCCCGCCAAGGCCGACGGACTGCTCATCTCCGGCGAGCAGGATGAATGCGCCGAGGAAGGCAGAGATCGCACTGAGGATGCCCAGGACCCAGCCGGTGACAGGGAACCGCGCCCGGTGTCGGGTGACGCCGGTCGGACTAGTCGAGCCGGTGCCTGACGATCGCGGTGGGCTATGCACAGCCATGGTGCACCTCCTTTCGGGTGCCACCTTCACTGGACACCCGCCCCGGCGTCGCGTCCAGAGCCCAAAGGCACCAGGGAGGGTGTGTCGGCTTGCCGCGCGGTGACGTCGGACGCCGACGTCGGCTCCACCAGACCAGGAGCACGCCACATCGTGAGCGGGCAGGCATTCACGGCTTCGGGCGGGGGGATCTGCTCTACGTGGCCGCCGTCGTGTTGCCTGCCCCTTCATGCCGGTCGGTGCGGGACTTGAGGAAGATCACGACTGCCCACAGCAGCAGGTTGGCCAGCACCGCGGCCGGGGAACCCTCGAATAGCAGCACGATGGTCAGGGGGACGGTGTTGAAGGCGGCGTGGATGACGATGGCAAGGAACACGCTCCGGGTGCGCTGATAGAACCACGCCTGCAGGATCGCCATTGCGACGATACCGATGCTGAACCCGGCCAGGGAGCCCACGACCGCAGCAGGCTGCATGCCCTGGGCGAGGAAGATCTGAATCACGACCGGGAAGTGCCAGATCGCCCACACCGGCCCGACTGCCCACCCGGTGTCCCAGTAGCCGCGCCCGGGCAGCAGGGTGTGGGTGAGGTAGCCGCGCCAGCCGACCTCCTCGGTGCCCGACGTGACCATCTGCACGACGAAGAACACGAGCAGGAACAGCAGCAGCGTCCCCGCACCTGGCGGGTCGTCGGCGGGGTCGGCGATGGCGGCCGTCACCGCCAGCGTGGGGACCGTGACGATCAGCAGGATCAGCCCGACCATGCCGTAGACGCGCCCCCCGACCCCCACCCGCAGCAGGCGCGCACGCAGGTCGCCCGGCGGGATCGCCGGGTCGGAACGGGACGCCACCACACCGCCGATGAGGGGGCCGTAGACGCCGATCAGAGACAGCAGCGACAGCGCCACGAGCGTGCCAGACGGGTCCCCGCCGAACAGGACGTCGTAGACCAGGGACTCGTTGAACAGCAGATCACCAGTCTCGGTGGCTGCCGCCGCGATCCAGGCTGCCAGCCAGAACACCCACGAGAACCCGTAGGCGATGATCAGGAACCGGAGCCGAGGCCGATCCCACAGACCTACCCGCTGGCCGGCCCGCTGGTCGTCCACGCTCGCCTGCTCCGGCATCCCCTGAACGTACAACCACACTCACCGACATGACTCCGACGGACCGATCGAAGCAGGCAGCTGGTCGGCCTAGATCTCCGCGGCGACTCGGGAGAAGGCGTCGGTCCACTCGTGCAGTGGGATGCCGAAGTCGGAGCTTTGCGGACGATGATCGCGTTGGCAGACGGCGAGATGTAGATGATCTGGCCACGGTCGCCTTCGGCAGCGACATCAGCCGGCCGCCCGTCGCGAAGCATGCCGGCCGGAGCAGATGGCGCTAGCGGACGTGAAGAACCGCCTGTCCGAGGTGGTCGACCAGATCGAGCGCGAGCACGGCCGCGTCATCATCACCAAGCACGGACGTCCCGCAGCAGTCGTGCTCAGCATCGACGACGACCAGCGAGCAGTCGAGATCGTGGCCATCGAACACCGAGCCGACGCCTACCGGCGCAAGTAGTGCCCAACCTGCAATGCCCTCCCAGAGGTAGTCGCGGACGTCGTTGTTGATGTGGGGATCCCGGTGAGCGTGTCGTTTCAGCAGCGAGGGGCCCACATGCCGTGGGGGCGCAATCCCCACCTCACGTTGTGTGGACTCCGCGCTCTGCCTGGCGTACCCACCACGGCCGTTGACAACCACCCGCTCAGCGATACGCGGGGGTCCGTGAGGCTCGACCAGACCTCGGTCACGAGCCAAGCGGCCCGGACACCATGGGTGCTGGTCCCGCTCAACCCACCGGTTGACCGCCCACAGCACCGCCAGGCGAGGCAGGGGTCGGTGCCGTCGGCGACATCGAGGGTGTAGGCGTCGCGGATCGTGACCCACTTCTGCGTGATCTGCACGACCGGGCGGCCCTCGACCGCGATCGCGTACTCCTTCTCGGGCAGGCTGCCGTCTTCGTCGTCACGACGCCGGGGGCAGTCGGCGGGGCCGAGGCGCAGCGGTGAAGCAGGCGGTGGTGGGATAGTCCGATGGCTGACGACGGCGGCGGCGCCAAGCGGCGGCGGGGGGCGCCGGATCGGGTGGTGGCGTTGACCGACGGGGTGTTCGCAATCGTCATCACGATCCTGGTGCTCGAGCTGGGGGTGCCGCCGGACCTGCCGGAGCGGCCCCTGCGGGAGGCGATCGAGCAGACCGGGCCGGAGCTGACCGCGTGGGTGATCAGCTTCTTGCTGGTCGGGATGTACTGGGTGTGGCACCGCGACATGTTCGTCCAGGTCCGAGCGGTGAACCGGGACGTGGTGTGGCTGAACCTGCTGCTGCTGCTGCCCATCTCGCTGATCCCGTTCGCCGCGTCGGTGCTCAACGAGTACCCACGCGAGGCGATCGCGCTGCGGCTGTACGGGCTGGTGCTCACCGCGGTCGCCCTGCTCCGGTTCGCCGTGTACGCCTACCTGATGCGCCACCCGGTGCTGCTCTGGCAGACAGCGTCGCCGCGGCAGAGGCGGATAGGTGGGCTGCTCGCGCTGGCCCCGATCGTGGTGTACGTCGCTGCCAGCCTCGTGGCCTCGGTGGCGCCGGACCCCAGCCTGGTGCTGTACCTCGCCATGCCCGGCCTGTACTTCGCCCTCATCACTGTGCTCCGCCGGCACCCCGCCACACGCACCGAAGCAGACGACTTCAGCTAGCAGATCTGGTCCCAACGACAGACTCAGGAGGCCTTGACGAACCGCAGTCGGGATCGTCCGACCCAGTCGACGTCGGAATCGCGTTGGTCGCGTCGGTCCGGGCCGGCTTCACCATCCGGTGCTCGAGCTACGACTGCTCGATGAGCTCGATCCGGCCCTCGCCGCCCTCCACGATGAACTCGAGCACCACGCCCACACCAGGCGCGTGGTGCTTCTCCTCGACCACGTCGGGCTCCAGCGGGTTCCACTCCCGGATCACCAGGACCTCGGAGAAGTCACCGGCCGGCACCGACGCGCTGGCCATCACCTCGGCGACCTCGGCGACGTCCTCGGCCTCACCCGCGGAGTACTCCTGCCGGTACGCCTCCCCCACGGCGGGGTTGGCCAGCATCACGATCCCCGGCAAGGCCCCGTCCACACCGGCCTCCCAGGAGCCCTCAGTGCTGACCACCTCGCCGTCCTCGAGCTCCTTCGAGTCCTCCCCGAAGTACCAGACGTTGCCCTCGGCGTCCTGGGCGAACCAGTCAGCGGTGTCCTCCACCAGCTCGCCGTCCTCGAACACCCGGTCCTGCACCACGACCGTCGACACCCCCATCACCTCGCGGCGCTCGCCGGTCACCACCACCTCGACCCGCTCGCTCCCACCGTCCTCAACGCCCTCATACACCCAGCGCGAACCCGGCGTGAGCGGCAAGTACGGGTGGTCGATGTCGGCCACGAAAGCAGACGGCTCGATCACCGGCCCATACTCCCCACCATCACCCGGGTCGATCATCGCCTCGCCACCTCCCGACCCACAGCCGGCCAGCACACCGGCGCCGAGGGCCGCCGCCGCTGCCCACACCTTCAGAGCCTTGGTAGCCATAGCGAGACACCTCCGACCCCATGCTCCGACGAGGGTGCTGCCCTGCCCAGAGTCGAAAGCCAGCCGTACCGGCCGCATCTCCCATCGGCGGTCGGCACCAACCCTGCTTCCGCTCATCAGCGATCGGGCAGCTCAGTGCAACGGTCGCAACCGCACTCTCGGCGGCAGTAGGGGGGTTGGCCCACGCGTCTCGGCCTGTGAGCGGCTCCGGCGGTTGAGGGCTCGATACGCGCGCCGCGCGCCGCGTCGGCAGCGCCGGATCAGGGGCTCGGATGTGTGCATGAGCCAGCCAGACGCCACACCGCAGATCCGCCAGCCGTCGACCACCCCTTCGCCCCCTGGCAGCGTGCGACGCATGATGGTGGCGTGACAATGGCGTCACGACATCCATACGGCAAGGGGAGCTCATGACCGTGGGCGAGTGGCTGCTGGCCTCTTCTTCATCATCATCTGGGTGGCCTGGAT
>Ga0272441_10010071_pt1 | contig 14416 bp, 14 predicted proteins | sample SSMProp6N_FD_193582 | JGI IMG/M metagenome (GOLD analysis project Ga0272441, IMG submission 193582) | Marine sediment archaeal communities from Little Sippewissett salt marsh, Falmouth, MA, United States - SSM-Prop-6N | ecosystem: Environmental > Aquatic > Marine > Wetlands > Sediment ... | reverse complement strand
ATAGCATTCTGTCCTGAATGCGGGATGAAAATAGAAGGAAACCCAAAATTCTGTTCTGGTTGCGGAAAAAAACTCACATAATATAAAAAAACCTTAACACATTTATACCAATTAACTATACTCTTATTTCAGAGGAGAATTTAAATAGAAATAAAAAGGAGCTTTGAATATTATGGGAAAATTTTGTACTAAATGTGGAGCACCATTACCAGAAGAGGGAAAATTTTGTACCTCATGCGGTGCAAGTATCGAACAATCACCAACACAAGCAGAACCATCTCAACCAACACCTTCACAACCAACTGGAATAACACCTATTCCACCAAAACCTAAATCAAATATGAAAATAATAGCAGCAGTAATAGCAGTTGTTATCGCAGTAGTAATTATTTTGGCTGTTGTTTTCTTATTTTTAGATTTAGATCTAGGTGGAAGTGACGGTGATAACAATGGTTCATCGGGGGGATCCGCTGATACTAGATTCGTAGGAACATGGGATTACAGCAGTGGAGGTATCACTGGCTCATATATTTTTAAAAGTGATGGAACCCTAGCGATATCAATGTCAGGTGTGGAATTAGGTGACGTAGGTACTTGGGATGTTAACGGAAATCAATTATGTATAGAGTTTAACAGTCAATGGTCTGAACTTGCAGGTGGAGAAGATCTCAATCAATGCATAACTTATCAATTTTCAGATGGAGGTAACACTCTCACCTTGACTGAAAGTGGATCAGCGCCTATAGTTTTAACAAAAACAGGAAGTACCAGTGAAGAAGAAGATGATGAAGACGGTGGAGGCGGTGATAACGGTGGAGGAACAGGCGAAGATTACAGTAGTGAAATTGTTGGAACATGGACCATAGAAGATATGCCATATCAAACATGGGTCTTTTACAGCAATGGGACTCTTAAATGGGCTTACGATTACGCAGGATATGACTATAATTTCTGGTACACATATAATTTTGAAAATGGGCAACTTTGTTTAACATCTATCTTCGCAGGGATATCTGTAGGCGATCCAGTCTGTGGTGATTTCGTAATGGACGCAGGCGGAGACAGCTTTACCTACACCTGGTATGATACACCTACAACATTCAATAGAGTAACATAAAAAGAGAGACAGAGAATCTAAAAAAGTCTTATCTTTTTCCTATTTTACAGTTATTACAGACACCATTATGTACATCAAAACAACTACTGCAAACTATTCTACCACAAAGACGGCAAGTATGCATAGCACCAGGTTTACCACAAATACTACACAGACCCATAAGATCCATAAAATATCATCTCTCACCTATTTTAATAAGTTTTTTCTTCAAATCATCCAAAGATAGATTTGTAACAACTAATGGTATGTTCTCACGATCAGCGAGTTTAATAGCAAGGGCATCAACAGAACCTGGCCTATGATAAACCACAAGCGTAGGTTTCACTGGGTGAACACGTATAGCTATCATAGGACTACGACCATAACGAATACCAGTAAAAAGTATTGCACGCTCAGTACTCCAACCATAAAGACGGTTATAATCACCAGCGTTAATTGTTTCAATAGTTTTTAGACTATCAACTAGGGTGAAGCCTTTAACATTTTTCTTAAGACCCGCCTGGTTAGATGATAAAACATTGCCATTTATTTCTTTAATGAACTCACGAGCTGAGATGGAAAAAGGATATTCCATAATCTCAAGTATACCCTCCTGGGTTTCAACCATTGAGTTATATTTACGTAGAATATTGCTACCATGTTTTTCATCTAATTTTATAAGAGCTTCAATAATTTTTTTAACCGTTTGAATACCCGGTGATCTACGTCTTCCTGACTCATAATCACTAATAACACTCGGTGAAAGACCAAGGTGTCTAGCTAGATCCGTCTGACTAACATTAAAAATATTACGCCATTTACGAATTGTTTGACCTGGCCTTGAGCTAAGAGTGATTTCACCTGCGATTTTTTCAGATAAGGCATTTTTAATATCCAAATTTTTCACCTTAAGGGTTTAAATTTATATCCATAGTAGATAGCGCCAATATATCCATCTTCTTGTATCCTACGGAAAGTTGATTCCACTTTCATACCGATTTTAACATCATCTATATCACAATCAACAATTTGGGCTGTTACTTGTGGGCCCTCTTCAAGTTTGATTATAGCTATTGGATAGGGTACTTGTTCTTCGAAGTCTTCAGGTGCTACATGTATAATAGTATATGAAACAACTTCTCCTTTCCCACTAAGTTTATAGTCCATCATTTTACCAATACTTTTTCTTCTACAGAATGGACATGACTCACGCGGTGGGAAAAAAACTCTTTCACAGGAACCACATTTGTTGCCCATAATGCTGTAACGCTGTGGTATCTCCCTCCAGAAACGTGCAACATTTGATTTCATATTTACATCGCCTCCAAAACATGAACAGTACAAGTTGCACCAGAACCACCAATATTATGCGCAAGACCAATTCTTGCATTTTTTACTTGCCTCTTATCAGCGTCACCACGGAGTTGTTGTATTATTTCTACGACTTGTGCAACCCCAGTTGCACCTACAGGATGACCTTTTGCTTTTAGACCACCACTTGTGTTTACAGGTATCTTTCCATCTAGAGTAGTTATTTTGTTTTCTATTGCCTTGCCACCTTCTCCTTTTTCTACAAAACCTAAGTCCTCAATTGCACATATTTCACCTATTGTGAAACAATCATGAACTTCTGCAACATCAATATCCTTAGCAGTTAGCTTTGCTTGGTTATATGCCATTTTAGATGCATGGACTGTTGCATCAAGTGTACAAATATCTCTACGACCATGTAAAGCGAGACTATCAGATGCTTGACCTGAGCCAATTATTTTAACAGGTTTATCAGTGAATTTTTTAGCTTTTTCAGCTGCACATAAAACTATCGATGCTGCACCATCTGTAACAGGTGAACAATCCAATATACTCAATGGGTAAGCAACCATAGTTGAGTTTAGGACTTGTTTAACTGTTATCTCACGCCTATATTGGGCATGCGGATTAAGAGCACCATTAGCATGATTTTTAACAGCTACCTGAGCAAGTTGCTCACGGGTTGTACCATGTTCATGCATATGACGAGTAGCAATTAATGCATAGATACCTGGAAATGTTGCACCAAAAAATGCTTCCCATTCTTGATCAGCAGCTGTGACAAGTGTCTCAGTAGCAGTAGCACCTGCTACATCATTCATTTTTTCAATACCGCCAACAACTACAACATCGTTGAGACCAGATGCTATGGATAGATAACCTTCACGTACGGCCAAACCGCCAGATGCACAGGCGCCCTCTACACGTGTAGAAGGTATATGTAAATTAGAGAAACCAGATGCATCGGCGACAAGTGCACCAACATGTTCTTGACCTATAAATCTCCCTGAACTCATAGAGCCAATGTACATTGCATCGATATCACTACCGCTTATACCTGAGTCAAGTATAGCTTTTGATCCTGCTTCAGCGATTAAATGACGGAATGATTTATCCCATAGTTCACCAAATTCTGTTAAACCAACTCCTATAACAGCTACATCTCTCATAGTTTTTCACTCCCAATATAAAAGATCAGTTATCTTAGCATACGTACCATAATCAATATATGTTTTATCATCGACCATTTCTTTAACAGTAGGTGCATTGTTACGAGCCAAGTTGGATATACCATCTGTAACTGTGATATCAAATCCATCGCTACCAGCACCAGAGCCATAGCTAGTTAGAATAATTCGGTCACCTGTTTTAGCAACATCAAGAACAGAGGCTAGACCAACTAAGGACGCTCCTGAATATGTGTTACCAATAAATGGTACAACAAGTCCTTGTTTGATCTGTTCAGTTGTGAAACCAAGTTTTTTAGCTACGTTAGTTGGAAATTTACCATTGGGTTGATGGAAAATAGCATATGTATAGTCCGTGGGTTTAGTACCCATTTTTTCCATTAAATTATTTGCACAATTTGATACATGTTTAAAATAAGCAGGTGCACCTGTGAAACGCCCACCATGTGAGGGATATTTCCTCTCAGCTCTCCTCCAAAAATCAGGTGTATCTGTAGTATAAGAAAGTGTGTGATTAATTGTAGCTATAATATTGTCTTTACCAATTATGAATGCAGCACCACCAGCAGATGCCGAGAATTCAAGGGCATCACCTGGTGCAGCCTGTGAAGTATCTGCGCCTATTGCTAGACCATATTTTATCATATCTGCTTTTACAAGTGCAGTACATGATTGTATCCCTGCAGTTCCTGCTTTACAGGCAAATTCATAGTCTGCTACCATGAGATCTGGTGTTGCACCTATTGCTTCTCCAACTATTGTACCAGTGGGTTTTACAGCATAGGGGTGTGATTCACTACCAATATAGATAGCTCCTATATCTTTAGGATTTATTTTACAGCGTTTTAGTGCTGCACGTGCAGCTTCGACGCTAATTGTTGCAGTATCTTGGTCTATCGATGGGACTGATTTTTCTGTTATTCCTAAGCCTTTACTAATTGACCCTCCATCTTTTCCCCATACTTTAGCAATTTCTTCTATTTTTATTCTAAGACGTGGTATATTAGCCCCGTAGCTAACAATTCCTATGTCTGCCATAGTTTTATCTCCAGATTTGCTGTAACAAGAAGATCTATTTAAAAATGACGATTTATTTATCGTTCATTAACGATATATATTTTTTGTTTCTAAAAAACTAAATCTTCTCTAAGTTTAACCAGATGAAGATTAACGCCTAATTCCTCCATCTTAAGAACATAGGCTTTACCAAGTCGGAACTTTAATCTTTCCACAAAATTCTGACCTGCATCCTCACCAAGAGAAGAAGAAATCTTCTCAATAAGTTTCTGAATACCTCTACCAACCTCAGATGGGCTAACTAAATCAATATCAGAAGAAATACAAACAGCATCAAAACCTTCAGAATACCTAGAGCTATCGATCTCAATGAATCTCAAAAGCTCATAATCATAATAAATCCTACTCAGAGTTCTATCTAAAACAAGAATAGCATAGCTCTCAGCGCTAGCTTCACTTAAAATATCCACCAAGGCTTTCAATACACGTTTTACAATCACACCGTGCCTCATATGAATAGCACCAAGGTTAACTCCCATCTCCTCAAGTTTAAGATAATACTCTACACCCATGTATTTTTTAAGTTTCTCAATAAAAGGAATACCACCTTTTTCTTGTAAATAATTACTAGTTTCCTGGATAACTTTTTGAGTTACATCACCAATAACATCAGACTCCAATACATCAACTTTTGAGTCAATTGATACAATATTAGCACCCATCATATACCTAATATCATTTACCTCAATATCTTTTAAAATCTCATATTTAGTACTAAATCTCCTAACCAATTCCTCCAAAGTTAAAAAAGCAAAATTTCTACCATTTTCCTTAGCTAAAACATCAAACAAAGCCTGGAAAACATATGTAAGAAGCTCTGAATGCGGAATTTGAAAATCAAACACACTCTTTCTATCAGTAAGATATTCAAGTTGAAGAAAATCTAGATCAACACCTAATTGTTTAATTGTCTGTTCATACTCATAAGGTAAATCCTCTTTTATTTCTTTTATAAAAAAATAGCCAGCATTTTTACCTAGCGCTCTAGTAATCTTTTGAATAAAATCTCTTGAAGCCCTACCAATATCTTCAATATTTACATAATCTAAATCATTTTTAATGTTAACAATCTGACCTATTTCAGAATATTGTGCATTACTGATTTCAACATTTTTTAAAAAATCATATTTTTCACTAAGTCTCTTAACAACAGTTCCTATAACCATAACAGCATAACTTTCAGAAGTACGTCTACCAATTACACCAATAGTAGTCCGAATTATACGACTAATTAACTCATTATTTCTGTATCTCGGCATCCGCAACCCATCTTTTAGAACATTTTTTCAATGTTCATCCATTTAAGTATATCTTTATTTTTAAATATTGTTATTTACTAACTATTGTTAGACTCTTTGAAGTTAAAACCACCTACTAGAGCATTGCTAGGTATATGCCTAATCGCAAGGTTACCAGCACAGTTTGTAACAACATCTCCTTCCTTAATTGTACCTGTTGGAAGTTTTGCTTCACCAGAGCAAATTTCATTATCCTCCCATTTTAGGGATTTATCATATATTTTTTGAACTTTTAATGTACTAGTGTTTTTATCCATTGAGAAAACATATGGAGGTTTTGGCAATCCTGTTTCTTTTTTATCAAAAAAACCCATAACGAGCATAGAAAGGAACAAGCAAAATAACCCTGTTAAAAAGAATTGAATGTGATATATCCATATAGCTAGAATCCAGCTTATTATCCAAGCTAACCCCAATATTTTTTCAATTGATGGTATTTTTTTGATTAATTCCTGTGCATCCATCCAATATATGAATAAATTACTTGTTATTATGTGTTATCCCAGAAACCCCTTGTACGGGCATATGTTAGCTCTGCTTTTAATATGTCTCTTAAAAATTTTATCTTTAGCTCATCAGATTTCTGTAATTCCATATTGTTATATTTTCTTAATATTCTAGCAGCAGTATCAGGGCCTATGCCTCGGCCCACAAGAGTCATTAAACCATTTTTGCCATAAGTTAGTACTAAACTAGCGTTTTTATGCAGTCTTTTTACTTCTTTATCTTCTTCTTTTGTTCTCTGTTTTTTCTTTAGTAGTTTAGCAATATCCTTGTTGTATCTAGGTGTTACTGCTATTTTTATTGCACTACATTTTGGACATTTAGGTTTATCATCTGTCCTGCGAACGGAGGAATCCCAAGTATGATTACAGTTAGTGCAAACAAGTGTAATATCTGTGTCCTCGAGTCGTTTTTTTAAAGCCATTATTATAGATCGGTCTGCTCTTTGTGGCAACATGAGGCCTCTTATGGTTTCAAAACCGGCTAGAGAAATTGGTGAAAGTCTTTGTATATGGATTTTTATCTTGTTTTTTTGTATATGTTCTAAAACTTTCTGTGTGTTTTCAACATCCATTCTTTCCCAGAGTATTTTATCAACGGCTTCGTCGAGTATTAGGTTGTTTTCAAAAAATGTGAACAGTTTTTTTACTCCTATGTTTTTTGCATCGAAGTCTTTTCTAATAGCTCCAAATTTCCTAGCTACGTGTATTAGTTGCCATCTAATATATGTAGAGTTTCTTAGAACTCTATTTAGCAAATACCATAGTGATTCTGGTTTAGTTTTCAAAAGTATGTCTTTTATTTTTTCAACTGGGAAACGCCCTGGTAGTTCAAGGTTAATTCGATAGGGGTCACTGCCTATGCCAACGGTTTCTCCTAGGTTTTGTGCTAGTATAGCTGAGATTAATCGTCCGAGTGTTTCATTTACTTTGGTGCCAAGACATGTATTTATGATAACTGTTTTTTCTTCCACATCTATTGTAATTGTTTTGTCATCTGGTACGATGAATCCTTGTTTTTTCTGGTTCTCTATTTGTTCTATAAGTTTTTTTAGAGTTTTTTTATCACATGGGTAGTTTTTGATTTCGTTTTTAGTTGCTATTAGTCTTCGGAGTTTACCAACTTCTTGAGCTACTTCAAAGGGTACTGGTATGTCTTCACCAGTCCATGATGGTATGTTACCTATTTCTTTTGATTGAGCTACAAGTATGTCTTCATCTTCTCTTTTTACAATAGTCCAAGGTCGGCCACGTAGTATGAATTTTGCTCCTTCAAAACCATAGTTTAGGACAAAAGTTTCATCTAGTTTACCTATGCGTTTCCTAGTACTGATGTCAACGGCCATATAGGTTTTTTCATCAGGTATCATTGAGATGTTATCTAGAAAGTATTTTCTTGAGTTTGTTTTTTTTATGATAAAATATTCTTCGTCAAGCCAAATGTTGCGTTGTTGTTTTAGTTGTTGAATTATTTTTTTGAAAACATTTTGTTTTAATTTATGGAATGGATATGATCTTTTTATTATATTGTAGATTTTTTCTGATTTTATTTTTCCGTATTCTAGTGCTATTGATATTATTTGGTTGGTTAGAACTGAGAGAGGGTTTTGTCTAACTTTTAGTGTTTCTATTTCACCTTTTAATGCTCTGCTTGTTATAACTAGACTTTCTGCTAGATCTTCTGGTGTAGTTGCTATTATTGTACCTTTGGATGTTTTTCCTATGCTATGTCCTGATCGTCCGACTCTCTGGAGTATTCTTTTTACTTCTCGTGGTGAGCTATATTGTATTACAAAATCTGTGTTTCCTACGTCTATACCTAGCTCTAGTGATGATGTACAAATTAATGATTTGAGCTTTCCATTTTTAAAGTCATCCTCAGATTCTATTCTAGCTATTTTAGATAATGAGCCATGATGGATACCAACCGACATATCCCCTTTCCATTGGTTGAAACGTGATGCTAATATCTCCGCACCATCACGAGTATTAATGAATAAAAGAGTTGAAACATGGTCATCAATGAGTTCTTTACAACGTCTAAGTGAAGCAAAAGAAAGTGGCTCAATTGAAAAACGATTAGCTAAAACGTAATCATTTTTCATTATAGTTGGGAGTTCTACATTAATATCTATATGTTTAGTTACATCAACCTCAATTATCGTTACATCGCGAAAAACATTATCTACATTTCCAACTAAAAAGCGTGATACTTCCCCCGGGCTTCCAACAGTGGCAGAGAGCCCGATACGCTGGAAACCATGTCCTTTCTCAGAGGTTAACTCAAATAGTCTTTCAAGACCAACAGCAAGCTGTGTACCCCTTTCATCATCAGCAAGTTCATGTATCTCATCAACAATAACCCATTTTACGCTACCCAGATAGCTTTTTAATCTTTTACCAGTGAAAAGAATCTGAAAAGTCTCAGGGGTGGTGATAAGCATATCCGGTGGTTTCCTAGATTGACGAGCTCTTTCACTCTGAGAAGTATCACCATGACGAACGGATATTTCAATACCTAGCTTGTTTCCCCATTCAATTGTCCTCCTAAGCATATCACGATTAAGAGCTCTCAAGGGTGTAATGTAAAGAACTGAGATACCCTTGTCTTTTTTATCCTGATCTAAGATTTTTTCTTTTAAAAAATTATTAAAAATTGGTAAAAGAGCAGACTCTGTTTTTCCAAGACCAGTTGGAGCTATTAAAAGAACATTTTCACCATTAAGTATAGGAATTATAGCTTTCTTCTGAGGTTCAGTTGGCGTTTCTATTTTTTGTAGTTGTAAAAGTTTTTGTATTTCTGGGTTTAATTCTGAAAAAATTGATTTCATTTCATCGATTGCAATACTAAATAATATTTATTATTTTCCTAACGGGATCAGAGTTTAACTAATCGCGGCGTAAAAAATTACTCCCATGGCAAACCATACTATTGATAGTATAAAGTACCATGCTATTTTTATGTCATAAAGAATCCCTGTACCTATTAAAATCAGAGGCAATATTATCATTATGAATACAGTTATTATTTGTTTTTTTTCTTTTGTTAGATTTAGTTCCATAGGTCATCCATTTTTTAGATCTATTTAATAATTTTTGTTGGTTATCGAGGATACATTATTTAAGCATTATCTATAAATTTTGCTCTACATAGTTTATTTTATAAATGTTTAATTATTTCTAAAAAAGAGTTTTTTTAATTGGTGAGATGGAGATGAAGAAACAAAATAAGATACTCTTAGCAGTTATTATAATCTTTTTAATATTGATAATTCTAGTTTTTGGATTGCCCTTATTTTCTAATAGTGATCAACATGATATAAGTGTCACTACAAATCCTTTACTATGGGAAATCGAGGGTGATAAACCATCTTATCTATATGGTTCAATTCATTTAGCTAAAGAAGAAGTTTTAACTCTTCCAGATGTAGTAATGGATAAATTAAACGAGGTTGACGCTGTTTACACTGAAATAAAATTAGACGAAGAGACGCAAATGTATGTTCTTCAGATGTCGATTTTATCCGATGGTCAAACTTTAGATGATTTATTACCATCTGATGTGTTAAATCGGCTTCATATGTTTTTAAATAGTAAAGGTTACCCGAGTAGCACATTTTCAAATTATAAAATCTGGATGGTTAATAGTTATCTAGCTTTATTGGACAATCTTGATGATTATATGATCAGACCAGAGCTTGATGCATATATTTGGAATCTTGCAGTTTCTAAGGGGAAGAATACAGGTGGTATTGAAACTGCTGATGAGCAGATAAATATTTTTGATGATTTATCTATTGAGGAGCAAATACAGTTACTTAATGATACATTAGATAGCTTAGAGTCATATCAACAGATAGGTATTAATCCGATTGATGTCATGTTAGATGCATATTTGCAGGGTGATTTAAAGTTGATTCAGGATTTAATGTTAACTGATTATGATGAGAATGATTCCTTTGATTTGAAAATGAAGAATAGTTTGATCATTAACAGAAATTATAACATGTCGGAGCGTATATCCCAATTAATTAATGATAACCCTGATGAACAATTTTTCTTTACTATAGGCGCAGGTCATTTCTATGGAGATGAAGGAATTATAAATCTCCTTGAAAAAGAAGGTTTTAATGTAGAACGAGTTCTATTTAGAGAATGTAATAACTGTGATTCTGGAGAAATAAGCATAGATGGAAGATGCTATTATCCTTACGAAAAATAAAAAATCACTATTTTTATTTAATGTTTTTAACTTTTCCAATATCTGTACCATCAAGTAGAAATATCTTAGCGTTAACTAAATCTGTTATTTTTCCAATCGGACCATTTATGCCTTCACGGTTTACAGCAATACCACCACATAAAGGGTTAAAAGCTGGTAATACTAACAAGTTAGGAGTATTGGAATTTGGATATTTTTCTTTTAATTTGTTTTTTATAAATTTTGTTCTAATCCAACAGGGTTCAAAGGTTTTATATTCCCTCCTATCAGTTAGCATTATAGTTGGATGTGTATGAGCCATTACAATCAGATCACATTGCATTATTTTGTTAGCTGGCCACCTATGGCCATGGATGAAACCTATGTTGTCTATAATTAATCCATCAGAGGGATGTATCTTTATTTTTTCAGGACATATTTTATTGATATTGCCATCATGGTTACCTGGTAGAATGTGAACTGGGCATATTTCTTGTAATGTTTCTAAAAAAATTTTTACGTCACGTCTTTCATGAAAAGTTGAAGAAGGTATATTATGTTTAACATCTCCTAATAGGATAATCTCTCGTGGTTTATGTTTTTTACATATTTTTAATAGGTGATTTATCATATTTTTTGTTTGAGATTGTACATTCATACCTTTTTCTATGAGTTCGCTTTCTATCCCAATGTGGGTATCTGCTATGACTAGTATTTTTTTGTTTTTTATTATGAGAGCTGGTTCGTTGATTATTGGTTGAGCATCTGGGATATACATATTAGTCTATTTAGAAAATGAATGATGGTAATAAATATTTTGAAGAAAAAAATAATTTTTTTGTTAAAAAATAGTAGTAAATAATGATATCATAAATTATTTATATACAGTTGTTTGATATATATTGGGTGATATAAATGAAAAAGAAGCTTTTAGTTTTTGGAGTAGTTGGACTTTTTTTGATGATGGGGTTTGTAGCATTACCAACAATGGGAACGCAGATGATGAATGAAGAAACTATGACTTGGGAAACAAGTTATCTTTCATCAATTACTATCGAGGATAACAGCGATTTTACAGAGAAAAATGGTGTTATAAACCCTGAAGCAATGGGTACAGAAGGAGATCCATATATAATATCGGATTTAGAACTTAGATATATTTTGATATCTAATACTGATAGATATTTTGAGATTAGAGATTGTGTTTTTAATGTTAGAGGTATAGGTGTCTCATTACTAGATGTGAGTAATGGTATGATTAAAAACTGTGATTTTAATAATGTTGATAATGGTATTGATATCTTATTAGGGAACTCACAAGACAACGTTGTGGAAAACTGTGTAGCATCCTATAGTGATGATGATGGTGGGAGTTACTTTTTCTTAGTTGGGTATCAGTCAGATAATAATGAGATATTTAGTTGTAAAGCAACTAATTCAGATGAAACTATTGATTCATCTGGTTTCGTTTTAAGTGGATGTGATAACAATTTGATTCATCATTGTGAGATTTCTGGTGGGACATATGGTATTGCTCTTGAGGATTCGAATAATAATGTTTTTCATAGTAACGAGATTTTTGATAACGGTGAAAATGCTAAGGTTCTATCCGGTAGTAACCAATGGGATGATGGCATAAGTAGTGGTAATTATTGGGATGATTATGATGGGAATGAGTATTATAGTATCTCAATTGAGAATGAAGATAGATATCCTATGTTGATAGAGGGTGGTGGGATTAGAGCAACTGAGGATTTAGAGTCTTATGAGCTCGTTGCAGAATGCGAGACTATTGTGTATACTACATCTGATTCACATGATGGATGGCTTGAGGAGCATAATGGTTTGAAGATTCTTCATGTTAGTGGTTCAAATTATGATATGGGTTATCAGCATGGTGACTTACTTAGAGATGAGATAGAGATAAATCTTGGAGCTCAGCTTTCTTTTTTTGAAGATCATGGTTGGCCATATGATGATATTCTTTCCACAGGTTATGCTATGAATGATTATCTGCCACAGTGTTATAAAGATGAAATGCAGGGTATGGCAGATGGATCAGGTCTCCCTCTTGATGACATCATAGTTCTTAACACTATACCTGCGGTATTCAATCATGCTGGTAAAGATAGTAAATCTTGCTGTGAGGTATCTATATGGGGTCCAAATAGTAAAAATGGTGAAATGTATCATATCCGTGGATGGGACTGGACTTTTAATATTAAAGACCCAGAAACAGGTGAATATTTCCAGAGCACCCAAGTACTAATAGTACGTAATCCCGATGATGCTTATGCTTCTATGGATCCTGATTTCGCTGGTCATGTTTTCAGCTGGGGTGGTGTAAACGAAAAAGGAATAGCAATAGGTGAGACAACATGTTACACAGATGATTATGACTTTGAGGGCATCAGCTCTGCTTTTAGAATGAGGATGGTACTTGATTCTGCTTCAACTTCTCAAGAAGCAATAAATATAATGAGCAATGATAGAACCGATGGTTGGAATTTTGTAATATCAGATGGAAATACACCCGAGGGTTTTGTAATTGAGCAAACAAAAAATATTTTATATGTTGGTGAATGGGATGACCCAGTCGAAGACAATGACCCATTCTGGAAAGTTGAAGGATTAATAAGAAGAGTGCCTTTCTTTATACATCCAGATACAGCGGCTACACAACCGGGTAGACAAGAGTTATATACAGGGATCTTAGGACTAATATTATATGCCCTTGGTAAAAATGGTCTTTATGGCGGTTGGTCTTTTTATAGAACTATAAGCCAAGCAGTTGAAAAACGTATAGGAACACTTGACCTTGAGGGTACAACAAAGATGATAAGAAACGTATACAAGGGAAGAACCGATCTAATATTCTTCATAATAATGACAATTGGTTTTGTTAGATCAATTCATCAATGGGTCGCATGCCCAAAGACTGGTGATATAGCTCTTGCTGTTACTCATGACGGTACCCCCGCATTTAGAAATCCTGTTCATTATTTAAATCTAGACGAACTATTGGAACCCCCATCAAATGATGATTACTACTTAGAAAATGATCAACAGAGTACAACAACACAACAGAGTGCAGAGAGTACAACAAGATCTACAACTATTGCAGGGAGTCAAAGTAGCAATATCTAAAACATTAAATCCTCTTTTTTTATTCTATATTACGTCCATAGAAGAGACAAGATATATCTAAATTGTTATTTTGGTAACATTATACATTGTTAGTTGTCATATCTTTAAAACTTTTGTAAAATATATAACAAACAACTTATATAGTATAAAAAATAATATTTATTATAGTATCCGGGGGCATAAGTCTATTAGATGATATCAAAAGAAAATATATTAAAACTTGAAACAAGACAAAAAATCTACAGATACATTTCTGAAAACCCTGGTTTACATCTAAGAGAAATTCAAAGAAAAACAAATATACCCTATGGAACACTAAAACATCATCTTAGATATCTTGAAAAACATAAGCTTATAAAAACAAAATCATTAGTTGGTTATTATAAAAGGTATGCCATAACAGATAAATTCAGTAAAAATCAAACAGAAACATTAAATCTAATGAGGCAAGAAGTTCCACGTTATATTCTAATTTATATACTGTTTTATCGCGTTTGTTCACAAACTGAGCTTGCTAAGGCTTTAGAAAAAAAACCATCAACAATAGGTTTTCATTTAAAAAAGTTTAAAAAAATATGATTAATAATAAAATTAGA
>Ga0272441_10010070_pt1 | contig 14419 bp, 12 predicted proteins | sample SSMProp6N_FD_193582 | JGI IMG/M metagenome (GOLD analysis project Ga0272441, IMG submission 193582) | Marine sediment archaeal communities from Little Sippewissett salt marsh, Falmouth, MA, United States - SSM-Prop-6N | ecosystem: Environmental > Aquatic > Marine > Wetlands > Sediment ... | reverse complement strand
GATAATCCTGCACATTTTCGAACAGGGTTAACAACTCATCCGCGTTTGATTGAGCATTGGCAGAGTTCACTGAGAAGAAAATAGAGAACATGGCTAAACTCATTAGTATGTATTTTCCCACTGTCGATAACCTTTCGGTCAATAGGCCTGTCGTATTCCCGGTATTAGGATACCCTTATTACATTGATTGAAGTATTATGGGGCGAGATGTTCATATGGTCAATCCAGTGAATACAGTGTTTGCGTTGAAAATCAGTCGGTTTAGAGATAGAGGGGTGGTTTGATGGATATCAGTGAGAGAATACGTGCTCATGATCGAGAGGCCGTGGGATACGATGAACAGGTCCGGGCGTATGAGTACCATGCTCCGGAAGCGGTATTCGGAATGTGTTACGAGTACATAAGCCCGGGGGAGAGACTCCTCGATATTGGAATCGGGACCGGATTGGCATCGATGTGGTTCGCGAAGGCTGGTTTGGAAATATACGGTATCGATGGTTCGGAGGAGATGCTCAAGATCTGTGCGGCAAAAGATTTTGCGGTGGAATTGAAACAATACGACATCCTGAACTTCCCTCTGCCGTATGCAGATAAGATGTTCAACCATGTTGTGTCATGTGGACTCCTTCATTTCTTTGATGATCTCGAGGGGATTTTTCGAGAAGTATTCCGCATTATAGATGGGAACGGATTATTCGCCTTTACTGTCGCGGTCCCTCCTGCGGAATCAGCTGATGATTATTATGAAATGGATACCCCGTGGGGGGTTTCAATATTTGCCCACGCGGATTCATATATTACTGGGCTTCTAAAGCAATGCGGATACCAGACAGAGAAAAAACAACGATTTATCATGAAACGGGCTCTGGATGAAGAGGGTGATCTGGTCTTTGCAGCGTATGTGACGGCACCTCTACGGGCGAACTGATCGTTGACAGTAACGTTTGGTATACGGGCACGCGGCTATGCATATTCCGCATATCGGATGTTCTATTCCGGTTTGCTTCGATAGAGAGCGAGCCTTCGCGCGGCATGTATGAGCATCGTAAAACTCATGCCGTGGTCTCCCGGGATACCAGCCGTTTCCATTGGGAGCTTCAGCCGGACAAGCATGCACGCATTCCATACAGTCACCACATCGAGATTCGGATACCGGATTTCCCACAGGAAGCGGAGCATCAGTCAGAACTGTATTGTATCGGACGGCCGATCCATACTTCTCGGTGACAAGAAGCGCACATTTCCCGATCCAACCGACACCCGCTAGGGTTGCTACTGTTTTATGAGGTAAATCAGTGGAGAGAGTATTATCGGTCTTTATATATCGAGACGCCTGAAAAGGAATCGCCTGAAATCCCTTCGCCATCAGAATACTGGCGCATCGTTCGGCTGATTCATCCAATAAACGATTCGTTTTCTCGTACTCATTTGCGTATGAAACTGTTGGTCCCGCGGCGATCTCCGATATAACAGCCGGATTGAGGCTCTTCCCGAGACAGATCCCGACGGGGAACTCCATGCATATATGAGACGGCAGCGCTTTAAGATCCGCACAAGACATGAAGGTCAGACCTCGATCGACGAGCGTACATTCGAGTTCCTCCCTCATGCGTTTTAATTCCTTCAATTGTCCAGCTCCTTCCTGGCACATCTGTGCGAAGTTGAACACGATGTCGATCATTTTCGGGCATTAATGAGGCGAGAATCGCATTTAGTCCCACTGACACAAGTATCCTTTGAATTAGAAAATCAAGCTGAAATAGGCTCTCCGTCTGTGTTTTGTCATCGAGGCTCATGTCGAACGACAAAGAATCGGATCATATGTCGCATCATCGGCAGGCATACGCATTTCGGCATGCCGTGTGCAGAATCATGATTTCAATATGATAGGTTTCAGAGGGATGGGAATGTGTTTCACTCAAAGGAGGGGCTTGTCATGAAATACAATATTTTTGATAACGGGATTCTATTAGCCCTATGTTTTGTTATTCTTTTTGCCACGGCATCTGCTCCGATAGCTAGAGGCGATGGTGTCAACATTCTGGTTCTCGTTCCGCAGAATTACGGCGCGAACTTCAATCTCTATATGGATAATTTCGAGTTGAACGGATGGAATGTAATACTAGCTGGTACGGAAGAGATTGTCGTACCGTGCCCCGCATTCGCAAGTAGCAGGGGCTGTCTCCCGGTTACGATGGATTATCTTACTTCGGATATCGACGATGTTACGATGTTCGATGGGGTCGCGATTATGTCAGGTAGTGCCTACGCCGGTAGTGCGTGTCAGGATCTCATTGTTGATGGTGCTACGCTGGAATTGATCCGTACCGCGGATGAATCCGGACTCGCCGTGGGAGGCTGGTGTACGGGTGTCCGAGTTCTTGCCGCAGCGGATGTGATCAATGGGCTGCAGGTTACCGGAAACCCTACGTATCAATCCGAGTATATCAACGCTGGTGCCACCTTTGTCGGATCCGGTATACCTCCGGTGACCGATGGTAATATAATGACCTGCTCAAAAGGGGATTATTACAATATCCAGAATACGAATGCCTTTGCAATCCTCGTAGATGATTGTCGAGAATCGATTCGGAAAATCCGAAAGCCGTGGAAAAGGTGCGGCCATGTAACGGGGAAAAATGGCGGAGATCTTGTCTGGGATATCATATTCGAATCTAATGGGTCTGAAGGATTACAGGCGGTATATAGACCAGATAACGGAGGGATGGTCCTGACGGGGTATTCTTATTCAGGAAGCGCCGGTTTCTCTGATGTCCTAGTAATGAAGACGGACGACTTGGGGAATGAGGAGTGGTCCGTAACCGTGGGGGGAGCAAAGGATGACAGGGCTTTCGATGTATGCGGTACCGCGGACGGTTCTTATATGATCGTGGGCTATACCCACTCATTTGGAGCCGGATCATGGGACGTCTACGCGATGAAACTCGATACGGATGGGAATGTTATATGGACGCGAACCTACGGCGGGGCTGGTATCGACGTGGCGACGTCGTGTATTACAACTTCCGATGGCAATAATGTTATCTGCGGGTATACGGAATCTGAAGCCGTCGGTGAGGATGATATATATATCATGAAAATCGATCCCGACGGCAGCGAGATATGGTCGAGAACCATCGGAGGGACTGATACCGATATGGGACACGACATACTTGAGGTGTCGGATGGCGGGCTCGTCCTCGCGGGATCAACCGGTCTTCATACGTCCTTGGGAACGCGCTATATGTATGTAATAAAAACGGATTCCGAGGGTATTATCCAATGGTCGCAACGGTTCACTCCTTCCCCGGGCGTGGCTTACTCCAGTGCTAATTCTATAGCCAGGACAGAAGACGGCGGATACATCGTTGCCGGTGATGCAGATGATCTCAATCTGCCGGATCTTCGGGGGATAATACTCGCGAAACTCCAGGAGAACGGGACAGTAGAATGGAACAGGCGATTCGGTCGGGGATCATATTACGATTCGGGATGGGATGTCGCGATTCCGAATGACGGTGGATTCCTCCTTGTGGGCGCCTCAAAAAACGCATCTACGATTACAAGCGATAGCTACATCCTTCGTACGGACGATCTGGGAAACAGGATCTGGAATACGATTATAGGGGGTGACGGTACGCAATGGGCAAATGCGGTGAGTATTGCTGATCGGGGATTTATCATCACCGGTCACTCCGGTCCAGATTTTGGTGGACCGTATCATGCCCATCTCATGAAGATATCAAGTCTGTTTCCACGTTTTGAGGCTGAGCCGTGTACGGGACATGCTCCACTTCAAACGCAGTTCACAGATGCATCGCTTGGAGAATCAACGGTCTGGACATGGGATCTGGATGGGGATGGTGCGACGGATTCAAATGAACAAAATCCCGATTGGATCTACCAGGAACCCGGAACATATGCCGTTCGTTTGATCATTGCCGACGGGGAGTGTTCCGATACGCTTTATCAGGATCAATACATCCATGCATTCGATGGGAACAGCGGTATAATGTTTGACGGGAATGAAGGATACGTTACCTGCGCAGCCTCTCCATCCATAAACCTTACCGAAGCGGTGACGGTCGAAGCATGGATGTACCCGTACGGATGGGGTGAAGTCACCGGATTGGGATACGGACGAATCGTTGATAAAGGGAGTTTCGCCCTAGCTCTTCATGGCGAAGGAGCTATTTATGATGATCATGCTCTACTCTTTATCCTTAAGAATGAATCCGGACCACCCCGGGTCGCCTCGACACCCCTCAATTCCATCCGACTCGATGGCTGGCAGCATATAGCCGCGACCTATGACGGTGAAACGTCACTCGCCAGTATATATATCAATGGAATTTCTCAGGATTTGACTTTTTCCGCGACTCCCTCAGGTGTCCTGAGAGATAATGAAACTGTGGACCTTCTCTTCGGAAATAACGATGGTGGAATGTACACATTCAATGGTATTCTCGATGAGGTTAGACTTTGGAGTACTTCCAGGACAGGCGATGAAATCCGCAGGACAATGCAGGATTCTCTCATCGGGAATGAAGACGGACTGGTCGGCTATTGGCCAATGGAAGAAGGCAGCGGTACTACGACCCGAGATGATTCTCCAAACGGGAATGACGGAGTAATAACTATGGCGTACTATCGACAAGGGACGCCATTTATTCCCACTGTGCGGTGTGAGGATGAAATAATCTTTTCACTCCCGGAAATACCTATGCTCGAACCGATGTTTCCCAATCCATTCAGTTCGGGGACGGCGATTCGCTATATATTGCCTGCTGCGAATCATACGACGATTACGATACACGATTGCCTCGGCAGGCAGGTACGTATTCTCAAAGACGAATCCCATGAAGCGGGAGCCTATTCGATTATCTGGGATGGTATGGATGATTCCGGTACTCCGGTTTCAAGCGGCCTGTACTTCTGTAGCCTGAGAAGTGGGTCTATCTCCGATACCAGAAAGTGTGTTCTTATCCGCTGAACAACCGGGCAGGTTCCGTCTGTTGAAAGGAGCACGATATTTTTATTGTATCATAGCCTGTATGTAAATAATCATCTTCGACAGTCAGATTCCCTCCGTGAAGGCATAATTCCATCGACTTGGTATCCGGTACGAGTTGCCTCTCATTTCGGGCGCGAAACAGTCTATAATTTGGTAATATGGGTATAAATAAGGAAAAATATTGCCAAATTTGGTAAAAAATGTAATATTATTCCATATATAGATAAAAAGTATAAATAGAGAGATATGTTTCGAAATTTCCCTCGCATATCTAAGGAGATACATTATGCCTGAAGGTAAGAAATCGGATACCATGTTGTACGATGAAATAATGACGCTGCCGGAGATCGCTGAGTTTCTGAAGATAGGGGAAAAAACCGTTACCAAAATGGTTCAGGAGGGCAAGCTCCCGGGAACGAAAATAGGGGGGCAATGGCGTTTCATGCGTGAGATCGTTAAGGAATGGCTGACCAGACAGATGCAGGCCGTACCTCAGAATGAACTGTACAGCCTGATCGAGACTGAGCCGAGAATCGTACCGTTGTCCCGATTGATTACCGAAGATTACATGATTCTCGATCTGGAGCCGGGAACCAAGCGATCAGTGTTGAAACAGTTGATTGCTCCTCTGGAAAACAACCGAGTGATAGATGCTCCTGGTGATTTCTTGGAGAAATTGGTCGCCCGGGAACAGATGATGACCACCGCCATAGCGCCCAGGACAGCCTTTCCTCATCCCCGGGATCCCGGGGAATGGAATATAAGGGAACCGCGGGTGGTGTTAGGGCGGTGCCCGGCCGGCACGGATTTCAAATCCCTGGACGGAAAGCCGACACGGGTATTCTTCCTCATATGCGCAGGAAGCGATATCGCGCATCTTCATATTTTGGCGAAAACCGCGCTCCTCGGGCGCGATGAAGGCATAATCCGAAGAATAATCGAAGCAGGAACAGCAAATGATATCACCAAAATACTTATCGAAATGGACGGTAGGATGATTATCAATATATGAATCGGTCCCCCGTAATGGTAATCGAACACGAATCAGGCATTTACCGGATCCATCTTTGGAGGAAGACATGAAACTCATTGAAGCCTTGCGCGCGGATTGTATCGCGGTCGGGTTGGCCGCTGCGGACAAGGATGCTGTTCTAAAAAGAGTAGCGCAACTTGCGAAGTCACAACCGAGTCTTGAGAATATAACGGAAGAGGATCTCATCAAAGCATTGAAGAATCGTGAATCCCTGGGAACCACAGGCTTTGGTCGAGGGATTGCAATTCCCCACTGCCGACTTGATGCGATTTCTGATTTTATCGTAGGATTGATCAACATACCGGATGGTGTGGATTTTCAGTCTCTTGATGATCAGAAAGTACGACTCGTCGTATTCATTATCGGTCCGGATGATCGACCTACTGAAAATATCAGGCTTCTCTCCGGAATATCGAGGATACTAGCGAACAGAGAGGCGGTCAGCGAAATGCTCGCGGCCGATAATAAAGACTCTCTGATGGAGAGTTTTCTCCGCTTCGGGCGTGATGAAATCGATACGCGCCGGGATGGTGCACGGAGTCTGATTCATGTCTTCATACAGAATGAAGAATATTTCAGGCAGATCCTCGAAGTATTCGGAAGTATCGAGAATAGCTATACGGTTATCATGGGAGCGGAAAATACCAGTGCGTATCTCAGCAAAATGCCTCTTTTCGCGGGATTCTGGACCGATACACCTCGTACATTCTGTCGTGTGATCATCGCATCCGTCCTCAAGAATATGACCAATGAAACGATCCGACAGATTGAGAGCATTACTGGTGATCTGAGTGAATCAGCAGGGATTCTGGTAACAATACAGGAGTTGTTTTTTGCCTCCGGTTCCCTGCACCCATAACCCGGGGGAGCGATACTCATGATCCATATTATTCAACATCAGCTTTTTATACTCGTCGGATTAGTTGCCCTCTTCGGATTTTACCTGGGCGCTCTGGCGCGGAAAGTCCGGCTTCCCTCGCTTATAGGCTTTATGATTCTGGGGGTATTTTTCGGTCCATCGGGAGTCGGGTTTTTCACCGAAGAGAATATGAAAATGCTGTCGTTCATTACGGAGATAGCACTTGGATTTGTTGCTCTCGGCATAGGAGCGGAACTCAGTATTAGCAGTCTGAGACGTCTCGGACGCGGTATAATCTCGATTATCCTTGCTGAGTCTTTCGGTGCATTCATAGTAGTCGGTGTGGCGGTGTATCTGCTGACCAAAAGCCTGCCACTCGCACTTCTATTCGGTTCCGTAGCCCCGGCCAGCGCACCGGCCGGAACCGTGGCGGTCATTCAGGAATATCGTGCCAAAGGAAGCCTGACAAAGGCTCTCTATGCAGTCGTTGGATTTGATGATGGTTTGGCAATTCTCATATTCGGGTTCAGTTCTGCAATTGCCAAAGTTCTTCTTCTGAATCAACTGAATGTTTCGGGAACATCACAGAATATTCTGACATCCATGTTGAAACCCACGATCGAAATAGTTGCTTCGATTATCGTTGGAACGATAATGGGATTCATTTTTTGTCAGCTCGTCAGGAGGCTTGAATCAGGACGCGACATGCTGATCATGACGGTGGCTGTGGTCTTTATTACCACGGGTATCTCAATACACTATCATCTATCTCTCATCCTTACGAATATGGTTGTTGGTTTCGTCCTTGTGAATACACGGCGGGAATCCTTTGTCCATAAGGTGACAGCCCCGTTACAGGAGATCATGCCGCTGGTATTTCTTTTGTTCTTCAGTCTGGCGGGCGCTCAACTCCATTTAAATCAGCTTCCTCATCTCGGGTTCGTCGGAATCCTGTATATCGTATCACGATCGGTGGGACTTATCGGGGGAGCGAGGTTGGGGGCTGTTTTCGGACATGTGGAGAAAAAGATAAAAAAGTATGTGGGATGGGGCATTCTTTCACAGGCAGGGGTAGCGATTGGTCTCAGTCTTGTGATCCGACATGATTTCGCACAACTGGCCAATAATCCTGATGTTGTCAATGCCTTGAATCGGTTTTCCATGGAGCATGCCGGTATGTCCCGGGTATTGTATGATCCGACACACATCGGAGCCGCGATGATTACGACCATAACCGCGACATGCATATTTTTTGAGATCATCGGGCCGATCATGACCAAGATCGCTTTGAAAAAAGCCGGAGAGATACCTGAGAATACGTGATATAGGCAGTAATCTATCGCGCATACACATTAAAACATATTCATAGTATCCCCGCACCCGAAGTTCTGGGTGCCGGGAAATGATGGTATCCGGCGTATCAGAGCAAGGGGAAACATATACCATTCTTGCGAAAATGACCTAATCTTCAAATGTATAGTGAAATAGAATAAATATTCGGAAATTGTGGTACTACTAACTGAATCTTTTGGATTACAATCAATTCAATACCATAATGAATCTTGAAATGGGTGCTGTTTAATGTAATTTCGTATACAGCCCCGTCATATTAACCAATTCACAGGATAAAGGTATGAGACATTTCCACAGTGGTAGACGGCTGAGAAAAAGACCGATTGATCCCGCCCAGACTGTGAAACGGGATCTGATTCCCATTGGTGTTGCGTTCCTCGTTGCCGGCGTATGCGCCTACATCAGTCGATTTCGAATGAAGTTCTGCATCATCTTCGCCATAGGAGCCTATTTTATTCTCAAACAGGTAATGCAAAGGCAGAGTCCCGAGGAAAAAGGGGATCCGGCTCCCGGAGTCTCCAGGAAATCCCTGGATGATGCAGTTCGCAAAGTAAGAAATTCAGCCCGTGACTTTGATCGCCTCGCCAATGATATTGATAAAAGAGAGATTGTTGAAGCTGTAAGGAATATCTCCAAAACACTCCGTGAAATAGCATATAACTTCGAGGATGATCCGGCGGACATCGAGATGTCGCGGACATTCATCGAAAAGCGCCTTGGTGAAGCGGTAGATATCGTGAGTGCGTATGCGCGACTTTCCAGGCGATCTCTCGATGAGAGAGGTCAATCACAGTTATTGGAGACAGAAGACGCCATCAGACGTATTGACAGAGGATTCGCGGAGCACCTCCAGCGGTGCCTTTCAAATGATCTCTCAAAACTGAGAGTTGATCAGAAAATGACGGAGTATTTTTATCCGGATCCGGAACGTAAGACGCCTGTAGTTGAGTCCAATGATTAAGATTGAGAATCATTCAGATTTATGCATTTGCCGAGGAGTTCTATACTCCGAAAAAGGAGAATGACACATGGCAGAATCACCTGAAATCAACGATGCGACGTTAGAATCGACGTCCCCCGGTACTGCTGATCCGTTGCGGAAGTACCCTCTGGTTAAGCTGGCGGACGATAGTGGCGAAGAGGCGGTTCTCATCGATACGACGAAGTTCACTCCCGAACATATGCAGTGGGCGAAAGAACAGGCAAACAACCTGGATTTATTGGACACAAATTCAGTTCTATTATTCGCTTCGGAACCGCAAAAAGACTTGAATTCGTTTCTCGATACTCTCCTGAATGAGATCAAGGCAAAAGATGCGGGCCCGGTCGGCGATTTGACCATCGCATTGGCGAAAGGGATAGAAGTAACCCGTTTGAACGAATTCCAACGCCAGATGACAAAAGGGCGTTCTTTGCTGGCCAAATTACCCCTCGTCGGGAGTTTCTGGGATTATGCGCGTGTTTTCATGGCGCGACAGGAGGATTTTCAAAAGCTCATAGATAGAATAGAACGGGAAGCAACTGATCGAAACGAACGACTCATGCGCAAAAACGTCCAATTGGATGAACTCTATGAGGAGAACGAACGGGCGCAGAATGCGATGGCACTGTGGATCGTGGCAGGGGAGTATGCCATTGATTTGGGAAATGAGAGACTTCGTAAGCTACAGGCGGAGTCTGAAAAGTCAAAAGATCCACAAAAGGCAAAACATGTCCATGATTTTTCCGAGCAGTTCACCACATTCAAAACTCGTGTAATCGATATGAAGGTCGCGTATATGCGGGCGATGGTCTCGGGACCGCAGATCCGAACGGTACAGCAAGCGGCCAAGATCGAGATGCAGAATATCCAGCGGAGTATAATGAACGACCTCACTGCTCTGAAGCAGGCGGTTGTCATGGCGGCGGCAAATTACGGTATCCTGCAGGCGCAGGCGGAGAGAAAGGGTCGCACCGAGGCGGTAAGAAAAATCGAACAGGCAAACATTGAAGCAACAGGACAGGCTTATATCTCGGCGAAGGAAAGCCAGGGTCTCGTTCTTGATGATGCGCTTCATGTAGCCGATATCGCCAACAAACTCCTTGAGACGTTGAAACAGGGAGTGGAGATAGACAAGCAGAACGAACAGAAACGCGCGGAAGCCGAACGTGTTCTCATTGAGGCGAAAGATAATCTCAAAAAAGGATTGGAGCAGGTTAAAGCACTGCAACAAGAGGAGTAGTAATCGACTCCATCGGGGAACAGTTACGAGATGGGTGGTTCTATACGCCAGTTCCATGCGTATAGACATTCCTTAGAACATTCGCTGCCTGAGGAAATGAACATTTTGATCAATCTCCGGTGCTGTTTGACGGGATGAAAGGAGATCGCCATGGGCTATAGAGGAATATCCGGTATCATCCGAACACCGGAAGATCAGGTGTCCGAAGGATCTGTTACTATCCGATTCGCCACAGCGGATCTTGCACCCGGAACAAAGGCTCAGTTTGATGATGTCGCGGTGTTTGGAAGGGGAATATTCCTGAGCAAGCCGTGTAAAATGGTATCGCTCAGACGAATTGGTATTCAGGATTCTGATGCACCTGGGGGTTTCCCCGTATCATATGATCGCACGCATATGGATACAATTGATCTGAGCGATGAGTTTGTAACTGACGGCAATGAATTCTACGGATTGAAAATATCCTGGAACGCCTCGCCGTCCGGTTTGACGATGATTCACGAGATCTCCGTCCTGGTTATCGGCGAAACGGAGGATTGATTCCAGGAATTCTCCGCGCTTCTTCACCTGTCTTCGTCAGTCAACCGATGGACCAAGACGTGGTTTCGTCTCCTTTGAAGGAAGTAGGCAAGCTTGCTTTCGGGAGGTTTCACTGAATTTCCAGCGGTTTGTCCCGCTCTTTTTTTACATATGCCTATACGTTTTTATTTCGATAGTAGGTAAATCGAGAAATGACGATATCGACCATTCCTGGATCCCTGCGGGAGATACCATGAAGATCAGCGGTTTTTCATTTGTCCGAAATGCGGTCAAGCTCTACTACCCCATTTCGGAGGCAATTCGATCGATTCTTCCTATTGTAGATGAGTTTGTGGTTGCTGTCGGCCAGGGAGATTCCGGGGATGCGACCAGGGAAGTGATTGAGGCTATCGGAGAATCTAAGGTCAGAATAATCGATACAATTTGGGAGGAGCAATACTGCAAGCGCGGGGCGATCAATGCTATCCAAACTGACGTGGCGAAAAATGCGTGTTCGGGGGATTGGCTGTTTTATCTCCAGGCCGATGAAGTGGTTCACGAAAAGCAACTCCCGATCATAAAAAGACGATGTGAAGAACTGCTTGATAATGGGAACGTAGAGGGGCTGCTTTTTAATTACAGACATTTCTGGGGCGACTATGATCACTATCATAATAGTCACGGGTGGTATGCTCATGAAGTTCGAGTTATTCGTAACATCCCCGAAATACATTCATTTGAGAGCGCTCAGTCATTTCGATATTTTGATGAATACTTCAAACCTCATCAGAGAGAGAAAACCCGCAAACTGAATGTCGCTGCGGTTGACGCGGAAATCTTTCATTACGGCTGGGTCAGACCGCCCCATCTCATGCAGGTGAAGAACCGTGCGTTCTTTTCCATTCACTGGGGTAGGAATCGTGCCAACAATCACTTCGATCATGAGCCGGCTGAGTTTGATTTCGGACCGCTTGATCGTCTTGAAACCTATACCGGTACTCACCCGAAGGTCATGCAGGAACGAATGAAACGGATGGATTGGGGCGACAAACTCCAGTATTGTGGCAAACCAAATCCGAACCGCCCTCTCCATAAACACGAACGGTTGCGGTACAGATTACATACCTGGATGGAAAATACCTTTTTCAGGGGTGAACAGATATGTGCATTCAAGAATTATAATCTTATAAAGCATGTCTGATTTTTCCCCGCTGACTCTCGTTTTCATGAATTCAAGTCCGCCGGATTTCTGGGGCGGTGGAGAGAAATGGATGGTGAAGGCCGCGGCGTTACTCGGCAAACGGGGGCATACCGTACAACTCGGCTGCAAGCCGGATTCTCTTCTCTCACAAAAAGCCGACGAGAATAGTGTTCCGGTTCGACCATTTCGAATCAGGGGTGATTTTGATCCGCTTATGACTCTTAGAATCGCCCGGTTTTTACGCCGCCAGAAGCCGGATATTTTAATCTGTAATTTCATAAAGGATATTCGCGTTGCCGGTTTGGCGGGTCGGCTTGCACGGGTACCATTGGTTCTGGCCCGGCAGGGTCTCGTCCTCTGCAAGAAAAAACTGAAGTATGAACTCGGTTTCAGGTATTTGACCGACGGACTTATAGTGAACAGTACATCCATTCGAGATACGTACCTGTCCTATGGATGGTTCAAGGAACATGAGATCGACGTCATCTATAACGGAGTTTCCGTTGCTCCCGATAGACCTCCGTATGATGTTCGGCGGATATTTCCTCAGACGGAGAATCGCATGACGATTCTGTCGGCCGGGCGTCTGGATCCCCAGAAAGGATTTACGGATCTGCTCGAGGTTGCGAAACGAGTAAAAGCGATGAACAAAGCCTGGATATTTCTTGTCGCGGGTGAAGGATCACTCAGGGATCAAATAGAAGAACAAATAGCGGATTTTGATCTCGCTGAGTTCATTCAGCTTATAGGTTTTCAACCCGAGCTGAGGAGTCTCATGAAGGCGTGTGATGTCTTTGTTCTCCCATCACGGTTCGAAGGCATGCCGAATGTGGTCATGGAAGCAATGGCAGAAGGAACACCCGTGGTCGCTTCTGATGTCAATGGTATCAAAGAGCTGATGGTCGATGGAGAAGGTGGATATCTGGTACCATGGGATAGTCCGGAACAATTCGTGGATCGACTGGTGAAACTCGAAGATCGTGATCGACGGGATCGGATGGGGATGGTCGCCCGCGAACGTATCATACAACGTTTTACTTGGGAACGTATGGCTGATCAGTTGGAGAGCTGCTTTCACAGGAGATTAGCCGCTTTATGAGAATCCTGTTCACCTGCTCTTCGAGACGATGGGGCGGGAATGAAAAATGGGTCGCCATGGCTCTGAAGCAACTTGCAGGAAAACATGATGTGTATCTTGCCTATCGTACTGAAGAAATCGTTCGGCATCTCGATCCGGACATTCCGCGAATCAAGGTCCCGTTTACACATTTGTTTCATCCCGGAACTCTTCTGTCACTCAAGGATTTTGTACGCAAACATGATATTGAGTGTATAGTTTCAACCAAACGAAAAGAATACAGCTTGTGTGGTTTGATAGCGAATCATTCGAAAATAAAACATGTTATTCGTTTGGGTATTGTTCGAAGATTAAAAGTGCCGTTGTGGGACCGAATGCTTTACCGCCATCTCAACGATGGAATCATCGTGAATGCACGAGCCATAGAGGAGGAACTGAAGCGTGCTTCATTCATGAAGCATCATCGTATTCAAGTAATCTATAACGGGGTTCCGATTCCTCCGGAATCCCCGTCGAAACCGGAAGCCGGGTATTTCACTATTTCCAGTGTTGGCTCACTTCTGCCACGTAAAGGATTCGATCATCTCATTCAGGCATTCGACTATCTTCCCGAAAAACTTCATCAGAAGACGAGATGCTCCATCGTCGGCTCCGGACCGGAAGATCGTAATTTGCAGCACCTAATCCGGAACATACGAAATCCATCGGCAATAACATTGCACGGTTTTTCAATGAATCCACAAAAGGAAATCGAGCGGAGCGATCTTTTTATCCTGTTATCTGAGAATGAGGGTATTCCCAACGCCGTATTAGAAGCAATGGCGGTGGGGGTTCCCGTTCTTGTAACATCTGCCGGGGGAATCGGTGAATTCATTGTGGATGGAGAAAACGGATTTCTCCTTGATGGTTCATCTCCTCCTGAAGTGGCACGACGAATAACCGAACTGGCGCAACGAAAGGATCTTAAAGAGATCGGTCTTGTGGGCAGGGAACGTGTGGCCACGGAATTTTCCCTGGATGCCATGGGAAGAAATTTGGAGAACTTCTTCAGAGAGGTAATACAGGGAAACTAGAATGTTGAGTCTCAAGACGATTCGGTCACGTATCTCCCGCTATTCCGGTGCATTTCTTATGAGTCTG
>Ga0272441_10010068_pt1 | contig 14421 bp, 12 predicted proteins | sample SSMProp6N_FD_193582 | JGI IMG/M metagenome (GOLD analysis project Ga0272441, IMG submission 193582) | Marine sediment archaeal communities from Little Sippewissett salt marsh, Falmouth, MA, United States - SSM-Prop-6N | ecosystem: Environmental > Aquatic > Marine > Wetlands > Sediment ... | reverse complement strand
AAAAAAACCAAAAATTGAAATGGAAGGCAAAGGCGAAATTATCTTTGGTGAGTGATGGCGGTCATGAATTCTGAAGAAAATAAGGTAATATCTTTTCCCACACCTGATGCTGTATTAACCGAAAAACCATCTTTTAAAAAATATCTGAGATATCTGTTATTTTTTGGACCAGGGGCTGTTTTGGCATCTATGACGATTGGTCAGGGGCAGCTAATTCTTGGCCCACAGATAGGGGCATGGTTCGGATACGGACTCATGTGGTTAATAACAATAAATATATCTTCTTACGTTATTGCTTATATTAGCATCCGTTTTACAATGATTTCTGGCATTAGTTTCATGGATATTTTAGCTTTAAAAACTAGGAAAGGATGGTTTAATTGGCTGATCATTATTATCATGGCAATTTTTTTGCCAATGTTTACCGCTTCTATAATTACGACACTAGGACAGTCGCTTGCTTGGATTCTGGGCCTCCCCTACGAAACATATGTTGTTTTGGGGATTTTTACTTGTTTGATAGCTGGTCTTTTAGTAATATTTGGACGTTACAGGTTTCTTGAAAATGTTCAGGCATTTTTTGTAGTTGTTTTGGGAGTAGGGGCAGTAATTTCGGCATTTTTTATAATCCAAAAATTCAACCCTGATTTTCTTGAAATTATTGCAAATTTGTTTGCAATTGGAAATGTTCCAGATTACCCGTCATGGGTTCCTTTGGAAAGTTCACGTACACCGGCCCCACTTTTGATGACGGGTTATTTAGGAACACTCACGATTACCCTCATTCCGTTGGTTAGTTACCTTGGATGGATTAAGGTCAAGAAATGGGGTATTTTTAAAGATAAGAAAAACCCCGAATCTTTTGAAGAGGAAAGATTTTTAATTTTTAAAAAAAGTGGGAAAATATCTTATTTACCCAATGAGAAATCAGAAATCAAAAAGTGTAAAAAATTACTTAGACCTTTACAGATAGATTTGTCACTTGCATTCATTATTGTTTCTGTTGTATCCTTTTCATACATTTTAGCGGGTAAATTTCTCCTTGGAATTCAAGAAGACGGATCGATACTACTTCCTACAGATATTGATTTGGTAAAGACACAGGCAGTGATATTTACCCAATTTTCAGATTGGCTAGAACCATTATATAAAATAAGTGTATTTTTTGCTCTATTCGGTACCGTTTACGCAGGTTTTGAAGCAGCAACTCGAATGCTATTTGAAACATCAAAACACTTAATTAAACGCGTAAATAAAATTGCCTACAAGCGTTTTATGTTATACATAATGATTCTTATTTTATCCTCTGGAATTCCAATATCAATTTTGATGTATAATGGTCTTTCAGTGATGTTAGTTCTTAGCTTAACATTACTTTTCCTCGGCGTAATTGGTGTAATTATTTTTGGTATAGGATCTATATACATGACTCAAAAAATTCTTCCACAAAAATACAAACTGAATAGTTTTAATCTAATCCTGGCAATCGGTTTTCTTTTGCTGTTTACGGTTCCATTGATATTTATCTTCCTTTAGAAAAATATTGCAACAATCCGTCCATATTATATTTTAAATATTAATAAAAATATTTATATCATAATAAAATAATTCTTTAATATGAGACTACATGTAATTTCAATTTCTTTTTTTATAGTCCTATTACTTATTTTTCCAACTTTTCACGTAAATTTTGTATCTGCCGATTATACAAGAATTACGGATTTAGGTGGTTACAAACAGGAGATATCCATTCCTATCGACACCAGTCTGGAGAATTCAAAATATCAACCGATAGATATCAGAATAACCTTTGATAATTCTTGCTGGGCAAAAAACGAAACAATCCATTCGGTGCGTGTCGGTATGGATGACGGATCAGACATAACAGAACTGGAATCTCAAATTTATGATTTAGAAAAATCAGATGATTCACACATATCCGCTTGTAGTCTTGTTTTTATTGTTCCATCCACAGCAAATGGAAAAGAAAAGTACTTCATTTTTTACGATGGTTCTGAAAAACAAGGGCCAGATTATTTGGATCGCATAAAAATTGTTGACACGCACTACTTTTACGAACCCATACCTGGGCAAATCATGGATTTTGACTATTATCAAGTTATCGAAGACGAGTACATTGTATATGGTATTACTCAAAGAGGAGAATTACTTGAAAATGGAATGTCAAATTGTGCAATAAAACTTAAGTTGAATTCAACAGAATTTGAAACGGTCAATGCTGAGCAGGTCGCAACTTTTTACATATCCTATAGCACTGACCCTTCTGGAACATATGCTGGTTCACAATGGGCAAGAGAAATTTCAAAAACTGTATTGGTAGATGGAAATCTGATGGCCAGAGTCCGGATAGAGGGAAAATCCCCTGAAGGCACTGTGAAAACAGATAATATCTATACATATTATTATAACCCTCTTTCCTCGAAAAGATTGTCAGTGAATGTTAATCATGAGGTTCTAAAAACAACAGATGTCTCTGGAACAAAACAACGGGATCCAAGTTATGCAAGTCTGGCAACAATAAAGGCCAGAAGTGCAACTATAGACAAAATGAACATAGGTAACATTTTACCAAAAATACATTTTTATTCAGAGGATGACAATGTTATAGATTATGATGTGCCAACAGATCCTGACGCTCATCCAGCCGAGTGGCTTTTAACGACCATGGATGATAATGATCTTGGAAGTAAAGCATGGATTTGTATGGACGATCCCTCTTCTGGAAAGGCACATGGTTTTGTCTTTTCTTCAAATACTGGACTCATTGATGGCGAAAACGATGGCATTCAAGTAAAATCCTCAATCCATCAGCATGTTAAACTTCCAGGTCTTGAAGCTGATACGGGGGATGTTTTTGCCTGTAGAAATTCATATGAAAATGGCAATCACAACACAAAACTTGAACAAGGTATGAACGTAATTTTTGATATGGAATTCATAACTCTTGAAAGAGAAGGATACGAAGCCGTTGATAAAGAATCTGAAATATTTCAAAAGATTGCACCCCAACGACCTATCGGCAGAGAAAACGTTTCAACAGATGAAAATAATGAAAAAGAACGATACTCATTAACCACCTTTGTACACCTGGCAAAATCCTTTCCTCTAGGTGTATTACTTTCTGCAGTATCGGGAAAAAAGTTTTCATATATTTATGCAGAATTATTTCGCGATAACGCAATTAAATCATCTGGTTCAGTAAACAGACTTCCTATGGGAGAAATGAATCTCGAGTTTGAAAATAAAAAATTAATTGAAACAATTAAAATGGTGGTAAATCTTTTTAATTGGAAAAATATATCCTTATTCAAAAAAATTCAGTTTCCAGACCTTACCCCTGGAACATATGTGGTTAAAATTTATAGAGAAAATCCACTATTTAAGAAAAACAGGGAGTTTATCGGCTACTCAATCGTTGATCTAAAAGGTAATCAAGATACACGAATTTTTTGCAGTTCTGAAGGAGCATTGGAATTATCAGTTTTAGATCAAGATAAAAAACCCATTGAAAACGTTCAATTTATGTTAGTTGTAGATGATCAAATTATTGCAGATGGTTTTTCAAATGATAATGGTAAGGTTACTTTAAATGCACCTTGTTATCCAAATCGACCATACAAGTTACAAATTCTTTACAAAGGTTTTCTGACAAAGGAAAAGCAGATAAAATTTAGAACTTTCAATAGTCTAATGCCCATAAAAGAATCGCATTCTTTTTCTCTTTATGAATTGAAGATTGGTGTAAAAGATAAATGGGGTCTTGCTCCAGCTGTTGACATAAATCCAACTTTGACTAGCGAAAACATGATTGCAAAAAAGACATTGTCTGCTGAAAAAATTGCGGATGATGAATATATTTTTTCATATATCTATCCTGCGGATTACATCCTGAAAACTAGTTATAAGTCATATGTAAATGAAATGAATATAAAAATTGATGACGATGAAACGTTGGAAATCAGTTTCGATGCCGAATTTGGTGTGGATTTCAACGCGTTTAACTCCTATTCTGCTTCAATTTCAAGCGGTGTTATCGGTTTAAAAAGACAGGGTATGCTACAATCTGTAGAGATAAATGGAGATGGTAGAGCAACTACAAAAGTTCCACCTGGAAGATATTTGATGACCCTTTCTCTAGATGATAAAACAATTGCTAACTATAATATTGATGTAAAAAGCGACAAAACTGTTAATGTTGTTGCAAATGTTGATTCCTTGCTTCATAATGCAGCTATTGTATTTGGTATAGTTATTGCGATTTTTGCAGCAATGATTGCTTTTTGGAAAAAACAATTGAAGGTTGGGTTATGGTTAATTGCTTTAGGTCTTCTGATAATAGCAATAGCAAGTCCATGGTGGAGTTTGGCAGGTGACAGTGGCACGGCAAGTACTTCCACGCAAACGCTTCTTGTTCCTTCTTCAATAGTAACCATGTCTTCTGAGGGAAATTTGATGGGTGGAGAAATTAGCGAAATACCTGAAGAATTGACTATGGTTCTCCAACTGCTGAGTCTTTTAATAATTGGCGCGAGTATATGCTTGCCTTTAACAATATTATTAGAAAAGAAATCTCAAAAAATCTCTACAATTGTTTTATTGGTTGGAGGAATATTAGTAATGATTGTTGTATTGCTATTCTTCGTTGCTATGTCTCAAGTAACAGAAGTAGGTGTGGGCAGTTTTATGGGAAATGGTAATTTAGAAATATCTTTACCGGGAACTGCAGGAAATGCAGAGATAATGTGCAATTGGGGACCGGGAATTGGTTTTTATCTTGGCGTGGTGGCATTATTGTGTATATTGATGGTACCTGGCTATAAAATTATCAAAAAATTTAAAAATAAATTTTTTAACATTTGACCAAGCGAGAAATCCCCAAACTTTAGTTTGTGGGATGAATCGCATGGAATAATAAATTTAAAAACGCCAGAAGGCGTTTTCTTCCCCCACTGGGGGAAAACCACGTCATTTATGGCGTGGAAGGGGGATAAAAACATAATTTTCAGTAAATGGTTCTAATATCATATAAAAGTTTAAATATAATAAAATTCAAACATTTTTAGCATGATTGATATATGGGTCTGTCCTAATTGTGGAACAAAGATGAAAAAAATAAAGGGGGCCCGAAATCAATACTATGAATGTCCGAATTGTGGTTGCTATTTGGATGCAAAAGAGCAGAATTTTGATCTAGGGAAGAGTTGCCCTAATTGTCATCACATCATGGATGATGAATGGGAGTGTCCATATTGCGGATATGATTTAGGTTCTGATTTTGACTAAATAACAGTAGATGTAAAATTAATTTTAAAAACTTTTAAGATTCTTCCAGCTGATTGATTCTAATTATCATAAAATATTTCTAATTTCTTTAATCAATGTAAATAAAACTCTCCTCAAGCATGGTTGCGGATATTTTGTATTTTCCTAAAATCCATTACTGTAAGGAAATAATTTCTGTTGAAAATGAAGGTGGTGTATCAAAGCCCAGAATACCTGGAACTCCCTCTTCTGATATAACTAATCCCCCAACAGTTGAGCGAGGTGAAAGTCCACCAAATACAGCTGTTGCATTAATTGTAAATATAACATGGTCGCCATAGTTTATAACAGGTTTTGAGGAAGTACAAGACGAATCAGCATCATGTAAAGCTATAATGTCAAAGGTTATGCTAGAGCCAAACGCAGTAATATCGTAGATACTTCCATCTATTGAAGAAGAATTGGTGACATCGTTACCGTATGTTAAAACGAATTTATTAGTAGAATCTGAAATTTCAATAATTGCCTGTGAAAGATCAACATTTGGTGAGCCAGCATTTAGGGATATTGAAATAACCATTTTATCTATTTTTCCTGAAGTATTGTGTCCATCAACTCCATTGACCTTTATTCCACTTGCAACTTCTGCTATTGTTTCTTGACCCGTTCGTAAGGCCTGCATCTCTAGTCTTGAACTTGTTTGAACTAAAACTGATGCAGCAATTCCTGCTACTAGAACCATCGCAATAAACACTATCATTGCACCGATGCCAATTGAGGCACTTTCTTCCATTCTTGCCAGTTTATTGGCTTTCATGAGCATCCCATATCCCTTTTTTCTGTACCCATTGACAACAATTTAAGGTTTATTTAAATGGTTTTTTCGTAGGTAGTATAACATGTAGTTATGCAATCGTATTGACCTATAAGGAATTTTTATATGCCTTGTATCAGTAAAACAATTAATTTCAATTAACAAAAATTTGCAACCAATAGATTTTTTTAAATGGCCATTTATGTTAAATTACGAAATCTAGTTTTTTGAAAATTAATTATTGAAATCTTTTCCATTAGCCTAGATATATTAATATCAAGATACTAATACTGAAAAATAGTAATGCTCCCCATACCTCCTTTCTCCAGTAAAGGATTTTCCGACCATCTAGGGGACCAAATGGTAGTAGATTAAAAAACGCAAGGAAAGCATTGATATAGGCAGTCAGGTAAAATAATTGTGACAAAATCCCTGTTGAAACTAGCATCAAGACAAAAAATATGCTAGAAATTGTAATATTCATTAATGGACCTGCAGCAGATATTTTTCCAGTTTCTTCTCTATTTGGGCTACCAAAAATTTGAACTGCCCCCGGTGTTGCAAAAACAAATCCTGTAACCAAACCTAGAAATAAAGCTAATAATAATCCCATTGGAAACATTCTAAATTCGGACCAGTAACCATATTTTTGCCCCATATATTTATGTGCAATTTCGTGGAATAGAAAGGCTGTTACAATTGCTAAAAAAGCAATGGGTACGTTGTATAAAACTGATGATAGATGAAATAAGGGCGGATTTGGTGCAAGAGCAAAGGAAAATGCTATCGTAAGAACCGATACTGAAATAATAATTTGAAATATTTCCGTCCTGCTAAATTTTAGCCCCCATCTGTTATTATAACTATTTGAATATCCACTATCAAATGGAATTTCATTAAATGAATAGTACACTTTTCTGTTGCTCATCTTTTCTCAGCATTAAATTGTAATAAATTGATTTAATATATCAGTTTTTAATTTGAAAAACATAAAAAGAAGGTAAGGAAAGAATTAATTTTTTATTTTATTTTTACCTTTGTTGCTTTGAATTCTGCTTTTTGTTCAACCTTGGGCAAAGTAATTGTCAGTATACCTTCCTTTAGCTCTGCTTCTACGTCATTTGTTCTTATTTCTTCAGGAAATTCAAAGGTACGATAGTAGCTCAAACTACTGCGCTCCCTTCTTAACCAATTTTTATTTTTTTCTTCTCCGTTTTTTTCATATTTCGCGGAGATTTCTATTTTGTTGGGCGTAATTTCAATATTTATATCATCCTTTGGGATTCCTGGCATTTCCAAACACATTTCATATCGATTTCCATGATCGACCAAGTCTGTAAGGGGTGTTCTTTGCCGGCTTGTCATTGTTATTTGATTATCATGCTGTTCCCATGGCCAAAAAAGTTCATCGAAACTTGATCTGAAGTTTTCAAATAATCCGTCCATTTCATTCCAAAGATCAAAAGGCCTTCTCACTGAGATGTCCTCTCTTCTCCTTGATGGTCTAACAGCTATCTTGTTTTGTTTATCTTTTCTAATTACCATATTTTCATACTCCTTTTGTTAAACACCTTTATATTCCGTCAAATTTATTTTGACAATAGATGCATATTGTAACTAATTTAAATACTTTACTGTTTAGTTAATTTAAAATTGACAAAATAATAAAATTATTGGAAAAATTTAAATAATTGTTAAGATATAACTTTAAAAGATGCCTCAACAAATCATAATAAAAAAGATCCGTTCACCACCGCTAGGCAGTATTAACGAAGATATTGATTTTATATGTAAATCATTTGGATATTTTTCACAAAGAGATAAACAAGATACAGCAGGTAAAATTTTCAAATTACTTGTAAAAGAAGCTTGCGAGCCAGATCAACGTTTAAGTAGCGATGAAATTGCCGAAAAACTGAATCTCACTAGAGGGGCAATCGTTCACCATCTTAATAGTTTTATTTCTGCAGGACTTGTTGTAAAAGAACACAATCGTTATAGACTTCGTTCATGTAGTCTTCAAAAGAGCATCGAGGAAATCAAAACAGATATTGAAAGAATCATGAGGCAAATGTTGAAAATTGCTATTGATATCGATGAAAGTCTTGGCAGGTACTATCGCTGATAATTTGAACTATATAAAACTATGATTTATTTTATTATGATATAATAGAGCTAGACAGCTATCATCCTGTTATTATGGTGCAATTGAATATGAATTTTAATCAAATAGGAAAACACCGCATGTTTTTCAGATTATTTTATCTTCTTAGATTCTATGAAATAAGTTTTTATCTCATGGCCCTTAGATGGCATTTAAATAATAAGACATCATCTGTAGTTACTACAAAAGATATTTATGAGTTATTTTATCTAGATTTTTTGAAAGTTCCTTCTGAAGACTGTCAAATTATTGAAATGTCAGAAAAAAGATTGATAACCAGGTGTAAGAATACCTGTCCAATACTAGAAATATCCCAGGAATTGGGCGTTGATACGAAACAATCTTGTAAACAAATTTCAGAGGGCCCCTGCAAGTTCTTTTTAAGGAAATTGAGAAAGGGCATAGTGTTTGAAAGAAATTATAATCATATTCGCCCCTACACTGAAGATTGTGAAGAGATTATCACTTTGCCCTGATAATTTACAATTATCCTATTTATCTAGTATTTTTATTGTATACATCAATGGATTTTCAAAATCTGATGGTCTTTCCGCGCTATTTCCATTGTTGTCAACTGCAACGATTTTGTAAAGTAAAAGATCAAATCCATTGTTGTAGAAATTTTGAATTTCTTTTGATGTAACACTTCCTCTATGAAGTTCTCTGATATATGGCATTGTTTTTATTAGTGACCAGTCTGGTTCTAAAAGGCCTTTTACATACAAAGTTACGTTGAGTTCATATTGCGGAGTTGTATCATCATTTACACTGACATCAAGCCTCTCGTCCCCTGGTCCACCAATGCCATAGCCGAGTTTGACTTCAATGTATCTCTCTTTAATCTGAAATTCAATTCTAGGCGGCTCAAGATCATATGGTTGCATTAGTGGATAATTATCTAGATTTGAACCTCCAGGAATGTAGTATGGAGTATCTCCGATGCCGTCGCTACCTGATATGTTTTGGCCAGGGCCTTGGAAGTAGTCTTCACCATCATAATCATCCCAGTAGTTACCGCCAGACGGGTATCCATCATCGAAAATGTTTGGACTTGACCCAGAGGTATGCTCGGCATTATTTATGAAATTGTTATGGTAAACTTTGTTGTTTTCACCATACATATTAAATCCTTTCACACTACAATTTTCTATTATATTTTCAAAGATTATGTTTCCATCTGAGCAGTGTTGGAAGATTCCCCAGTCATTTCCGGTTAATGTGTTACGTTTAATTGTGTTATAACCACAATTTGACAGATAAATTCCCTTGTTGTTGTCAAGCACCAAATTTTCAGATATTGTAACATTTGTTGGGCCTTGTAGAAATATTGCAGAATATTCCTTATTGTTAGCAACTATATTATTTGATACAAGTGAATTATCCGAACCCCCATAAAGGCGTATACATCCGCCATAATTAATAGAATTTTTTTCTATTAAACATGAAGGGGAGCTATGTAAATTAATAATACCTTCATCCGTGAATTCATTATTCTCTATATTGCTCAAAGAACCGTAAAAAAGTTCGATTTGCCCCATAGAGGAAAATTTGTTACCCAAAATGTTACTTTCTTCTGAATATCTCAAATAAATTCCGTCATCCCATCCAAAATCAGGGTTGTTACCTTTTATTGTGTTTTTACAAATGCTTGTTCTACTGGATTGAAATACGCGTATTTTGTCTGCTAAATTACCTTCAATTACAGTATCATCCGAAAAACCTATTTGAATACCATGATCGATTTTATCCAGGCAAAGACCTTGTATCTCACTTTTTTTACAATTTGCAAGAATTACCTGCCCGGTATTTTTTGGGACTTTCACGCAATTTGTATTTTTATAGTATCGTATGGGTAATCCAGAAGCTAAATTATCCTTAATTTCATGGGAATTCCAAACATCTAAGGAACCTGTTGTTTGTATTACTATGCCATTTTCCTCAAACCAATTTTCATATATTTCCGCTTCTGGTGATCCGATTTCTATTGTGCTGTTAAAAAATCGATTATTAGTAATTTTATTTCCTGGAGAATATTGGTGTAAGGCAACACCGGTACAATCATAAAAATCATTTCTGAAAATGTAATTATCTGGACAGGCATACAATTCAATGCCTATATGGCCACCCACAAATCTATTTCCATTAATTTCATTTTTGATGCATGATCCTCTTAATCCAATTGAGTACCTATCATTGTCTTGAAACAGATTTTCAGAATATAAATTATAATTGGAATATCCATAGAAGCAACAGATGCCATCTATTTCATTTTTGATAATCTCATTTCCAACAAATTTATTATAACTTGGACCGGTTTGATGATAAAAATCAGAATCTATATGGATTCCATACATCATGCTAGAAATAATTTGATTTCCCTGAATAGTATTGTAGTGTGAATAGTACTCAAAACTTAATCCCTGATTGTTATTAATTATTATGTTGTCTTTGATAGTGCTGTAACTTGTTCTCAAATCAACTCCTGCATCATCAAGATACTGCTTTCTGCTATTTTTCAGAGTAAATCCAGAAACAATGACCTTGTTGGCAGTAATTCTAATTACATCCTCTTTCTCACAGCCATCAATAATTGTGTCTTTTTTTGATTCCCCTAACAATTGTATAGTTTTGTCAATAACAATATTTTCTTTATAGGGGGAAGATTCCTTATAAACAAATACAATATCTCCATCCGAAGCATCATTTATTGCTTTTTGAATCGAACTGTAATTTCCTGGCCCGCTTCCACCAACATATAGAGTTTTTTGCTTTTCGGTTCTATCGCCATCAAACTCAAAAATCATACCTGTGCTAGATAGGGTTGTTGTTATTAACATAATAGTTGCGATTAAATATATTATACATTTTTTCAAATTTTTATTTTTCATTTTATTTCCTCCATTTTTTAAATTTATTCTGCTCGTTTTTCAATTATCGACAGATCCTTTAAAATCCCAGAATTATCTACAACTTTCCAATTAAATAATTAATGAGCAGGGACCTCCCGAATTACGCATCAACTGAATGTTATTTTTAATATATTAAATTTATCGAAATATTGTTCTTTATTAGATCTTATTATTTTGATTTAACTAAGATTTCTGGGAACTTCAATAACGTTTCTTTTAATGATTCTATCGAACCTCCTTTAAGATATGCCCTAAAAAATTCAATCTCCAATGACCTCGTAATATTTATCATACGTTTTGGATCCAACGTCCCGAATCCAAGAAAAATCGGTGGAATTGTGGGCAGTAAATGCTTCAATAGAATCCCAACGTCAGTAAAACTATAATGTTCTGAACCATTAATCCAAATCGCATATGCATTAGAGGTAAAATTATCCCATGTATCATTGAAATATGGGTCTTGGTTAATACGGGACTCTGCCATCAACATAAGAAATGGTTTCTTTATTCCGTTGGGAATATTGTCTGTACTAAAAAATCCGTCAAGTGTAAGCCCTACTTTAAAACGTTCATCTTCATAGCAACATATTGCTGTTGCACCGCCTCCAAAGGAATGACCATACATACCTACTATTGATAAATCAAAATATCCCATAAAATCGGAATGTGTCGAGTTCATTTTTTCAATTTCAGTTAAGACAAATTTTGCATCATCGACAACACTTCTAAGGGCGATTGAGCGCCATAGTTCAGCATTGATATTATCGCTAGGAATTGCTGATACATAGATATTTCTACCATCTGGAAAAACTGTAATTCCTGCAATGTAAGGATGATTAATAGATACTACAATAAAGCCATTACTGACAATGTCTTCTATAAGTGAGGTGTATATCTGATAAACTCCATCGTAACCATGGGAAAAAATTATCACTGGATAGCATCTTTCAGTTTCTGCTATAGGGGCATTTTTATGTCCGTGCGGATTTACATAAGTGTAAGCATTGTTGGGAATTGTAACTAATGGAATAGGTGATCGGCCTTTGAGCCATTGAAAAGTCTTGTAATCCATATATTTAATATTTGGTGTAAAATTATAATCTGCAGTTGGATACCAAATTTGGATCATCATTTCTCGGAAATCATCAACAATATTCTTGGTAAAATTTTCAGATCTGTTCCTATCAATAAGATGAAATGTTTGAACACCAATCCCATATTCTCCAGTTAAGCGGGGAAGAAATGATGATTCATATGTTCCAGTGATTTTAATCAAACCAATATTAAAGCAGTACAAATTAATTTCCGAATTCGGTGTATTTGGAGAAATTATTCCACAAAAAGCAAGGTTTTCACTTCCTTGAATTAATTTGCCAAACAGTATTCTACCTACAAAAAAACCTCTTAATTCCCTTGTTGAATTATCATTAGAACCATACCAGTTACCTTGAAAGGTTCCCATGCTAGGGTTTCTAAGCTGGTTAAAATATGCAATAATATTTCCGGTATCTTGAGAATGATAACTTTCCCATCTACCAACAAATTTACCATCATACCAATCTGATGAGAAATCTATATTAATAATTGAGACTTCGTCATTTTCTTTAGTTATAGTAGCATAAATATTCAACATCCCTGAATCAATAATATTTATTACTAATATTAAAATTAAAAAGATGACGGAGTATTTTTTCATAACATCTTCCGATATTTTAAAAAGAAATATTATTATAAAAATGTTGGTTTTTTGTCCAGATAGTTATTTTTTAATTTTTAGAGATTTGATAAAAATTTAGAATTTTGGCAATTTTTAAGATTAATGTATGGTATTAGTTAGAATATAAATATCTTTTATCTTCTTAGAAAAACTGCTGGATTACAATTTTCGCAAAGTGGTAACTCCGTCCTTAAATATGAAGTATTATGGATGAATATTTTATTAACACCTAGCCCACCAAAGTCGCAACCAGAAATTAAAAAATCTGTTAAATTATAAGGATGTTGCAAATTATTTTTCAGTATTGTTCCAGTACAAATTTCTGAATTATTTGAAAAGATTTTAATTTGGTAATTCTCTCTTTCTATAGCAATATTTTCCGTTTTTGTAAGACTTCCTGTCCAATCATAGTAGTTTATAGTCCAATTACCTTCGATTTGAGGTATTTCCTCAGTTGAAATCTCAGTAAAGGTGATGTTAATGTTATCAAGATAATATGTTCTTGGCGTTTCCCAGGTGCCCCATATACCGATACTTACGTAGATTTTGCCATCTTCATCAGTTAATAAAGAGAAATTATAGTTTTTTTCAAGCCAAATGTATTCAATATCTTCATCCTGGTGATGTCCCGTGTCGTCTTGAAAGTTAAGATCATCTGCTATCTCTGGAGAATTTTTAGAAACGCCAGTAATTATTCTAAATAGATTAAAATCTCCAAAGTCTCTGGTAGCAAACATGTATGAAACAGCGACTTTGTATAATGAATTAGAAGAAAAATTAAACTCCCTTTCAATCCATATTTTTCCTGCATCGTTGTAATTCTCCAGATAAATTTTTACAGAATAATTGCCTTCATATGAAAGTTCCTGGGATCTTTCAACGGACCAATTAATTGGGGGGTTACTTAAATCTGTTCCATCTTCAATCCACTGTTCAATGTCATTTTCAAACGAGTAAAAATATGAATATGTCGGTTTTTCGGGCTCATCTATACATCCAGACATGAAAACGCTAATCATGATTATGCTCAAAAGAATTGGAATAACTCTAGAGTATGTTTTACTTTTAGTATAATTTCCAATTAATTTCATGATTTTCCACCTTTCAAACTCATAAGTTATAAAACTTTAAATAAAATTGGTTTTTGTCTGGAACTTTCCAAACAAATTATTAAGAATTATAAATTAATACTTTTTAAAATAATTGTCAAATCTTTATAGCTAGCAAAGTTTATATAAAAATACAGTTCAAAAAAACCAAATAAAAAAATAAATGGGCCAATATGACCCAACAAGCCAATGTATCTATTTTTCCTTGTTTATATAGGCAAGTCCGATTGCAACTATACCTATGATAATTTTTAGGATTGCATGCCAAATGGGTTCAGTACCCATATCTAGCATGTCGTCGGGTAATGCTCCCAATATTCCCATTACCAAAACAATTAGGCCCACTATCATGAGCAAGATTCTGTTTGATATCATATCCTTACCACCACCGAGATAGTATTACTTAATTTTATTTAATATTAACG
>Ga0272441_10010067_pt1 | contig 14421 bp, 7 predicted proteins | sample SSMProp6N_FD_193582 | JGI IMG/M metagenome (GOLD analysis project Ga0272441, IMG submission 193582) | Marine sediment archaeal communities from Little Sippewissett salt marsh, Falmouth, MA, United States - SSM-Prop-6N | ecosystem: Environmental > Aquatic > Marine > Wetlands > Sediment ... | reverse complement strand
AGGCCGGGAAGCCACATGCGGTACGTTGGATCGGTGGCGAACAGGATCACCTGGCCGCGCCCGACGGATTCGACCGTGGCGTAGGCGCTGTCGGCAAGACGCTGCCGGGCTTCGGGCCAGAGCAGGCCGCTGAGGCGTACCTGATTTTCGTCGGCCAGACGCACGACGGTCCGCACCGGGGGCTTCGACATAAAGGCGCGGCTGCCCCAAAACATCACGGGCAGTTTCTCGCCCAGGCCGAAAGCGAGCCAGTGTTCCGTGTTGACGACGCCGGTCACGAACGAGCCTTCCGGGCTGAAGATACGCTGCCACTCGTCGGTGCGCTTGAGTTTTTCGACGTCCGGCTTGGACTTGGATTCGCTCGGCTTGTTGGCGTCTTCCGTTTCCGGCGCCGTTGGTTTGACGCCCCATATACTGTTGGGATCGATCTGAATATCGCGTGCGTTTTTTTCGCGTTCGACGGCCTCCCGGTATTCCACCAGCTTATCGAGCACGTCGCGTCTTAAACGTACGGACGAAAGTTCTTGATCCTTGCCGGCGGCAAAGACGGCCGAGCCGCCGACGGCGATCAGCGTGCCCCCCGCCTCGATCCAGCGCTTGATTTTTTCGACGGCATTCTTATCGAGCACGCGGCCGACGCTGCTGCTGTCCGGCAGAATCAGGACGCTGTATTTCCGCAGGTCGATGGACCCCATGCTTTGGATATTGACCGGCGAGCTTTGCAGACGAAGCGCGTGGTCGAGCAGGTACCAGATCGATCCAAAGGACGTCGATCGAACCGGCCACTGTGAGGCGACGGCCACCCGCGGGGCCGCCAGAAGTCCGAACTTTCCGCTGCCAAGATCGGGGCCTTCTTCAGCCAAAGCGCTATCTACGGCATGAATCCCGACGGCAAAGTCGGACGTGATAGTGTGCAGGATTTCCGGGAGCGTGTCGGGATTCTCATGGGCGCGGAGCAAGACCGTCCCCCGTTTATACTCCCGGCCGCCCATTGTGAAGGGTTTGGTGGCGATTCGCGGGTGACATTCCTTCTCAAAAAGGCGCACGAGGGCCGGATAAGTGCTGGAATTTTCAAAGTCCATCAAGTAGGCATAACGGCTCTTTCCGCGGAGTCCCGATCTGTTTTGTTCCGGAACCTCCGATTGTATTTTCACGTCGGGAATTTTCTCTGCCCAATACGCCTCCAGGGCGAAGGCCATCGGCAGGTTCCACGTGGAGACGTCGTAAAGCAGGGTGCCCCGGCGGTTCTCAAGCTCCTTGCGTTCCTTCAGGAGAAAACTGTCTTTCAGACGGGGATCGAATTCACACAATGCGTGCAGCATCCGACGGTGCGGCTGGGCCGAGCGCGCGATGAGCGTGCCTTTCGGGAACGTCCGGCTTGAAAGCGTGTTGCCCCGGATGTCCGTCGTGTCCTCCGCCTCGAAAGAGTCCCGTGCAAATCCGACCTCGATACCTTGCTCGGTCAATAGCTCGGCCAGGCGTGTCCATCGCGAGGTATCTTCGCACGGAGGAAGGAGAAACACCGCGGCGTTGGGGTCCGCTTCGTTGACCGCCCAGCGGCGATCCTGAAGGTAATCGCTCAGGATGTGCTCGCGATTGACGCGGAGCGTTTCAAGATTGGCCAACGTGCTGACGATGTGGTGATGCACGGTTTCGCGAAAGCTAACTTCCCGGCCGGTCGGGTGTTTGACGGACGCGGCATCGACCCGGGCCTGTTCGTAGAGCAGCCCGATGGCGCCGGATATGCTGGCCCATGAGTTCGTGTAAATCGGGCTCCACTCCGAGTACCAGTCCTTGGTGTAGTAGCTCCAGCCGTACCGGTTGAAGGCTTCGGCCTGGTCGGCGCTGAAACGCCGCCGCCAATCCAGGACTGTCGGCGCGAGGTGCGTATTAATCGGCTCCCGCGGCGGATCGAACAGATACGTTTCATAAGCGCCTTGCTCGTGCGAATCGATAAGCAAATGCGGATTCCAGGACAGAATCACCTTGGCCAAATCGCGCACCTCCGGATGGATATGCACGAGCCAGTCGCGGTTGAGATCGAACAGGTAGTGGTTTCCCCGGCCTCTCGACCAGAGCGCCTGGTGCTGCATCGACTGAAGATCGGGACTCGAAACGATACCCGTAAGCTGTTCGAGATGACTGAGGTACCGTTCTCGACCGTCCGGATTGACCAGGGGGTTGAGGTGAATCACAACGTTGTCCAGCAGTTGGCGAGTCGTTTGATCCTGTGATGCGGCTAAGTGATACGCTACGTACATCGCCGCATCGGTGCTCGAAAGCTCATCGCCGTGGATGCTGTAGTTCAACCACGCCACGGCCGGCAGCGCATTGACAAGCCGCTCCGCCTCGGCTGAGTTTGAGAGCGTGCGGGGGTCGGAAAGCTTCGCATTGTCGGCTTGGATTCGATCCAGCCGCGCGTGGTTGGCCGGGCTGGTAATGGTTAAGTAGAAGAGAGGCCGGCCTTCGTGGCTCTGCCCATAAACCGTCATAGTGACGCGGTCGGATGCCTCCGCCAGTGCTTTTACATACTGTTCGAGGGCATGGTAGCGAACCGCTTTTGCCCCGACGGCGTGCCCGATACCGGATTCCGGCGAGGGTATCGCCGGATCGAAATCGGCTGGCTCAACGAATCCGGCCGGCTGTGCCTGAACGTTCGATCCGCAGCCGTTGAGAAACGTCAATGCCAAAACGCAGAGGGCAAAAAGGGAAAAAGAACGTCCTTCCATGTTACGAGACACCGGCAATAAGCTCATATGTATTCTCCTTATCTGTTCATCCTGGCAGATTCTTGACACCATAAACATACCTGAATCCCGCGAGCGTATCAAGGATCGGCTTGATCGCCTTTGGGCATCGGGATTCATCGATCCGCAAATGGATTGCAAAATACATACTTCATTTGTTACTATAGCACCTTGTCGTTTGAATATTTATTGTTTTGATTAGGAGCAACATGATGAAACGCTGTATTGTAACTTTGCTGGCAATCACTTTAGTGTGTGTTTTATTCTCGGAAGGCGCTTTTGCCGCCGACGAGCAGTGGGAGGATCTTTTTGACGGCAGGACGCTGAACGGCTGGATTCAGCGCAACGGCAAGGCCAAATATGCCGTCGAAAACGGCATGATCGTCGGAACGACGGTGCTCAACACGCCCAATAGCTTCCTCTGCACCGAGAAGAATTACACCGATTTTATTCTGGAGCTGGAATTTCTCGTCGAAACCGGCATGAATTCCGGCATCCAGATCCGCAGCCACAGCTACAAGCATTACAAGAACTACCGCGTCCACGGCTATCAGGTCGAGATCGACACCGGGACGGGACCATATAACAGAACTCCCAAGAACCTGACGGCCGATGGCCAACCGGCTCCGCCGACGGAACCGCGCCGCTGGTCGGGCGGGATCTACGACGAAGCCCGCCGGGGCTGGGTCAACGATTTGACCAAGAATCCGGCTGCCCGCGAAGCCTTCAAGCTGGACCAGTGGAACCACTATCGTATCGAAGCGATCGGCGATCGGATACGCACATGGGTCAATGGCGTCCCGGCGGCGGATTTGAAAGATGGCATGACCTCGACCGGTTTTATTGCCTTGCAGGTCCACGGCTCCAGGCAGGCCGGCAATCGTATCCAATGGCGCAATATCCGCATCCAGGACCTCACGCGTAAGGAGAATAAGGTGCTCAAGGCCCTGATCGTCGATGGGCAGAATAACCATGACTGGAAGGCGACGACGCCCGTTCTGAAAAAACTGCTGGCGGAAACCGGCCTGTTCACCGTCGATGTAGCGACTTCGCCCGCAAAGAAACAACCGATGGGCTCGTTTAAGCCGGACTTTGCTAAGTATGATGTCGTCGTCTCGAACTATACCGGGGACGAATGGCCGAAGGCAACCCAGGATGCCCTGGTCGAATATATGGAAAACGGGGGCGGATTGGTCATTTATCACGCCGCCGACAACGCGTTCCCCAAGTGGAAAGAATGGAACGACATGATCGCCGTCGGCGGTTGGGGCGGCCGGAACGAAAAATCCGGCCCGATGGTTCGCTATCGGGATGGGAAGGTTGTTTTTGACACCTCACCCGGCCGGGGCGGCAGCCACGGGCCTCAGCATGCCTTTCAGGTCATCACGCGGGACCGCAATCACGCCATTATGGCGGGTTTGCCCGAAAAGTGGATGCACGCCAAGGATGAGCTCTACAGCCAACTGCGAGGCCCGGCCAAAAACATAACGCTCTTAGCCACCGCTTATGCCGATCCGTCCAAGAAGGGCACGGGCGAGCACGAGCCGGCGTTGTTCACCATCCGCTATGGCAAAGGAAGAGTGTTCCACACCGTGCTCGGGCACGGCCCCGACCAGTTGCGATGCGTCGGATTCATCGTGACCTTCCTGCGGGGGACGGAATGGGTGGCGAGCGGGCGCGTTACCCAGGTGGGCGTTCCCGATGATTTTCCGACCGCCGATCAAGTCAGCCTTCGGTAGCCCTTGCCCAAGTAGATTTCGACTTTCTGAAAAATCAAAGGGGCCCGTACTCATTGAGTATGGGCCCCTGATTTTTATTGACTATTGACTGTTGACGATTGACCATTGTATGTTCGATAAACCAGGCAACGCCGGAGAACCGAATAGTCAATAGTCATTTGTCATTCGTCAATTTTTTACCTATTCAATGTGATATCGTCAATGAACAGCGTGCCTGTGCCATTCACCGCGGCTCCGCCCTTGCTGCCCAGGCCGATGGCGATCTTATTGACGTTCGTCAGATTGATCCCCTGGTCGGCGATGGTTTGCAACGGGACGATCCACTGCGTCCAGACGCGAGCCTGGGCGGCGTTCGTATCCTCGTTGGCCACAATCGCAGGTCCGCCGGCGCTGTTGGAAACCGCCACATAGAGCGGGTCGGCGCCGTTGGCGTTACTACCACGGAACCAGATCGACAGTTGGCTGACGCCTTCTTCCGTCCAGTCCCGTGCGTCCGTCAAGGTCAACGCGGCTTCCGAATTCGAGACGGGCGCCGTATTGTCGTAAACGAGCGGCATGGATTGGCCGCCGCCACGAACGATGGTCTGTTCGCAATACGGAGGCACTAAATAGCCGGCCTGCGCGCCGTTGTCCGCGACGCCATAGCCGTCAATCCAGTGTTGCCAGATAGCTTCACCCGCTAAATCGTCGTCGGTGTAACTCTCGAAATCTTCGACGATAATATGGTCGGCGGTGTTGAAGCTCCAGATCGGACCGGCGACGGTGCCTGCACTCGTGACGGCATCCACACGCCAGAAGTACAGCGTATCCCAGGCGAGCTTGCCGGGATCGACGCTTTCGGCGCCGAGGGCGGCGCTGCCTTGAGACTCAGGCGAGCCGGCAGCGGCACTTCGCACGGCGTCTTTATCGGTTCCGAGATAGACCTGATGCGACGTGGCGTTCGTGGCTGCGGTCCAGCTCAAGCTGGTGGTCATCGACACACCCGCGGCGCCATCGGCCGGCTGCGGAGCGCTGACCGCGCCCGGCGTCGTGAAGGTCCAGACCTTGCCTTTGTGCGTCTCGATGGCGTCGAACTCATCGACGCGCCAGTAGTACACCTTCTCCGCTTCGAGCGAACCGGCGTTGTAGGAGGTCGATCCGACCATCATGCCGCCGGTGGCGTTGCTCACGTCGTCATAATTATCGCCGATATAGACCGTGTGCAATTTGGCGCCGTAACCGGCCGTCCAACTCAACATCACATTATCCGGGCCGACCGCCTCAGCATTGTCGGCGGGAACCGGAGCGTAAGCCGTCTTGGGCGGAACGGAGAAGCTCCAGATGTCGCCCTTAAAGACGGTTTCGTCCGGCGGGGCATTCACTTCGTCGATGCGCCAGTAGTAGGTCGTACCCGGCACCAAACCCTCCGGATACGGAAATCCGGGGAATCCGGCGGTGATAAACGTTGTTGCCTGGTTGCCGCGGAAGACGTCGGACTCGATGGTGGCGTTGGTGACCACGTCTAAGTCATCGCCCAGGTACACATCGTGCGAGACGGCAAAATCACCCGCCGACCAGCTTAGGGTTACCCAGGTCTCCGCGATGAGAGCCCCATCCTTCGGATCGGGACCGGAGGCCGTTTCGCGGGCGCCGCCGAGCATATAGCGTATGGCGTTGAGGAACGCGATTTCGCCATCGGGCGTCAGGTTGAACTCGCCTCGACCCACATCGCCGCCTTCCTGGGTACCGGCGCAGAACATCAACCGCGGACCGCCGGCAAACTGGCCGGCTCCGGGGTAGAATTCAACGCCTGGTTCCCACTCGATAATCCAGGATGTATCCTGGCCCTCGACTTGAGCCAGAAGGGTTCCGTTACCCACGTCGGTGATACCGACGAAGGTGGTCGGCCCCACATCTCCGTCTAATAACAGGGCCCCGTCGGAGACGCCGGCAAAGATGGGATGGCTGGGCTCGATAATGTCAATCGGCGGACCTTCGATATTCGGCAGGGATGTGGTATCCACCCAGAGCAAACGACTGTTCCTGACAATATGAGTGGAAGAGTTAATAATTGGTGTCGTAATCGAATTCCACTGGGTGATTTCAGTGGCATCGCTGGCAAAGTCCCCACTATTGCTGTTACGACTGATAATGATCAAGTCGGCGGCGTTCATCGTCGCTACTATGTCATCATTGAGGGTATTGCTTTCCTGGCTTCTAAAGCTCGTGTCAACGGTGTATCCGTTGGCCTCCAGCCAATCGATCCACGGCTGGTCATCCGGCTCGCCGTCGCCGTTGTCGTCGTAGGCGCCCGAGACCCAGATAATCGTGGCCGCATTGGCCGTCGTCATCAAACAAAAGGCCAACGCTAAAACTAAAAACATCAATTTCTTGCACATAACAGTTCTCCAATAAAATAATAAAACGACTTGTAACAATTGCATTGTTGAGTTGTTCCATCCTTCTTCTGCCCAGGATCAGGATGGTGCATCATGATGTATTGCCACCAACCTCCTTTCTCCATAAACCCTTAGCAAACCGATATTTATGGCAAAAATGGACTACGTTTGCCAATAGCGGTTATGCTTGTTCGACCCCCAGAACATAACTATTCGCCATAAGTAATATATATCAAATGAACGTGCCCCGCGTCAAGGAAAAACTCGATCGATCCACTTGCCGGGGGAGCTTCATGTGATAGTTATGGATTTCCCATAGCTTTCGTGGGAATTTGGACAAAGAAACGGAGCCTATACCGATACGTTCCGGTATAGGCCCCGAACAAGGCATTTTTCGATTTTCGATTTATGAATTCGGATTCGTTTGAATCGAAAATCATAAATCATAAACCCTACCGATACAGTGCGATGTCATCAATAAACACCGTTCCTGTACCGCCTTCCGTTGTCATGACGCCTTTTGTGCCGAGACCGATTGCGATCGAGTCCACATTCGTCAGATCGAGGCCCTGATCGGCCAGACCCGATAGCGGGATCACCCAGTGCGTCCAGCCGCCTTTGGTCGCCGCCTCGGGATCCTCATTGACTAATGTGACGGGCGCACCGGCGCTGTTGGCCACGGACAGATACAACGGCTCGGCGGCGTTCAGGGGATTGCCGAAGAACCACAGTGACAATTCTGCGACGCCTTCTTCGGTCCAGTCGCGCGGATAGCTCAACGTCAGCGCCGCTTCCGAATACGCGGCAGCAGTGGGCGCGTTATCGAAGAGCAGCGGGAAGGACTGATTTCCGCTGTGAACGGTTGTTTGTTCGGCATACGGCGGTGTGAGGTACCCGGCCTGCGAGCCGTTGGTCGCCACACCAAAGCCATCGATCCAGCTTTGCCAGATAGCCTCACCTTCGAGGTCGTTGTCGGTATAGCTCTCGAAGTCATCGACGGCGATGAAATCGGCCGTGACGAAGGTCCAGACCGGGCCTTTCACGGTATTGCCCTGGCCATCGACCTCATCCACACGCCAATGATACATCGTTTTCCAGACGAGTTTGCCGGGATCGTAGCTTTCGGCGCCCAGTGCGAGGCTGCCTTTGTATTCCGGCGAGCTGCTGTCGGCCGTACGGACGGTCTCTTTGTCCGTGCCGAAATAAACCTCGTGCGAGGCGGCGCTGGCCGACGGGGTCCAGTTTAGCATCGTTCCCGTCATCGCCACGCCCGTGGCTCCGTGTGCCGGGCCGGCGTTGCCGACGGCGCCCGGGGTGGTGAAGCACCAGACATCGCCTTTGTACGTCTGGACGGCGTCGAACTCATCGACGCGCCAGTAATACACCTTCTCCTGCTCGAGCGCACCGGGTTTGTAGCTCGTCGCCCCCGTCATCATGCCCCCGGCGGCGTCGTTGACCGTATCGTAATCGTCGCCGAAGTACACCGTATGCAGCTTGGCGCCGTAGCCGGACGTCCAACTGAGCGTCACATTGGTCTCATCGACGAATTCGGCGCCGTCGGCCGGATCGGGATCGTACGCCGTCTTGGGCGGAATCGAGAAGCTCCAGACGTCGCCCTTGTGGATGGTGGCTCCGTCGGCTTCGACTTCATCGATGCGCCAGTAGTAGGTCGTGCCCGGCACGAGTCCCTCCGGGAATGGAAATCCGGGGAAGCCGACCATGAATTCCGTGGCGGTTTGATTGCCGATGAAGACGTCGCTTGCATTGTCGGCATTCGTGACGGTATCGAGATCGTCTCCCATATACACATCGTGCGAAACGGCGGTTTCGCCCGCATTCCAGCCCATGGCCACCCAGGTCTCTTCGATTAGGGCGCCGTCTTCGGGGATGGGGCCATAAGCCTTCAGAAGCTCCACGCCCATAATGTCCACGAAACAGATTTTGGCATTGCCCGCGTCCGCCGCCGGCTGAATGGTCAAACGGCCGTCCGATACGGTGACGATCAGCTCCCACTCATCGAAGTCGAAGCCGGCCCCGGCCATTCCGTCCGGATCCGCAGCGACCACACCTTCCACATCCATATTATTGAGCTGGTCGGTGTATCCGGGATCGCCGCAGACCATAAAGACCGTGTAATTGCCGTTGGGCACCTCGATTTCCCATATCGCGTTGGCGCCTTTCTGCAAGTGGAGCAGCGTGTCATAACGCTGGTCCGGTGCATTACCGCTGCCGCGATCGCGGGCGTCGCCCGTGATGTCCCGATCCCAGCCGTACTGAAAGGGGCTGTCCTCCTGGGGTCCGAAGACCTTCCCATAGTCCGGCAGGTAGCCCGGCGGGATCTCTCCGTTTTCCTGCATAAAGTTGACCTTGATGTCCAAGCCGCTGGCCACGCCCGCAACCAAACCCAACACCAGGGCAAAAGTAAAGAGATAAGACCATTTGCTGCACATAGCAATCCTCCTTTAAAATGAAGAAAAGTTGATAAAAAACGGCTGATCGTGCTGTACGCTCATGACATTCCAGTCTCACCCACCAGGGATGAGTCTTCAGTAAGGCAGGGCACCACCTCCTTTCTTCAATGGCCCCATAAAAACCCTTGAATTGGAAAGCAAGAGCTTTTGAAGAGCTACAACGACATTGCCTTCAGCCCTCAAAAACATACGTGCTTCATATTCATAATATATAGTATAATTTGGCGCTTAGTCAAGGAGAATTTCCTTCATCATTATTTGTTATTTCAGGAGAATGACCATTTACTATCGTTGATATTCGTTGTAAATTAAGTTTATGGGATGATTTAGGAGATTTGGCGATTAAGGATCGCACGTTTATAGCCTTGATGTGTTCGTTGCCAGGATATTTATATTGCGGTGCATGAGGTGATCGATGGACACTAAGAGAATCCTCTTCGTTAGTGGATCAATAGGTTTGGGACACGCCGTAAGGGATATGGCGATAGCCACGGAACTCCGTAAGCAAATTCCTTCTGTGGAACTATTCTGGCTGGCGGCCCCTCCAGCAAATGCGGTCCTGGAAGAGGCAGGCGAACGACTTCTCTCCGAAGCGGCAATGCTTGCTGACGATACGGCTTCGGCGGAAGATGCAGCAGACGATGGCTTTAAGCTGAATCTACTGAAGTATCTATCTCATGCGATAGGTGCCTGGAAGAAGAACGTGACTGCTTTTCGAGCCATTATGAATCGTCACACATTTGATTTGATTATCGCCGATGAGGCCTATGAGATATCAATGGCCATCGGCAAAGGCTCTGTAGAAACAAATGCTCATTTCATCATGATCTATGACTTCTTTGGAAATGTCTCTATGAGTTGGAGCCCGGCGGAGCGACTTATTAACTATATATGGAATAGACAATGGGCCAAAACCAGACGTTATAAGTCAAAACAGGGCTTTTCAGCCATGTTTATTGGTGAACCGGAGGACATCCCAGACAGGAAGCTTGGTTTTCTATTACCGAATGCAAGAGAAGTTGCTCAGGACTATTGCGAATTTGTTGGTTATGTGCTTCCTTTCACCCCGGAAGAATACGCCGATCAACTTCAGATCAAGGCAGAATTGGGTTATGGCAGCAAGCCCTTGATCGTTTGCTCGATAGGAGGCACTGCGGTCGGTGGAGAGCTTCTTCAATTGTGTACTCGGACATATCCCATCATTAGAGAAAAAATTCCTAATATACACATGGTTCTCGTCTGCGGGCCGCGCCTTAATCCGAAGTCGCTGGACGTACCAGAGGGAATCGAGATGCGAGGATATGTTCCTGCACTCTATAAGTACCTGGCTGCAAGCGATCTGTCTATTGTCCAGGGAGGCGGTACTACAACAACAGAATTGACGGCTCTGAAAAGGCCGTTTTTATATTTTCCTCTTGAAGGTCATTTTGAGCAGCAAGTGCATATTGCAGAGAGACTCAATAGACATCGGGCTGGCATCAAGATGAATTTTCATGAAACCACCCCAACCTGCTTGGCAGAGACGATCATTGCAAACATAGGCAAAAAGGTTGACTATGAATCAATACCGGTGAATGGCGCTAAGAAAGCAGCACAGATTATCACAGGACTTCTATAATCTGTCGAACTGAATGACCTGCACCTAAATCGATCGAAACGAGTTCTTGATATTGATATAAATCGTAATAAAAGAGGCTATAGGATGAATGAGAGAGATATGAACTATAGCGTACTGACTAAGCGGTTGATGATGTCCATCCTGGTTTGCACGGCCGGGGGCGTGCTGTGCTTCATTTTTGTTATGAGAAGAATGGGGGGCAATCCGTTGGGAATGGCCCTGTCGATATTCTATGAACGGCTCCTTATCGGCTTATCGATTGGTTTCTGCGGCTCTATACGCCTGAGGCCCTGGGTGAGAGGGGGTTTGCTGGGGATTCTATTCAGCCTTCTTTGGAGCCTTGTGTTCTTGTGTGAGGGGCGCATCCTTCTTGCCGTGGTCCATTGTATATTTGGGATCATCTATGGGATTATAGCAGACCTTTTGGCATCTTCCTGGTCAGCCGGAGCGTCCAGACATTAGATATTTCACGTTGATAGGTTTGTGCTGTTTCAGAGGGATTTTCTGAGAGAATAAGGAGACAGGCAATATTGTGCAAATCATGTTTTGCCTGTCTCCCTTTGGTCTTCCGGCCATTGTGTCCTCCGACCGGGCTATCGGTCGATCAATCTTGTTGAGGTTCGGGCAGCGCGGCTTCCAGTTTGGCCAGTTCGGCGGGTGTGACGTCTTTTGTGCTCAGGTCGCCGAAGACGACGCGGTAGGTGTTCTCGTCAGTCTTCCAGCGGAACAGCACGGCTTCGGGGGACTCGGCTGAGACTCGGTCGCCATAATAGGCCGGCTCCTTGCCGTCTTTTTCCAGAATCGAATACATCCTGCTGACCATATCGATTTTCATAAGTCTGTCGAGAACTTCCTTGCCGGGTTTTTGCGTGAACTTTTTCTTAAGTGCCGGGGCTATTGCATTGGCCACCGTCATCGTGCTGAGATTTGATGGGTACTTGCCATCAGCGAATTCCAGGAACAGATGCAGGACTTCAATGATCACTTCGCCTTCGTTGCCGGATTCCAATGTTGTTTGGGCGAGCAACTCGAAATCGTCGGGAATCACCGGCTCAAGTGCGGACGATTCAATCTCAATATCCCACTGGAAATTGTCATAGACCGTTTCCATCGAGGTCTTACCGTCCTCGGACGATCCTGTGGCATTAATTCTTATGGGAAGTCGACTCTTTTCGTCAACCCAAAGCTGTACAGTTAACTCATCGAACAATCCGCTACTGATGAATGCTCCCATCTTGGGACCCAGTTTAGGATCGGACACCTCAATTCCCCATGCCATAACACCGTCGATCTCCTTGCTTCCCAATTCAGTGTAGTCGTGTTCGAGCATCGAGCTGAGCAGTGTTACAGGGTCGCCTTTTTCTTTTTCCAGCCTCTTCATATGCTCATCACTGATCGCTACTTCGAGGTATTTTTTCTGGAACGGCATTAATTGCAAGAGAACTCTATCCTCAAAGAGAAAGTGAGTTATTGTTTTCATAGTCCCGCGAGGGGTCTGCGTGGACATATCGATCCGGACGGCGTTTTGCTCATAAGAGAGTTTAACGTCCTGTATGATGTGGGTTACACAGTCTTCCGGCGTCCCCGGGAAGCCTGTGATATCCGCTGTGATCGTGTAGGTTACGGTCTTGATATCTTCGAGGCGTTTGACAACCTCGGCCCAGACCATGCCGCCCGTTTTGTTGAAGAGGTTCAGCGCCAAGAAGGCGCCCAATACGATGACTGCCGCAGCGGCAAGTTTTGATATTCTACTTCTCATGATGGTTCTCCAAACTCCGACAGGTTGAACTGTCGGTTGGAGCCGATGTCTGGGGAAGGTATTCAGGAGCTGCTTTTTCAGCTCATCACGATGCTTCGGATCCGGAGCGTCGAAAGGAAGATCCTTTACAAAATCCTGGATGTATTTTTCGTTCTCGTTCATTATTTCGACCCTCTGCTATCCATTGTAGCATCGAGCTTTTTTCGCAGTTTCGCAGTCGCCCGCGAGAGCCAACTGCGCACGGTCGAGGGTTTCTTTCCCAGACAAGCGGCGATTTCGGTTAACTTCATGTTCTCGAAAAAACGCAACGTGATGACAGTCTGGTAATTGGGCTTCAGGCTTAACATTGCCTCTTTCAAAAGGGCTTTTCTTTCGAGCCGTTCTTCATTGCAGTCGATAACAAAGACAGATTCGACTCGCGTGTTGATCACGGCTTTTTGCATAAGCGCGGTTCTTCTTTTGGCGTCGCGCAGATAGTCGTTGACGGCATTGGTCGCGATGCGAAGCAGCCAACTGCGAAAATCCGTCGCCCCGCCGTCGAAGGAGCCCAGGTGATGCATCACCTTGAAAAAAACAGTCGAAGTTACCTCTTCGGCGGCGTGGCCGTCGAACAGCCGACGGACGCAATAGCCAAACACGCTGTCGTAATGCGCCAGGTAGAGCTGGGCGAACGCTTCCGGATCGCGGCATGCCTTTTCGATCAGATCCGTATTGTCGCCTTCACTCGTTCTCAAGGGCATTTGTCTTCGTATCCACTTTTTGCTGGTTTCGACTGTCATCGCTATTATAAACGGTTCGGGGGCGCCAAACGTTGCAAAAAATCAAAAGAAGCCGAAAAGAATCTATTTCTATCTTTCGGCCGAAGTCTTGGTACTATGTTAAGTCTTAAATAAGGAGCGTGTCATTGCGAGGAGCGAAGCGACGAGGCAATCTCAACTCGTGGGGAACGCAAAGGTTTGAGATTGCTTCGCTTCGCTCGCAATGACATTCTCCCAATTTTTGTCATGGCAGAGTCCTGGTGCTCAGCTTATTGGCCAGGATGAAGGCGATGAGATTGCAGAACACGCCGACCGCTAATCCTTCCACGCCGGCCGGTGTTTTCAACAGATGGCTCCAAATCAACGCCCCGGCGGCACCGGCCACTGTGCCGGCCAGAAATCCGGCTCTCGTCACTCGAAATCCCAACAGAACCGCTCCCAGGGGAACCACGATAATCGGGGCCCAGAAGTTATAAGCATAGATAAGAATATCCAGGACGCTGGGGATGGTAAGGGCAAAAATGATGGCGAAAATACCGACGAGACCGTTGATGAGTTTGGCGAGAAGAAGCTCCTGTCGCTCCGGCAGCGAGACGTTTGACAGAGGTTTGACGATGTCGTTAATGCAACACGTCGCCGCCCCGTTGAGAAACGAGTCGGCCGAGGACATCACAACTGAGATGACGCCCGCAATCACAACACCTCGCACGCCGATAGGCAAAACAGTGCGTATGACAAAAGGCATGGCCAGGTTGGGATTCAATTCAGGATCGAGCGTCAGAGCCACCAGCCCGATCGCGCCGGTAATGGCGAAGAAGGGGATGGAAAAGAGGCCGCTCAGCATCGTCCCGCGCGCCGTGTGTCCGGCGTCTTTGGCGATAAACAATCGTTGCACGTAGGGCGGCACGAGCGTTTCACCGAGCAGAAACGTCAGGAACAGCGAGATAAAGG
>Ga0272441_10010066_pt1 | contig 14422 bp, 14 predicted proteins | sample SSMProp6N_FD_193582 | JGI IMG/M metagenome (GOLD analysis project Ga0272441, IMG submission 193582) | Marine sediment archaeal communities from Little Sippewissett salt marsh, Falmouth, MA, United States - SSM-Prop-6N | ecosystem: Environmental > Aquatic > Marine > Wetlands > Sediment ... | reverse complement strand
GAGCATAATACCCAGCGCGGCTCCACCGACACCGAATGCTTATGTTGTGGAGGATATTGAATTACAGGGAGATCTGCAGGTGCGTTTGGTATGGCCAGGCTATTTGGAGAATGCTCCGGAAGACCTGGCAGGATTTAGGGTCTACTCGGCTCCCAAAGCTGAGGAAGGGAAGGAGCAACAGCCTTTTACACTCATCTTTGACGTACCCGATCCGAAAGTTGAATTCTTTATACATGCGAATGACTATGATAATGAGATCATCAATTTTCGCGAGGACGGCGTGACGAAATTATATAAAGTTACCGCTTATGATGCAGTGGGCGTGGAAAGCGACGCGCCGATTCTGGAAGGTACATCGCCTAATCTTCCGCCAAACCCGCCACCTCAAGTTGCTGGGAGGTTCTCCTTAGGCTTCAACAGCTATGAGGTCAGAATTGAGTGGAACAGGAATCCCGAGCCTGATCTCAGGGGTTATGTGATTTATGCTCTGCTGCCGGATGGGACGCGCGAATTTAAGAAAATCATACATGATATAAACGAAACCGTAGCTGTTATATCAGATCGCTATGTACTCGTGGAGGGCGCGACTGTGGCGAAACAGTATTACGTGACAGCTCTCGATAGCACACCAAGAACCGATGGCAAGCGGGATGAAAGCGAGCCATCTGATATAGTGTCTGAACAGTAGCTTATCAATCGGAGGAAAACAAGTCATGCAGAAGCGGCTTTTATTTATGACGCTCATATCAGTAATAACCTGTTGCCTGCTATGTATGGACAACGCCGCGGCGCGCGGGATGCCAGCGGTGAACCTTAACCTGATACCCACAGCAGAAACTCTCGGGGAAAGTGGCTACAGTCTTTCATTGGGAATGTTCGGTTATGATGTGATCAGGGCTGAGTCGATGGACTTGAACATAGGCGGATTTTTCAAGGAGAAACACGACGTTAGAATTGACAGCGATGTATGGCTCGTTCCGAGCAGAATAACCTATGGTGTATCCAACCGTCTTGATCTTATTTTTGGCGGAACATACAGCGCGGGAGATACAGATAAGGTAATAATCGACTATTACGAGACGGGTGATGATAACAAGGGGCGAGTCTATCCGCAGACAGTCTTTGAGGGCTTGATGGGGTTTAAATATCTCATACAGGAATCTTCCGGCAGACTGCCAGCCCTGGCTGTGGGGGGCGAAGCTCAGATGGGGTATACTGTGGACAACGAACTGGTGGATGAGACCCTGGAAAACAGTTTCCCGTTTGTGGCAATGCAGATATATATGTCAGCCAGCTACGATTTTGAGATAGCCAGCGTTCATGGTGCCCTTGGAATGTTCTTATCCTCCAAATCAATTCAAGCGTCTGAGAGGTTCGATCTACCAATCCAGGCAGGTATAGAGATCCCATTTGATGGTTTCGCTGCTGTTGTTGATATTACGCTGTTCCAGGCGTTCTCCGGCGTCGGCATAGACAATATAGTATCTGGTGGACTCCGCTATGATATTTCGCCCAGAGCAACGCTGAACGCGAGTGTATCGACCGCTCCTGGATTTCTGATAAGACTTGCTGTGGGCGGAAATAAGCCTGCACTCGCTGCGCCGCCGTCGGCGCCCACACTATTTTAAAGGGGGTATGGAGCTTGAAACGATCAAAATACTATTACTTCATCGTTCCAATCATGATCGCGTCATTTGTTTTATCCGGTTGTTCAGGTCAGTCGCTTCGGACCAGAAAAATGCTCGTTTCTCCCCAGAGAGAGCTGATCAACTACGCCCTGGCCAGCAGGGGGGCCACTGCTGAGTCGCCGGACAGTAGCTCAGAGCACCCGCCTTCAGAGGTGATCGATGGCGATACCTCATCACTGGATTGGGACAACGGAGGCGGCTGGGAAGGGAATTTGTCCCATCTTCGCCTGGCAGAAACCTTAAAGCGTTCATACATACAGGTGAACCTGCCTGGGAAGAGGCAGGTGAAGCGGATAGTCGTGTATACCATAGATTCTCCCAAATATCCGGCGGAAGATTTTGGCCTGAGTACCTACAGGCTTGAACATGGTCATGCAACGGGATGGGAGGCGGTTAACGTTGTTAATGATAGCCGCGATAAGCAGTTTACCGTCAGGGATAATAAAGTCGGTAAAATCGTGCATGACATTAACGAGGAATTGATAACAGATAAAATCCGCCTGGTGCCGAGATCGAGCAACGATACTGAAAAAACATACAGCCTCACTGGTTTTGGTGGAAAACCGGTGTATGACGTTAAGGGCGCGGCCAGGGTGATAGAGATAGAAGTATGGTGTTATCCCACAGTTCCACAGACTGCTGAACTGGAGAAGCCGGCTAACCTCTTCCCGCTGGGAAAGACGCTGCCTTCTTCAGAGGAGCAAGTTATCCGCAAGATATTGAATAACTATGAGCAGGGCTATGACAATAAGAATCTGGAACTGGTTATGTCAGGCTTTTCTGATGAGTTTTCAACTCTGGATGGTAAAAGCAAGACTGATGTGGAGGAAAAGGCAGCCAGGTTCTTTGATGAATATAAGAGCATTAACATAACGCTCAGAGATCTGCGGATCGAGATGGGGGCAACTGCGGAAACAGCGGCAGCGGATGTTAACTATACTCTTGAGTGCGTTGCCAATGCTGATAACAATCTCCATAAAAGAGACGGTACTCTCAACTTCAGCTTCCGCAAAGAAGATGAGAACTGGAAAATATTCAGCGCCAAATAGCTTGGCAATGCAAGATATCTATGTAGCCCAAGATTTTATCCTGGCTGCCAATTTCTGCTTTCCGGACTGCCAACTTAGAAAGTTGGGCTACAGATTCACTTGCAGGGAAGCTATAGTAATCCAGAAAAAGAATCGCACGTGTTTTTCGATAGTCGGGACATTCCTGTCCCGACCTGTTGTCGCGAAACATTTATTGGGAATTACTTAGAATTGTCAGAACAAGGAGGATGATTTGCGTGCGGTAATCCAGAGGGTTAGCAGCGCCAGAGTTTCAGTGGAAGGAAATCTCGTGTCTTCCATATCCAGGGGTTTACTGATACTTCTGGGAGTTGGTAAAGATGACGAGGAAGCGGATGCAAAATACCTGGCCGACAAAACTGCGCATTTGCGTATCTTTGAGGATGAGGCAGGTAAGATGAATCTGTCAATCTCCGACATCAGTGGAGAAATACTGGTAGTCTCACAGTTTACACTCTACGGCGACTGCCGGAAAGGCCGCCGACCGGGCTTCTCGGATGCTGCCAGGCCGCCAAAAGCTGAAGCACTGTATGAGGTTTACACGTCTGAGCTGGCCGATATGGGCCTAAACCCACAAACCGGCGTGTTTCAGGCTCACATGGAGGTGGAGTTGATCAATGACGGCCCGGTGACGATATTATTGGATAGCAGAAAAAATTTTTGAAGCGAAATCCTCTGCTATTCCGACTTTATACGTCCCCATAAACTGGGAAGCTTTTCGCCTGGTGTGACCGCCAGGCCTTTTTTGGATTCAGCGTTGATATAGTCATCGTCCGTAGGCTTATAATCCAATGCATCCGTCCACATGAACACATCATACTGGTCGGTGAGATTGCTTCCACGAGTCCATATCATCATAACGTTCTCGCCGTCCTGTAATTCGTTTACGGTACCACCGTCCGCGCCAAAATCTCCATCCGTTACCCATGCCCAGTTAGGAGTATCGTTCTCGAAGATTATGTGGTCGGGACGCACAAAGCCAGGATCGACCTTTGGTATCTCATCTCCGTCATCCCCAAGCACCCAGAGCCAATCGGAAGCGTTGGAGGGATTGATAATCCGTGCGACAAACCGCCACAGGCCCTCCCCACCACCTGTCCGGCTAATGTCAAATCGGTATAGGAGCCAGCCGTTCCCACCTACATTGGTGACAATATCGCCAAAAGCTCCGTCAGCCGGGTCAAGCGCTCCCTCTGCATCGCCTAGTTTGTAGTTATTATTGGGACTTCGCTCATCAAAGGCCTCAGCCTCAAACCAGATCTGATGACCGTCCCAATACTCCGAGACCTTAAAATCCTCCACTGCCCACAGCAGCGTTGGAGTTAAGAAAATCATGGCAATAACTATTAGTAGAGATCGCATAGAATCACCCCTCATTGTAGGTTGCATCATTAATGTTTTGTTTCTCCCCAGGACGTGGGGAGCTTTCCCACAGGCTCAACAGAAGATCATCTGTTGAAGAACCCAAATTGCTCGGATTCCAGTGCTTTAGCCAGGATGTGTATTACGCCCGGAAGGGCATTTTCAGGAACTTACTTCACGCCCAAGTTTCTCGGAGCTGTCCGGTGGGAATCCCACAGCAGGATATACCGATCTTATTTCAGCAGTCGCTCCATTCTCTCCAGAATCTTCCTGGCTCGTTTATCTTTATCTGTATATGAGGCTTCGGTCTTGCATCCAAAGGATCCCTCAAACACTGCCGCTATGCTCCTTTCACCACTTGCATAGCCTTCTGCAAGAAGGGTCATCCGTCGAAATGGCTTTAGTGCTATGGAAAATCCAAAATCTCCCATATCGCCCACGGGAGCTAAGTATCTGAGGAGAAGCCAGTCATTTTGAATGCTTTTACAGAGCACTACTTTCGTGTTTTCGTAATTTCTGAAATCGGGTTTGAAATAGATATTACTCAGGCCGAACTTACCAGCGAATTTTTTCTGCTCGTTGGTTAAATAATCCTCCCAGTACTTGAAGTAAGTACCATAATATCCATCAATATCCTCAATCCAGTCAAATTCGTAGCGTCCGATAAACAGGCCCAGGTCTATTGGGAAACGAGGCTCACGGGCGGGAAGAAAATCATCCAGATCATTAAGACTACCTTCATCGGTGTCTGAGCGGGCAGAAAACGACGTAGATACAACGAGAGTGATACACAAAAAAACAAGTGAACTCTTCACTGTAAACACATCCTCTGAATAGCAAACTCATTTACGTAAACTTACTATGCCCCAACTGTATTTTACCTCAGAAGAAGCGTTTTTGTCAACAATAATTTATATCGGTTCCTCTTGATAGTATGGTAAATTATATTCTTCCAGCAATGTGGAAAACTCCTTGCCAAAAGTGACAGAAATTGGTATAGTTGTTAGTAAAATCGACTATGGATCATGAAGGTTTGGAGATCATAGTGGTCTGACAAAACACCAAAAACTGGTAGAAGTCACAGCAGCAAAACAAAAAGGAGTCTCAAATGTATAACAGAATATTAGCTATAGTCTTTGCTCTGGCGGTTGCCGCAATCCCTGTCTCGTATACAAATGTGGTAGAAGCCCGTATTGTTACTGATGGGTTGGTCAGTTTGTGGACTTTTGATGAGTCCAGTATCGAAGAAAAGACTGCCAAAGATGCTTGGGGAGACAATCATGGAACCATCATAGGTGAGCCTAAGTCAGTTAATGGAATGATCGAAGAGGCTCTGGATTTTGATGGCGTAGTTGATTACGTTGATTGCGGAAATGATATTAGTTTGAGCTTTGGGAGTAATGATTTTACTGTTTCCCTGTGGTTCAAAATCGCAGCTTTTATAGACAGCCATGCTTCCCTTATTGGAAAGACTCGCGGTGGGTGGGCAGCCCCTGACGTCCTTGGCTGGGAATTTGCGCTAAGGAGCGGGGGCTACTATATTAATATTGATAACATTGCTAATGATGCGAAAGGCACAATACCTCTAAAATCCTTTAGTCTTGGCACATTCTATTATGCCACATTTGTTGTAGACAGGCAGAACGGTGAAGTAAGAGTCTATACGGATGGCGAGTATTTGAGTAAGCTGAATATTGGTGCAGTAAAGGGAACGCTGGACAATAATTATCCCTTACACATAGGTTGGAGAATCTGGGGCGGCTTTCTCAATGGTCTAATCGACGAAGTCAAGATTTACAGCAAGGCTCTAAGTGAAGATGAAATACAGCAAAATTATGACACAACATCTCAATTTGGTACTGCTGTAGAACCGGCGAATAAACTTGCCGCCACCTGGGGCAAAATCAAGTAAAACTCTCTATGAGTGTTCGTTAACTTGCTTCGCTAATATCTGCTTGAGGCACGGAATCACTTATCTTGCAGTGGAATTGGTCTTCATAGCGAATGCTATGGAACATTAGCTTGGTAACCCAATCTTCATAAATCTGGTTCTTCAGGACTAAGTGGGGTAATCATTGGCAATCGGGACAGGAATGTCCCGACTATCGTCGTAAGTGCTAGTCAAACAGCAGATAGGCGGGACATTCCTGTCCCGATCCTGAAGTCTCAAATTTTGTTACACCACTTAAGTCGGAAGAGCCCAAAATATTAAGGAGAAAAGAAATCATGAAGATAGGTCTCTGTACATTAGCGTTCCGCGAACTCTCTCTGGAGAAAGTTTTGGATATAGCCGCGGAATATGGTTTTGACGGCGTTGAGGTTTGGGATAAAGCTCCTCATATACCTGATGAGTATGATGAGGAGTATGTAAAGGCAATACCTAAAATGGCAGAGGACAGGGGATTGGAGATAACCAGCCTTGGATCTTACGTGAATCCGCTGATGGAGGATTGCGAAAAGAACTGGGATGTGGCCTTCAGAACAGCTCAGGATTTGCAGACCAAAATCATGCGTGTCTGGTCTGGCGGCGGGTCATCAAAGGACATCAGTTCAGAGAACAAAGCTGCCATCATTTCCGTATTCAGGAGGATGTCACGGAAAGCTCAACAGCATGGGCTTATTCTGGCAACGGAAATGCACGGTAACAATTTCACTGATACCGCTGAGTCTATCATGGAGTTAATCGAGACGGTGGATCATCCCAACCTGAAAACACTCTATCAGCCCTGGTTCGGGCCAGATGCGGACGATCCTTACGAAGCCGCGAGCGTAATCGGCCAACACGTGGTCACCGTACATGCGCAGAATGTAAAACTTGGGGACGATGGAAAAAGGTCATCGTGCGAGATTGCCCAGGGCATCGTGGATTACCGGAAGGTAGTAAAGATACTGAAGTCAAAAGGGTTTGACGGCTCTCTGGAGATAGAGTTCGTATACGGTGAGGATAAGATGGCATCCCTGAAGCGGGATCGGGATTTCCTGGCAGAACTGGCGGGAAAATAACCACAGAGGCGCGGAGCCACAAAGATTTTAGCCACGGATAAAACACAGATTGACACTGAAGAGCAAATTGTTGAGCTTTTATGCTCCCCTTATCCGTGAAAATCTGTGTTAATCAGTGGCAATTTCCCTGGACGCACTCTGTTACACTCGCAATTCCATGATGTTGTCACTTCTCATTACAATCGTCCGGTCATCGATCTTCTCGGTATTCGGCCTCTTGAGGTATCCGTCGATGCTCACACCTTCCAGAACCCGTATTTCCTGCTCATAGGGTGGGTCCATTTTGTACGGTGGTATAGAGTCTATATTCCTGCAAGCCTCCGCTGCTACCTCGCGGATAAGTTTATGCGCCGCCTTTGGCGATAGGTGGACGGCAAGCTCTCGTCCTAATCCCTCTTTGACTGCCGCGCCGAAGATGCCCGGTACCATTGCCTTTGCCTCGGCTACTGCCTTATCATCCCCGGAGATAAATACTGTAGGGACACCCAACGTGCCACCCATGATGGTCCGCGCGCCGAATTCACCCACGAACATGCCGTTTATTTTGTAATATTCGATGGTCTTCGACGAGTAGGTGTGGCACAAAGGCGCGTTCTCCGTTCCGGCCATAGCGTGCTGGCCCACGAAAAATTGAGCGTCGAACGTCTCATCCATGTAGTAGGGTGGACGGATAGGGCCTCTCAGGATCAGCTTCGCTTTGGGATGGAACTCCAGAACGTCGATCCCGCCGCTGCCGTGACCGTCCCAGATGATAACCTCCGCGTCCTTGTCCACGTCCAGTATTCCATCCACAGCAGCGTTAACCTCCCAAGTCAGGAGTTTCATAGAGATAGCTTTGTCCTCCGGGGTTACGTCCCGCGTCTGGTTAAAACGCGAGATCATAGCCGGCCCTTCCAGATCCGTGGTAATGTATATCTTCATATTTAAACCCTTTCAACTATGAGGTATCAGAACGGCCTTAACCGCTTTCCTCGAATCGACAGATTCGAGGGCTTCAGTGGCCTCTTCCAGCCCAAATCTATGGGTAATCATTTTTGCGAATTTTTCGAAATTCATCTGAACCACGCGCAGAGCTTCCAGAACGTGCCGGGTATCGCTGACCCAGACTCCCTGAACCGTCAGGTTTCTTCTGACCACGTTCTCAAACCATGGAAATTCTACCGATCCTGCTGGCTCTCCGAACCCAGCGGATATATATGCTCCACCTGTCCTGACCAGCGGCATCCCGTCTGTAACTGCTTTCAGGTTTCCCGATGCTTCGATAGCCACGTCCACACCTCGATCCTGGGTAAGCGACATTACCGCCTCTTTCATCTGCTCAGACGAATAATCGTGCCTGTTTAGTATATCGGTTGCCCCGAACTCGCGGCACATTTCCAGCCTGCTTTTAGTTCCACCTGTGACTATAATATGCCCCGCGCCACAAGCCTTCGCGTAGGCCACCAGAAAGATACCCAACGGGCCAGGCCCCTGGATCAAGACCGTATCTCCCATATTCATGTGCGCTCTTGCATACTCGAAAGCATGAGCGGCAGTGGCGCCTGAACACGATGCAGGGACATAGACGGCCGGATCCCGGTCGTCCAGCAGTATAATATCAGTTTTTTCAGAGAGTATGAGATGCTCCGCGTAGCAGCCGTTAAGGTGCGGCGGATCGCTTACGGAGCGATGGATGCCATAAGCCCAGCGGTTCTCACACAGCGACGGCTGATGGGTGACGGTGCAATAATAACATTTACCGCACAGCACACCCCGGTTCCAGATGATCATGTCGCCGGATTTCAGTTTCTCCCCCAGAACAGTCTTTTTCTCACCGTTTATTCGGACGATCTGGCCAACTCCCTCATGACCGAGGCACATGGGAAGCGCCAGGCGCGGATCTTTGCCCTGCTGCATGTGCACATCTGATCCACATACACCCGAAGCCGTGATTTTCACCAGAACCTGACCCGGTAGAAGGTCAGGGATCTCTATCTCCCTGATCTGAAGTGGTTTGTTGAATTTCTCCAATACGGAGATTCTCGTTGTTTCAGCCATCTTTATTCTTCCTTGATCATATGCGGAGCCGATGTTTTGATAATTAGGTTATAGGGACGCACATCCAATTTCCATAACCGCTCTATTAGTTCCTCCTGCTCCTCCAAACCCTTTGCTACGAACTGGACGCAGCCGTCTCCCTGTGAGCCAACGCCTTTACCACCCCATATCAGATCCTGAATGTCCGGGCATGACAGAACTTCGTGAAGCCTTGGAGCAGTGAGCTCTTCCGGGCACGCCGGGGCCACACACTGGTCGAACAGCTTCTGAGCTTTGTTCATCAACTGGCCAAGTTCGTCGGTATCGCCTTCCTCAAGCATCTGCTTGGCATTCATAAGGATTTCCTTATTTGCCTCACCCAGCGCATATCTTAGCTTTTCCTGTATCGGTCCATCCTGCTCCATAAAGTGATCGTTCAGATCAGCCAGAATTTTCTTAGTGTTTTTCCCTCTGTTTAGATCGGCCATTACCATATATACCGGCCGGCCCGGAGACAGTTCCTCGATCTCCATTTTATCGCCGTCGAAAGTGAGAAAAACCGGCGTCTCACCATAGGCACATACCTGATCCATCCTGCCGCATTCTGAAGGCGTCAGGATCTCCCCCATGTAAGCGTATTCCATCTCCTGTCTTCGTGTTAATCCCAGATCATAGGTCTGGCTGAACGCCCTCGCAGTAAGAACGCATATGGAAGCCGATGAGGACAGCCCTCTTCCAATAGGAAGATCCATGCTGTTCTCGATTATCAGTCCATCAACCTGGTATTCTTTGAGCATATAGTAAGCCACACCTGCGCAATAGCTGAAAAACCCGCCGTCCTTCGCGGCTTTGAGCAGTGCTTCCTCGTTCATCTGGAACTGTTCGGTGCTGATGACCTTGCCGTGCATATCAGCGGACTTAATGATAAATCTCTCAGGATGAGGTGATACGTTGGCGTAAATTCCCTGATCCGTGCCGATAGCCATGCAATAGCCTGAGGTTATGGATTTGTCAATCCTCCGATACCCGCCAGCCCAGTCCGAGTGTTCCCCAAACATGCACAATCTTCCGGGTACAAAAAGTTCTTTAGTCATGGACATTCCCTTATTTTACAAGCGTTGTCTCTGGTTAACTCCAGAGCTGATCAAGTAAATATTACATCCTGGATACCGGGTTGTCAATCCCTAATCCGCAGAGCTATTCAATCTCCCAAGATAACATCGCATGTGCCACTGGCAGCTTGTCTGCCAGTGCTCCGTCTTTATTGCATATATGCACTGGCAGACAAGCTGCCAGTGGCACAAAGCAAGCATCTTAGACACCATCAACTACTGTTTTTCTCCAGCTTTCGGAACAGATCGCCGAATATCGCATCGCGATTGGCCCCTACTGCAACGCGAGTGAAATGGCGAAATGGATCAAAACTCCACGTGCCCTGGCTGGTCAATATGGGACTGGGACTGATATGTGATGGCACCCATCTGGAATCAAGCAGCCACGCTATGGTTGAAATGTCCCAGATCACTTTTGACCACGCAAAATGATCCGCATGGTAGGCAGTGAAAATCTCGTAGAGGTAGTCACCGATAGCTCCCCGGCCCTTGACGTAGCTTTCCATTTCCGGAACTGTGGTTCGCAGATGCTCGGCCACGTTCTTACAAGGTATATGTACCAGCGGGACACCGCAGTTGAAGATAACCTGGCTGGCCGGAATATCCTGCTGAAGATTGAATTCCCTAGCGGAATGCCAGTAATAGGGCTGTCCGCCAAGCCATACCAGGACTATGCGCTCTATGATCCGAGGTTCCAGAAGGATAGCGGAGGCCACGTTAGTAATAGCACCGATGGCCGCCACGTAAAGCGGCGCGTCCCGATCTGCCATAGCACTCTCTATAAGGTGTGCAGTTGCTTCACTTTCAACCGGCTGACCTGGCCCTGGCAGGTAGGACTCAGAACCCCGAAAGACGAAGTTCTCATGTTGACAGCCCAGCCGATCCAGAACGCGGAGGATCTCTTCGTAGCTTTTCTCCATGCCGTCGCCAGGGCCGCTGGAACGACTGTTGTGGAAGGGAGCCGCGTATATTGCCTCGACTTCGATCTCCTCCGAAAGCATCGCGTAGATAACAGCGAACTGATCATCGATCTCATTATAGGTATCGGTGTCCAGGATCATAGAGACCTTACCAGTCGGCGGTTCCAGCCTTTTTAACATAGCATCGTTCGGTATTTTCGGAAATTCACTCATATAGAAACCCACCCTTCTCAATTGCCGGAACTGCATAAATTTTAAGGGATTTACTTGATCGCTCCCCAGGTTATGGCCAGTTTCCCGCCTGGTTCCACAGCAACGGGAATACCATTTGTCATCACGTCGGCAATCTCTGCTGGGGTTAAGGCACGGTTCCAGATAGCTACATCGTCAATGACCCCGTCGAACGGTCTGTTCTCAGCACCGTCAGGTTGGTTACCGATTGCCATTCCAACGCTTGGATCCACATCAAGATTTCCCGTTTTGGGCAAGCTTCCTACTTCCACACCATTCTTGTATATTAGCATCGTGGCTCCATCCCAGGCAATCGTTGCATGTATCCAGACATTAAGCTCAATGGTTCCATCGGGATGCGCCTTCTTTTCATCGGTTATTCCATCTGTCCTCAAGCGGAACCGCAGTATTTTTATACCACCTTCGCGGCTTGAACTCAACATGAACCAGTGGTCCGCATTCTCGCCGCTAGTTGCCTTGGAAACCATTCTGGGATCATTGCCCGGTGTATCCAGGTTGCTGGCATTAAACCAGCAGGCAATGGTGATCCCGGTGCCGCCTTCCACATCGAACCCATCTATGGAAACGCGGTCATCTGTACCGTCAAAAAGAAGCGCACCTGTACCCATCTTCGCGTCAGCAGCAGCCACCCATGTCGGGCCGTGGTCCAACGTCCCATCATGACCGTTACCCGATGCGTCGTGAGCCACTTTGCCGCTCCCCTCATCCAGCGGCCAGTAACCCACCAGGCCTTCCATAATATCCGCCATTGTAATTGCAGTTGAAAATGTCAAAAATACCAGACACATAGAAAATGCGAAGAAATGATTTTTCATTTCTAATCCTCCATTTTTAGCCCAAGAATTCATTCTGCTATAGTATTTACCCAGTTCTTTGCCCTCTCAACCCGCATGAGCAGTGCTCGATGCAATCCATCAGCGGTCTCGTTGAGCGTGCGCTGAGAGTTAGTGTAGATATTCTGCCGGGCTGCTTCGTCCACCTGCTCTATCCACTCAGGTTGCAGTGTCTCCACTCCGGATAGCGCGCCGGCCAGTCCTCCAGCCACAGCCGCGAGGCAGTCTGTATCCCTGCCGAAGTTTACGGAATTGATGATCGCGCCGCTGGCGTTCCCTTTTGTGGCTTTGAACACCGCAAACGCCTTCGTAACTACTTCGTTAGCCCATGAGTGAGCGTAGGCTATGCCTCGCCCACTGTAGATTTTGTCAAAGTCGTCCTGCATGGTGATGGGAGATCGCTCAGCTATGTCCAGCCCGCGCGTTAACTCTCGCTGCACGCGTCTATCGGCAACCTTCAAAGCAGTGTCAATAACCGAATCGACTGTGGCGTTGGGACAAAGCGCGTGTGCGATACTCGCAGCCACGACTGAAGCCCATCTCAATCCATCACCTATCTGCGTGTTGTAAAGTAATCCAACGTCATACATATCTCTGATAGCTGCGTCAGGATCACATGCGTTTATGATCCCTATTCCGTGGCAGGATCGTGACACGGTTACCAGGCCGTCCCAGGGACAGTATCTGCCGATATGCTGGGCCGGCATCCCGGTACGCGCCATGGCCAGCAGCGTCTTCTCGAAAGGTTCGGAAACCATGCCGTCCGACTCAGGTTTGATGTCGCGCAGCCAGATTTTGACCACATCCTCCGCCGTTATCCGATCCTGCTTCCCGATGATAGCGGTGAGCATGAGCTTTTGGCGTTCAATGCCATCCTCGGTAGTCCCGGGAGGGCGCGTCCAGCCGTTGCCGTAGTGTTCATATGGCAGAAGCTTATCCAGTATGCCGTATTTCTCAAAGATTCGCTGCCTGCTCCAACCTTCCACAGGCGCTCCCATGGCCGATCCAATATGAGATCCGGCCACACAACCATAGATCTTGTTATATAGCGTTGCCATAACATAAACCTCAATACTGAGAGATTGGACACTCTAAGAAAACTTCAATTGGGGTAAATTCACAGGCTTTCCTTGAGGGTCTGTAGCAATGGTTGTTATCTCTCTGGTCATTTGTACACCTTCGAGTTCCACTATTCCCACTTCAGTGAGGACATAGCATATGCAGCCTTCCTCCATGTGTCCTCCGAAGGCCCCATCGGGGGTGGAAACAGTAAAATGAATGTGTGGTTCGCCTTCCACGATCAACCCATTCATGCTCATTAGCTCAATGCCGTCTTCCCATTGATCATAGCGGTTGTTCGGAGGAAACCTGTTATGCTCAACCCAATGCAGGCTCACCTTGCCAAATGTACCGTACCCCATAACTACAAGGCCTTGCTTGATCTCTTTCTCTTTGATGAAGTCCTTCAGCGATATTAGTACGTCCTCTCCTGGATCGATCCTTACAATCCAGAACTTTTTGCCCTCAAAGCTGTGTCCATCCACTTTAGCATCCTTTCCTGAGATTGCCATCCTTCGCTCTTCCAACTGTTGAATGCAAGAATACCATACAATTGATTGTTAGTCAAGTCCACAGAGAAACCTGCGAGTGCAGTTCATAATTGTGAAAGGGCGTTGTAGGGGCGAGGCATGCCTCGCCCAAAATGCAGATTTGGTTAATCCAAATGCCCATTAGATACAGATGGTGGGCGAGGCATGCCTCACCCCTACGTCAGATTAGTATGCTTTCACAATTTAAATCGCACTAGGAACCTGCATTTATGGATACATAGGAATCTGAAGGTGATCGGCAACGATTCTTTCCTGGTAATGGATCACTGAGCGGGAGTCTTTACACTACCAGCCCACAGGATAAGATCCAGAACATCCACTACCTTGTCTCTGTTGACATCAGGATTGATCTGGCCGGGACTGGACATTTCTCTGCCGAACTGAAAGCCGATCAAAGCGAGATCCAGATAGTTCACAAGTCCATCGCGGTTCACATCCCAGGGCGGAATGACTTCCATACCATGATCTGCAAATATGGAATACAGCGATCGGCTATGACCATAGCCGTTTTCTATCCAGTGATCCCAAAATTCCAGAATGCTGCTGGGTCTGTGATACA
>Ga0272441_10010063_pt1 | contig 14425 bp, 11 predicted proteins | sample SSMProp6N_FD_193582 | JGI IMG/M metagenome (GOLD analysis project Ga0272441, IMG submission 193582) | Marine sediment archaeal communities from Little Sippewissett salt marsh, Falmouth, MA, United States - SSM-Prop-6N | ecosystem: Environmental > Aquatic > Marine > Wetlands > Sediment ... | reverse complement strand
TCTTAGATAGATTCATCCATCCAACCCTTGGCATCAGCTCCTTGTTCACTAGAATATATGTTATTAAAAGGTCGGCGCCATAAGCAAAAAGCGTTGCGATGGCCGCGCCCTCCAATCCGTATTTGGGTATTAAGAATATATTCAAGATGACGTTAACGGCCGCTGAAAAAGAAAATGTCAGCCCTATCATGGCCGTCTTCTTCTCTAGCATCCATATCTGTGATAATATTATCTTGAAAGAATAGAATGAAACACCGACCGCTACCAAGGGCAGCACACGGTATGCGTTCTGAGAGATGACTTCTGTGCTGATCAGAGAGAGAAGGGACTTTGACACAACAATCCCTCCCAAAATGAATGGGACATTAATTGCTATTGCCATCTTCATCATAAATGAGAGAGTATTTTTTACTTCTCTGGCATTTCCATCATGTAAAAGTGTTGAGAGATGGGGTGTTAATGTATATCCCAGCGCGCCTGCAATGAGGAATGGTATCGACTGTCCCAGGATGTATGCGGGATCGTAGTAACCAACCTCTGTACTTGAATAGAACATGGCTATCATGTATCTGTCAAATGATGAAAGTATCCACCCCGAAAGGACCATGGGAAGGGTCGGCATTCCGTATATCGCATAGATCTTTGCATTGCTGAGCCTGGGCCTTACAAGATCTACAAGATTGCGAGAGTATGCAAGTAGCACTACTAGAAGCCCACTTCTCGTAAATAATATCGATAATATTGCTCCCTCGATCCCCCTGCCGGTCAGGACAAAGACGGTGGCCAATCCCATCTCAACAATGTTATGCATCGATAATAACAGGCTAGTGAACTTCATCCTCCTCAGGCCCCTGAGGAATGCGAAGAATATCAGATCAAGAGACCAGATAAGCACTATTAAAGATAAATACTTGGCAATGATCCTGTTCTCCTCGAACAGCAAAGACGATATTGGACCAGAAAGTAGGTAAATTGCAAAAGATGTTGCTAAGCTCATGATGATTATGGGCATCAGAAGCGATAGCAGGTCCTTGGAATACTCCTTTTTATCTTTAGTGGGGAAGAATCTGGCTATCGACTCATCGAATCCTAGTATTATAAAGGCGCCAACCAAAGGGATAGTAACCCACACCTGTGCCCAGATACCATAGTCGGATGCAGATAGATTCTTTGTCAAGATGGGTATGAACAAAAGATTGGAAAAGCTTATGACAAGCCTGGAAGCTAGTATCATCCCCGAATCCTTTGTAATTGAGCCTAAAGTCAAATCATTCCTCCATGTTACCATCTACTAGTTCCATGGCCAATCCTTCCAAAAGGCAAGCGGCCTTATCCCATGAGAACTTGTTCAACACGTAATGCCTATTATTCTTTCCTATTTGTTCATATTCTTTATAGTTTGATATGATATTTCCAATGGCATCAGCCAGGCTGTCTGAGGAATTGTCCTTGAGCAAGATGCCATTTTCATTGCTGATGACCTCAGATATGCCACCAATATCCCTTGCAATGACTGGCTTTTCGCACGACATGGCTTCAACAAGGGTAAGGCCAAAAGACTCATAGAATGAGCTTGAGACATAAAGGTCACATACATTATAAAGCTCCTTTAGGGCTTCGTCGGTCACCCTTCCAAGGATCTTGGCATTTTCTTGTATCCCCAGCTTTTCTATCATTTCCTCAATCGGCGCCTTGTCCCCACTGCCCGCAATGATAAGGGCAATGTCTTCTTTCCCCTCAAGCATGGAGAAAGCTTTGAGAAGTTCCATGAGGCCCTTTCTTTTATCGCTTATCCTGCCTACGAAGAGTATGGGCCTTTTTCCTGATATCCCATATGATGCTTTTATCGCACCTATCTCCTTTCTTCCCATTTTACGGTAAAGGTCATCGAATCCGTTTAGGATGACCTCGATTCTTCCTGGGTCGATATCAAGATCTTTGACCAAAGATCTCTTGACATAATCGCTCACGGCTATTATCTTGTCGGCACGTTTGACGAGCATTGGGTCAAAGATGGGGGCTATGCCCATCTCATTGTTGATGTTCGTTAGCCTTTCAATTATTGTGGGCTTGACTATCTGGAGCACCCTCCTTGCTGATTGATGCATCACTAACATTCGGGGTATCCCAATGATTCCTTTGCCCAACGGGAGCTCTGAGAATCCGTTACCCAAAAGCACGTCTAGATGGAGGTCATTTCCATTTTTCTTGAAATAATAGTAAAGAGAGAACCAATAGGATGGGATCCAAGCCATTTTTGGGAGCCTTTTCGATCCCAATTGATGAATATGGATTCTAGGGTTCGTGTCTAGGTCATCGGAGAACGTGAAAACATGGACATCATGTCCTCTTTTTGCAAGTGCTTGAACAATGCTCTTGGCATAAACTCCGGCACCACCATAAACAAAGGGCGGATATTCATACGTTATGAATCCTATTCTCATCGGATTATATGGAATAACATATATTAAATAACTTATTACATAGATGGAAAAGAATATCAATAAGAAATCATTTAGGGCATCATATATTAATCTTTAATTATATGGAGTCTATCATTAACAATCTTGCCTAAATTGAATAGATTCATTTTTATTTTACTATAATCCTTTTTCCAATAAATAATAGGAAATAATCTGCCATTCCATTGATCTTTAAAAGAGAATATTCCATTTCGGAAATCGCTAGACGTAACACCTAATTCCATATATTTAAAATCATTATTTTGGCAGTATTCAATACATTTCCATGTAACGAAGTAATTTGAATAATATTTTAAATACTCATCTACCATTCCATTGAAAACAGCATGATATACTGAATTATCCCTATCTAAAATATTGAATTTTCCACTGACCTTCTCATCTTTATAATAAAGGGAGATTAACTGAATATTTTCATATGATTCTTTTGACAATTCCTTAAAAAAATCCAATGGCCAAATGTATCCGTTTTTTTTCTTCATTGCTTCACTATAAAAATTGAAAAACTCTTTTAGATTATGATTGTTAGGTTCTTCTATCCGAAATTCGAAATTATTATCACTATTTGAAACATTATGCCTTGCCTTTATTTTTATATTTGTGATTCCAATAGATGTGTTTAATATGAAGCTGCAACTGATTTCGGGGGCATAGCCCCTATCCCTCAAGAAATTAGCATATCTAGTATAATTAGGATGATATAAATAAATCTCATGAGTAGCAATTTTATTTTTACACATTTTTTCTATTTCATCAAAGAAGATATTCAATACTTCTTTTTCATACTTCAATACAAGCGGACCCCCATGAGGGGGAGAAACCGACCTTAACATGTCAAAATTGATGCCTTTCATAGGCGATATCACATTGGGGAAGATAGCTATAATACTATCTTTCTTCTTTACAATAAAGTGTCTAGGCTTTACTTTTTCTGTTTTTTCCATAGCATGCAGCCATTCAAAACTATGAAAATAATTACCCATGCTACATGTTTTAACTACATCATTCCACTCTTTTTTATTTACTTCATCAAGTGACTCGATTATTTCAAACTTTAGTTCAGGCATTATGGGTAACCTTATTCCATAAAGAATATCTATTAAATTTAAATATTTCGTATATTACTTTTTTTGTAGCTAAGCTCTTTATAAATATAATAATTAATAAAATAGCAGTATATTTGCATATATGATATAATAAAATAGAATTAAAGTGAATATTCTAATACTTTTTCTAATATCTATTCGCATTTCTCAACCGATTGAGCCTTCTTACGGTCTTCTGTGCTATTATATACAAAGCGCTGTTTTCTTGGATAGAGTAATAAGGGATAAGCTCGCCGTTGAACGTACGAAAAAAATTTTCAATGGTCGAGTGGCATGAACCTTCAAAATCGAATGTTTTCAGGTCTAGTACGTTCTTAGTGTATTTTATCATTTCCCATATAAGAGAGGTCATAGCATTGTGACTGTTATCCTGCACTCCTGCAGATATATCATAGCTTCTTTTTTCATCCCAGACCAACAATGCACTTCCAAGCACGCTCCCATCCAGCTCAGCTGAGAAAATGCGGCATGCTTTATTATCTAAGCACACACCCACTATCTGCTCTATCATGTAACTACTTAGAGAGGGGTGGCCCTTTCTCCCCATAGATGCAGCAAGACAACTATACAGTTCTGAAGTAGTACCTTCTCGTATTATCATTCCATCTTTCTCATTTGCCTTTATTCTTTTTCTTTTATTTCTCTCCATTCCATTCCATACCTTTTCAAGGTCTGAGATATCGAGAAGATAAGTATAATTGATATTATATGCATATTCCTCCCATATGTAAGGCATCATATCCTCTGCAGAATAGAAAAAAGGATAATAAAGGCATTTTCCCATGGATCGCATCTTTTTGGCAAACATGATATTGATAGATTTTTTCCAACTTATCCTTTTGTAGTTGCTATCGTATACCTTGTCTATAAAGACAGGACCAAGATATGGGGTAATGAATGGTGGATATATCAAGGTCATCCCAAACTTTTTTTTATATGGGAATGGCATGGCGGATACCAGTTTATCTGAATTATAGATGCCGAATATTGGTGCCTTAATGCCATATGTCTGTTCCATACACTTCAACCACCAGGATTTGTGGAAGATTGTGCCATCGGGGGATTCCTTGACCAAATTGTCATATTCAGAGATATCATCATTTTTTAGGCTAATAAGATCCATTTAAGTTACCACATGGAATTATTATGAAAATACACTATTTTTTTAATTTAAGAACATTTCCTAAACCATAATATATTTGCCACAATCAGCGTAAACGATTCTTGGCACAGTAATAAATTAGTTTATCTTACCAAGTTAAGAAAAAATATATTAATGGTGGATTGAATCTTATCTGTGCGCAATTCCACTAACACTGAAATAGATTTTTTTAAAAATAACTTCTATTTCATCTCTTTGATCTTCATCGTCTCTGCGATAATATTAATAAAACTCTTTTCGCAACAACAATTCGGACCCGGCTGGGACACATACTCATTTAGCATCAATGCTTTAGAATATGCAGGACAGGGCACCGGGTACTATGAATACTCTCGAGGTCCTTTCTTTCCCTTCATAGTATCCTTATTTTATAGGATGGGTTATGTTGATGAAAGTATCGCTATGATGGTAGATTCAATGTTCCTCATATTTGGGAGCATCATGCTCTATAAGCTGGTAGAACTGAAGTGCCCAAAATCTGTGGCGTTTCTTGCAGGATTGATATTTGCAACTTCTGAGATAATGATATCCTGGAGTGCTGTCGGCTACGCCGACATTACTAGCGTTGCCATGTCAATTCTAGCGATCTACCTCTTTATCAAGGGCGTTGAGGACGACCATAGGTACCTTCTTCTATCTTGGCCAGTCGCCATGTGCGCATTCTTGACAAGGACCACTGCGGCACTGATCATACTTCCAATGTTGTTATATTTTATTTTCATTCCGTTAGAAAATAGATCAATAAAATACAATATTTTGGGAATGATTATAGGTGGATTGGTCTATCTCCCTGTGGCATTGTTTTACTCTGCCAACAATCGTGATCCTCTGTCATATGTCATGATGGTGTTTGAGGGATTATCTGCATCTGGGGATAGTATCGGCACTAATCTTGAGATGTACAACCAGGGCCCATATTACTATTTGGAGAATATGGGGGAGTACATAGTTGACTCCCAACTTTATCCGGTAATATTAATAGTAGCAATACTAGGAATTGCCTTTTTGGCCTTTAGATATATCTCGATTAGCACCAAAAAACCAAACACGATATTGCTTTTAATATTCTTCATGATAATATTTTACTATGTCTATGGAAAATATACTTTCAAGTTCTTAGAGATATTATTACTATTAATGTTCATGTATTTTTATTACTACACAAGACCTAAAATAAGTGATAATAAGGCCCTATTTTGCCTCATGATGCTGTTTTGGGGATTCAGTTACTTTCTTTTTCATTCAAACTTCTATCAAAAGGTTCCTAGGTATTACATTACAATGATGCCCGGCATCTCTTTCATAATGGCTTTGGCAGTATATGAGTTTGGGAGAATAATAGGCATAGTAACAGATAGAAAGAGGTTGATTGCGTCAATACTTATAATGTTTATGACCTTTTCATTCATATATACTTCAGCCAGTGTCATAGATGATATTGCAGTAGGGGAGGATGCCATGTTCGTGTACGATGACGCGCTTGACATGGTAGAGTGGATAAATGCCAATGTTGATGATTTTGATGAATCGCTTGTATATTCTGATTATTGGGTGGCATTTGGCTGGTACTTTAAGAAAAATATACTATCCATGCCTATCTACTTTGATGGCGGTTATTTCAATCATGAGCTTATGAAGTATGGTGTTGATTATTACCTTACTTATCGCCCTCAAGAGTTTTCGTCTTGTGAGGAACTATATAGGACTGATGAGATCAGGCTCCTTAAGCTCATAACACAGGAAGATAAACCAAAGGGACTGTTTGTTGGAAATGGATGGGAAAACTATTTTGAGTACCTATTAGACTTCAGTTGCTATCTTTATACAGGAGAGAAACATATCGGTGAGGTAGGCGATTACATAGATGACTTTTCCATAGAAGAGCTGAATGGATACGATTTTTTAGCGCTCTTTGATTTTAAATGGATTGATTCCAACGATACTGAGATGCTGTTAAAGCGATACGTTGAGGACGGCGGCACCGTATTTATAGACTGCTCAGGCAATCTTGATGATCCCGTATTCTCGCTTAACTACGTGCAGTTCTTTGACATGTTGATATACCGAAATAGCCTTCCGGTATATTCCGAGATCGTCTTTCACGACACACCAAAGAACTATGGATTTTCTAATTTTTCTTACGATGGGGCGCCATGGTATGGCGCCACCTATACGCCAGTATGGTCTAGCAAAGACATCAGGACCGTGGCTACTGTTAACGAGGAGATACTCGTGGCAATTCAGGAAATGGGAGAGGGAGAGATAGTTTGGATGGGATACAATATCATTTATCATGCCTTTCTATATGACAATCCCTCAGAGATGGAGTTTTTACAGTATCTAATCGATGTCACTGTCAATTCTTGATTCGATTTTCTTTATCTTTGATATGTCCCTTCTCATCTTAAGTATCTCTCTCTTTATCTGTAGGACCTGATTCGAGACAAAGCCGAAAAGAAGGACCAGAAGTCCGCTCACGACCAAAAGAACGGTCATGTTTATCAGAGGTCTATTGGGGTCAAGCCGATTATTAAGGAACAAGTTTAGTATGTAGGCGCCCGAGATAAGCCCGATGATTATCAATAAAAGGCCGAAAAATCCAAATATTATGAACGGCTTTTCGTATGCGGAGAGCCAGAAATGACCCTTTGCCCCGGACATGAAGTTGAACTTTGACTCCCCATATATCCTTGTGGACAACTTTACTGGAACTTCGATGACCCTGTATCCCAGGGATCCGGCCTTGGCAAGTATCTCAGGATTGATCTCCATTCTCTCAGATTCGATGTCTATGGAGTCAAGCAATTCTTTCTTGTACGCTCTAAAAACAGTGGTCGTGCTCTTAACGTTGTAGGGCATGGACCTGGAGAGCACAAAATTACCTAGCCTGCTGATTATCTCCCTGTACCAAGGAACCCCCTCAAGTTCGCCCCCCTTGATATATGGCGAACCAATGACCATGTCATACTCATCTATCTTTTCCATCAATTTCGGTATGTCCCTCGGGTCGAAGGTCATGTCAGCGTCCAGTGTGATTATGACATCCCCTCGAGCCTTCTCGAAGCCTTTCTTTAGTGCGTAACCCATGCCTCTATTGGCCCTGTAAGTGACGATCTCAAGGGATGGATATTTTTCCTTCTCCTTCTCAAGCCTCTCTAGCGTTTTGTCAGAAGAACCATCGTTGACGCAGATGATCTCAAAGTCAGCATAGTTTTTCATTACTTCATTGGTAATCTTTACAACATGCTCGACATTGTCCTCCTCATTATACATGGGGATTATCACGGAGATATTCATGAAGAAAACTAGTAGTTATCATTTATAAACAATATGCAAAGTAATGAGGTCGGAGATCAGTATCTCTTTGGATTGCGCATACTGTTAAATTTTCTTATGGCCTTTTGGGCCATGCCGTATATTGGATTATCTATCTCTATATAGTAGTATGGAACAAGTTGCCCGTTGAAGGACCTAAAAAAAGGTTCAATGCTGGAGTGGCAAGACCCCTCGAAATCATAAGTGTCAAGCTTCAACACCTCATTTGTGTACTTGAAGCATTCCCAGAACAGTGATGTTGTGGCATTATGGCTATCATCCGTTCTTCCACAGCTAAGCCCATAGCTTCTTTTCTCATCATATACCAATAATATGCAGCCAAGAAGCTTCTCATCGATATCTGCGGAAAATATGCGCCCGCAATCGTGGCCACAACATACTTTCACGATATCTTCTAGCACTTTTTCTCCAAGACAGGGGTGTCCCTTCCTGTTCATAGAGTTTGAAAGGCAAACATAGAGCTCTTCACAGGTTCCTTCCCTGATTTTTATGCCATTATTTTGATTGGCCTTGATGTGTTTTTTATTACTCCTATCCATATTTTCCCAAACTGTTTCTAGATTGGAGACATCCAAGAGATAGGTATAGCTTACCCCTGACCTGTAACCTTCCCACTCGAACGGCATTATGTCCTTGACATTGTATAAGAAGGGGTAGTAAAGGCATCTTCCTATATTACCAAGCTTCTTGGCATATAGGCATTTAATCCTCTTCTTCCAGCTGTTCAATTTGTACTCTCTTTTGTACTCTTTATTGGCAAATACAGGTCCCATGTACGGTGTGATGTAAGGCGGGTATATCCATGTCATTCCAGCCACTTTTCTTGTTGGGATGGGCATTGCAGAAACAAGCTCGTCAGACTCGAATAGGCCATATATGGGAACATCCATTCCGTAATTCCTCTCCATGCATTCCAGCCACCATGACTTGTGGAAGAATGAGCCTTCATGCGATCCCTCTACCAACTTGTCATATTCTTGATAATCGTCCTTATCGAGCTTAACAAGATCCAATATAACACACCATCTATTTTTAAGTATATATTAATATATAATAATTAATAAAGATTCTCGCTGAAAATATCTACTTCTTTACCACTTAATGGGTAAAATAATCTAATAAGATGGAGATCGAGGATAATATATTTATTAATGAGATAAGATTACATCTCATGCATTTGGATTCCAAGAAGGTCCTTGTCACGGGCGCGGGAGGATTTATCGGCAGCCATCTGATCGAGGCTATTGTGGAGAGAGGGGCGGACACGGCGGCCTTTGTTCGATATAATTCAAGAAATGATGGCGGGATGTTGGAGAACATATCAAAAGAGGCCTATTCTTCCATAGAAATAGTATCTGGCGACCTCAGGGATTCTAATACAGTATCAAAAGCGGTAAAGGATGTTGACGTGATATTTCATCTAGGCGCCCTTATCGCAATACCTTACTCGTATTCAAGCCCCCGGGACGTTGTCGAGACCAACATAAGGGCCACTCTTAATGTCTTGGACGCGGCCAGGGAGCATGGAACTGAAAAAGTGGTCCATACTTCCACAAGCGAGGTCTACGGCTCTGCCCGGTATGTCCCGATAAACGAGTCTCACCCCCTCCAGGGCCAATCCCCTTACTCAGCAAGCAAGATAGCGGCAGACAAGGTCGCTGAGGCATACCATTGCTCGTTCGGCCTGCCTGTCGCCACAGTGAGGCCATTCAACACATACGGCCCCAGGCAGTCTGCCAGGGCAGTGATACCTACCATCATCTCGCAAGCGCTTGTTGAGGACTCGATCAGTCTGGGTTCGCTGCATCCAAAAAGGGACCTGACATACGTTTCTGACACAGTAGACGGATTCATCATGGCCGCGGAATCTGAAGCGTCAGTTGGGGAAGTGATAAATCTTGGCACAAATGAAGATATTACCATAGGCGAGCTTGCCAAAAAGATATTACACATCCTTGGAAGCGACAAAGAGATCGTTTCCAGCGATGACAGGGTCCGACCAGACAACAGCGAGGTGCTGCACCTGCGCTCTGACAACTCAAAGGCCAGGGAGCTTATAGGCTGGTCTCCAAAAGTATCCCTTGATGAGGGGCTTTCCAGGACCATAGATTGGATAAGGGACAATATCTCAGATTACAAGACCGACCAATATGTGAGGTGATAAGATGGATGCTATAATAATGGCGGGGGGCAAAGGGACCAGATTGGAACCCCTCACCAATGCGCTTCCAAAACCACTTCTGCCGATATGCCACAAACCACTCCTTGAGGTCATGATACGGGCCTTGAAGGCCCATGGCATCACAGATGTGACAGTTACGCTGGGACATAAGGCCGAATCCATCCGCAACTATCTGAGGGATGGGCCTTCACTTGGTGTCAATCTTAAATACTTCAACGAGGAGAGGCCCCTTGGAACGGCAGGGTCCTTGGCTCTGCTTTCGTTGAAGGAAGGCCCTTTCATAGTCACTGTGGGCGACATCGTCACCGATGTGGACTATTCTCGGCTGCTCAAGTTCCATTCTCAAGAGGGTGCCATCGGCACCATGGTGATCTGTGAGAAGAGCATTAACATTCCATATGGTGTGTTGGGCATTGAGAAGGGACCCTCCAATGAGATCATCTCCTTTTCTGAGAAACCTAAGATCAGTTTTCCCATATACACTGGCATAGTGGTATTGGAGGGGCGGGCCGTCTCTTACATCCAAAAGGACGAGAGGATAGACATGGTGGAACTTTTCGACAGGATGAAGTCCGAAGGTGAGAGGATCGTTGCGTATAATCATGACGGACAATGGTTTGACATAGGCCAGACGATGCAGGAATACTTGATGCTCAATGATGATATACTTAGCGGCAAGGTATCATTTTCTAGTCCTTATTCAGACATACTGAGAGGTGGGATATCCCTTGGAGATTAAGGTCCCTATCGCATGCCCTCAGGTCGGCGAGGAAGAGGCAGAGGCCGTGGCGGAGGTGGTGCGTTCCGGTTGGCTCAACGAAGGAGAGGTCGTCAGGTCTTTCGAGGAGGAGTTCGCCAGGTATTGCGGGGCGCGCAGCGCGGTCGCATTCTTTAATGGCACTGTAGCCCTCCACTCCATCATGTTGGCCTTCAACATCACTGCCGGCGACGAGGTCATCGTTCCATCATTTACGTTCATATCCACTGCGAACTGTGCGAGGTTCGTAGGCGCAAAACCAGTATTTGCCGATATAGACCCCTTGACCTACAACATAGACCCCGAGGATGTCAAGGAACGCATAACAAGCAAGACAAAGGCGATAATACCTGTCCATTACGGCGGGCAGATGGCAGACATGAAGACGCTTTGTGAAATAGCCGAGGACGAGGAGCTGCTCCTGGTCGAGGATGCGGCCGAGGCACATGGCGCCAGATCGGACGGAAAGCACGCAGGGACTTTCGGCGACGCGTCCATGTTCAGCTTCACACCCACAAAGAACATTACAACTGGCGAGGGGGCGATGGTGGTCACAGAAAACGATGTCGTTGAAAGACGCCTTAGGCTCCTAAAGAATCATGGCATGGAATCACCTTACCTTCACACGATAATTGGATATAATTACAGAATGACAGAGATGCAGGGGGCGATGGGTCGCGTGCAGTTGAGAAAGCTTGACTCGATTCTCGAAAGGAAGAGGGCCATAGCCACGCGTCTTGACAAGGGATTGGGCGACATATCCTCTTTGCAGGCGCCATTTGTAGCTGAGGGAAACGAACATAGCTACATGATATACACCATTTTGGTAAAGGACGAATGCCCCATATCGCGTGACCAGCTCATGGAAGGCCTAAATAAAAAGGGAATACAGTCGAAGATATACTTCCCGCCTGTTCACCTGCAGCCCTGCTACGCAGGCCATGGCGTTCCAGAAAGCCTGCCCGTAACTGAGGACATAGCTTCAAGGGCCCTTTCACTCCCGTGCCACTCAGGATTGAAGGACAATGACCTGGACTATATATTATCGAGCATCTCAGAGCTCATCTGATAACTTCAAGCATCTGTTCGGTCACTTCGCCGAACTGCTCCTTCTTATCAAAGAACTTTTCGGCCCTCTTGCACCCATTGACAAGCCCATCCCACTTCTTCCCATCATCCCTTAAAGACTTAATCGATTCCCTTATGAGATCAACTTCGTTCTCTTTGATGCTGACACCCATGCCAAATCTCTTTGCGATCTGTGCAGAAGATGTTTCCTCGGTGGTAATGAACGGCGTGTGACAGTATGCACTCTCAAAGATCTTGGTGGGCAGAGGCCCTCTATGGTGCGGATTCTCCTTGTCAAGAAGCAAAGCTATGAGGTGTGAGCTGCAGACCGTAGCGACGAGGTCTTCCCTCGAGAGAAAACCCAGATACCTGATATTTCCAGCGCCATCTGCCTTAGAAATGCACTCATCGATATATCCCTTTTCCAACTCGATCCCTCCAAATAGGAAGTCTACGCCTTTCAACCCCCTTATGGCTTCCACCATCTCCAGTATCCCTCTATTTCTGGAGAGCGTTCCTATATAGCATACGGTAAATATATTGTAATGTGAATCCCTCTTTTTCTTCACGTGTGCTAGTTCATTGCTGGATGGAAGGTTAAGGTGCTCTATAGACCTGGAGCACTCCACGCCGATCTTAGAACAGTATTCATCCAAGACGTCCTTGGATGATGAGACGATTAGAGGTGATGACCTGATTGCCGCCTTATTGATGATATCGATCATCAATGGCACAGGCCAGCGGCTGTTCATGAAGTGATAGTGATAGAAGTCCCTCATCTCATGGATGGAAGTGGCTCGAAATAGGGCGCAATACGCAACACATGGCGGAACAGTGTCCGTGTTTATGCTTACCACGGCATTGGGCCTTAACAAGACTAGTTTGAAAAATATCCATGCCCAGAAGAGCGGCAGCAGGGGGAAGTATACGTTCATACCCAGCGGAGTTCTGATGTCGAAGCTGAAATGAAGGGAATTACCGTAATAGGTCCTTGGTTTCCCATATCTGTTCCAGCTCAATAGCGCCGTGTCAATTCCCCTCTTTTCCAGCTCCTCTACCTTACCTTGTATGTATTTCGATTCGTACATGTCTGAGGCTTGAACTATTGCCATTCTCATGGACCTTTCACCTTCAATAGAGAATCCTTAGAGCATTAATTATCTTTTTCCCTTATACTTGCCTTCTTGACCGTAGACATCAAGCTATTTCTCAGGATAGCATGCTGTATCAAAAAATATACTGATGAGAATGCTACAAAGCCTAGCAACATCTTAGTCCCCGTGCTTAGCAGTATGGTCCCAAAGCAATTCAAAATTATAATGTTAGTTATAAAGAAGACGGTCCTGGTCTTGCAGTTATGATAATACTTGGAGAATATATTTGACTCGGAGAGCCCGAACTCCTCGTAGTTCACTCCAAGGTATGTCAGGACATTATAGGCGGAGAGGACCACGGCATAGGATATAATGGGATATGCAAGGGGGCCTTTGGCACATAGGAAGAAGAACACAGGATATGTAACCCTGTATATCCTAAGGTAGAAGATGGTGACGAGCCTGTATGGCTTTGGAATGCTGTTGTGGACGTGATATGCGATCAAGAGCACCGCATTATATGCAATGAAGTGGTAAAGATGTTCCCATTCGTAGAATAGCCAGAGAAGGCCAAAGGCGGACAATAACAGCAGGGCTCTGAACGCTAGAGAGGAATACACCAATCCATCGCTAATGCTCGAGTGGAGCCTGCCTGTGTTGACTCCTTCCTTCTTCTCAGATATCACGTCATTGTAGATGTATCCTATCTCATAGACAAGAAAGAACAGGAAGTACAGTGAAATATAGATGGCGAGGTGTTCGGGAAATATTTTTGAGATGTATTGATTCAGACCATTTTGATGCAGGTATACGAGCTCTATGAACAACATGGGCAGGCATGCAGTGTACAGGAAGTATAGGCCAAAGAGCATCTTTAGCGTCCTGCCCCGAGAGATGAAAGAGTAGTATATTGGGATAAAGAGTGATGATCTCTCTTTTTTTGACCTATCTGTCACTATATTCACTTCCAACTTCAACTATGGAGGCATCGTCTACCTGAAACACCCTTCCAAACAATGTGATAATGCCAACCTCTGCCTCTGTGTCGTCTACATAATAGTCTGAGCCCTTCAGAAGCATCTTGGGATAATCCCTCCTTTCCAGCGCATCTATCTTTAGATCGTTGAACGTGTCTTCTGAAATCCCCATTATCCTGCCGTCCACGATGTTGAAGGTGGTAGGGATGCATTCATCGAGCCCAAGCTCCTCTGCCAATATCCTGGCGGGGATCTCCGTG
>Ga0272441_10010062_pt1 | contig 14425 bp, 7 predicted proteins | sample SSMProp6N_FD_193582 | JGI IMG/M metagenome (GOLD analysis project Ga0272441, IMG submission 193582) | Marine sediment archaeal communities from Little Sippewissett salt marsh, Falmouth, MA, United States - SSM-Prop-6N | ecosystem: Environmental > Aquatic > Marine > Wetlands > Sediment ... | reverse complement strand
ATGATCTTTGGTGTAAATTCAGCCTGCTCTGAAATCCAGGCAATTTGTCCGGGATATTCCTGATACTTGTTTCCTCTGTCAATAAGAGCGGTACAGGATTGACCGATATGAATGGAACCGAGCTGCACGCCGCTGACATACACCCTGAGTATCATGTTTTTTAAGTCAGCAATTTTATAAAGGGGTTTGCCCGCTGCTGTTAATTCACTTTCCTCGATGTATTTTTCCAGTACCGTGCCATCGACAGGATTGTTTACCTGACTGCGGCGAATCTGTTCCTTAAGAAGCCCCTTTTTAGCTTCAAGTGCTTCGAGCTGAGCTTCCGCACTCATTTTTTGAGCCCGGGCCGACTGCAGCTGGTTCCTGGCTACCTTCAATGCGCCGGTCAGGTCATCCAGCTGTTTTTGTGTCGCAGCCCTGTCCTGAACCATGTTTTGAAACCGTTTCAGATCAATGCTCAGGTTTTCGATTTGCTGCCGGATGACAGCGACCTGTGCGTCTGCGGCCACTGTTTGTGATTGGAAGCCTTTTATCTGCGCTGTCAGTTCCTTCCATTGCAGTGACAGCAATGTCGTGTCAATGGTGGCAACCTGCTGGCCGGCGAATAATTCGTCGCCTTCATTCAATTTTAAATCCACAATTCTTCCGTTTGCTTCTGCTGATACCAGAATTTCGGTGGATTCAAAGGTGCCGGATGCATCTGCGGCCATGCGTTTCCGGGCGCATCCGCAAACCAGTGCAACTGCTGTCAGAATAATCATTGTTTTTTTCATTTCACTGTTCCCGCTAATTGTTCGTCGATTTTTCCGGACAGGGTCAAGAAAACAACCTTTGCCATGATGAGCCGGATTTTATGGAGCTCGGCACTGATGCGGACACGGTGCTCGGCATTCAGCTCTGACAGATAGTCTGTGGAACTGATGACGCCGTTGTCCAGCCTGGATGCTGCGGCCATGGTTATGTCATGGCGCAGGGAAATCAGTTTTTCATCTGTATGGATCAATTGTTCCAGTTTTTCGATCTCGCCTGACTGGTTTTTTAGGGCCATAGTCATTTTTCTATTAAATGCATCACGGCGGGCCTCAATTCTGTTTTGCTGCTCACCCAGTGATTTTTTAGCGCGCCCGGTGATGTTCCAGTCAAAAATGTTCCATGATAATCCCGCGCCAAAAGTATAATAAGTATCGAATTGATCATTGAAGAAATCGTTGCCCGGCGGGCTGCTGTAACCGTAACTGGCATAGAGGAACAGTTTCGGCACTCTGGCTGCATTAATGGTTTTTTTGTTCATTTCCAGGCGAATAGATTGGGTTGTGAACAGTTCCAGCTCATGCCGGGAAATCGTACTGTCCCCGGGTATTTCAATTGCAGGCAGGCACAGGGTTCTGCTGCCAATTTTTTCACCCAGAATGATTTCCAGGGAAGCCACGGCTTTTTTTCTGTTCAGGTCCAGTTCAATAATTTGCTGGTCCAGTTTCAACAGTTCCGCGTCAAGGATATCAACATCGCCCGGCAGTACAATACCGTTTTGCAGAGCAGATAAAAGCGAGGCCCTTCTCTGCTGGACCTCATCCCTGAGCAAGAATATCAATTTATTGTTTTGATCTTGAACAAGAATGGAAAAATAAAGTTGATTGATCTGATCCCTGATGCTGTAAATCTCTGTTTGAATGGATTGCAGATCGGTCTCCATGGAGGCCCGTTCAAGTTTTTTGCCGGCGCATATCGCGCCGCCGTCAAAAACAGTCTGACGAATATCAATGGTAGCTTTGTATTGATCTTTGGGCATGTCCGGCAGGCTGATACCCGCAAGGGATAGTGGTGTGGAGGAAAAAACGTGACCGAATTCAGCGACATCGGACATGTAATTAAATCCGGCATTTAAATGAACTGCCGGAAGCCAGCCGGCGTTCAGATTGCCTCGATTGAGCTTTTCGATCTGCTGCCGCGCTGTTATTTCTTTTTGCAGCGGATGATGATTTTCCGCTTTTTTGTAACATTCCAGCAATGACAGCGTGCCTGCGTATCCATTCATCAGGAAAAATAAAGCGATTATCAATGTTAACTTTTTCATTTCATTTTTACCGAGTTAATGACAAATTCTGGTAATTCTGTTTTGCGGGCTTCAATAAAATCGTCAAATTGAATGTTGTTTACTTTGAGGATGCTTTCCAGCAGTCCTCTGGCAACAAAGGGGAACGCGCTCAGAGCAATTATATTTATAAAAAGCTGCAAATTATCGATATTCCGGATTTCCCCGGCAGATTTTTCTTCATCGATCTGGCGAAACAGATTTTCCCGCAAAAATCGAATCCGTTCACTGTTGAAGACGGTCTGAATGCGTTCGGGATTCCGATTGAGCTCATGAAAAATGAAAGCGGGCATTTTAGGATGCTTCTGCATAAAGCGGATATGCTCCATATAGAAGAGTTTGAGCTTTTTTTCCAGGGGGAAATCATTGTCAAGGCAATTCAGAAGCCTGTCCAGTAATTTGTTTGCCAAACGATCGAATACCTGCTGGAACAGTTTATCTTTGGAACGGTAATAATAATGCAGCAGGGCTTTGTTGATGCCGGCTCTGTCCGCAATTTTCTGCATGCGGGAACCGTCCATACCCTTTTCCTCGAATTCTTCCACCGCGGCGTCAAAAATTTTTTCCTCGGTGATTTTGTCTTTTTCGGACATATTTAACTCAATGGTTTATTCAAATGGTTTAATCAGTTGGTTAAATATAATGGTTAATTTTTCCGAATGCAAGTAAAAAGTTATTTAAAAATTAGAATATGTGATTTATAGGTGCTCATATAAGTTATTAAATGGTGGGCTTTGAAGCCCGCTGATTTAAGACTTCGGATTATAAAATCCGGACTGTTTTAGAAATAAAAAACACCCTCACCTAAATCCTCGCCCCGCTATGCGGGATCAATTTATTATACAATTACCATTTGAAGACCCCTCAAGGAAAAGAACTTAAATAAGCAAAAAGAATGTTCTTTTAACATATATCTTTCTATGAGTAGTAAAATATTAATTTGTGATAGAATTGAATAAGCTGAAATACCAAAAAATGTCCCCTCTCCCTCTGGCCTTCAAACAGTTGAAGTGTGATTACTTGGTCCCGCTTCAGCGGGTGAGAGGGTTAGGGTGAGGGAGTTTTTGAATACTATTTTTGTTGCTGAAGTTTTTCTTCACCTTCGACTATTTTATTCTCTTAATATGTTAAGATTGTGGGAATGAATATAAGAAATCAGTTGACAATTGAAATAGTATTTATTATATTCATGTACGTTCACGTATACTTAAAATAAAAATAAACGTAAAGGTATATCATGAAAAGTCACGTATATGTTCGTAAAGAATTTATTGTAAAGGTCGGTGTTGCGGAAAAAGATCTGAAGAAATGGGAAGATTTGAAGCTGATCAAGCCGGTTGGCTTTACAGACGAGGATGTCCCCTTTTACGCCGAGCATTCCATTCAGGAAGTAAACCATATTCGCAAGCTGGTTGATCTGGGTTATGATTTGGAAGAGATACAAAAAATTATCAAGCGCGTGGGTCTGCCGAAAACTGAAACGGAAAAGATTGTACACAAACAGTCCGATCAGTATTTAACAGTCGGCGGGCTGGCGGAAAAAGTGGGTGTCAGCGCCCGAACCCTGAAACACTGGGAGGATGTGGGTATTATCGTCCCGGATATGAGAACAGAAGGCGGATTCAGGCTATATTCAGAAGCCTATGTGTATTTGTGTAAATTGATCAGAGATTTACAATTGTTCGGCTACTCTCTGGATGAAATCAAAATGGTATCGGCATATTTCAGAGATTTTCTGAATATGCAGGATAATTTTGATGATTACAAGCAAAAAGAAATGGCAATGAAACTGGATGAAATGCTGGTAGCCATTGCCAAACTGTTTGAAAAGACGAATCAGCTCAAAGAGGGAATCGCCCGCTGGGAAGATTTGCTCAAGAAAAAGAAAAAGGAGATTCAGAATCTGAAAAACCGAAACGCGAAACGGAATGAGACACAGAACAGGAGCAAATCATGAAGAAGATGATTTTTATTGAACCCAAAGCGCCGAATCTTCACATTTTTACACAATTTCCATTACCCAGACTGGGATCCTTCATCCTGGGCACCATGATGAAGGCCAGAGGGTGGGATGTAGAAATTATTGTGGAGGCGCTTCAGGATATTCGGTTTGACAATATTCAAACCGCAGATCTGGTGGGCATATCCACCATTACTTCGACCGCACCGCGTGCTTATACCATCGCAGACCGTATCCGGGATATGGGTATCCCGGTCATCATGGGCGGACCGCATGTCACGTTCGAAACGGATGAGGCCATGGAACACGCGGATTATGTGATCCGCGGTGAAGGAGAAAATGCCCTTATGGCTTTTATTGATGCCTGGGAAAACGACAGGGATTTCACAGAGGTTCCCGGGCTTTCATACAAACTGGACGGCGAGATCCGGCACAATCCCAAGAAGCCCCATATCAGGGATCTGAACCGTGTCCCGTTTCCGGATTTTTCCCTGATGAAAAGCAAGATACGGCGTGTGGGCCGAAAGCGCATCATCCCTATTCAGACATCACGCGGCTGTCCGTATGACTGTTCCTTTTGCTCGGTTACCGGTATGTTCGGGAGGAAATACCGGTTTCGCTCCACGGAAAATATTATCGAGGAACTGCGGCAGTACAATAACCGGTCCAATTTTGTCTTTTTCTATGATGATCATTTTACGGCCAACCGGAAACGGACTAAAGACCTGCTGGAGGCCATGATAAAGGAGAAATTCAAATTCAAATGGTCCACACAGGTTCGTGCGGATGTGGCACGCGATCCGGATCTGGTGAAACTCATGAAAAAAGCGGGATGTTATACCCTGTTTATCGGACTGGAATCCGTGAATCCGGAGAGTCTGAAGGCCATGAACAAGCAGCAGACCGTGGATGAAATTGTGGACGCGATCCGGGTGCTGCGCAGGCACCGCATACACATTCACGGCATGTTTGTGTACGGATTCGACGAGGATGACTGGAAAACAGTTCGAGAGACGGTGCGTTTTGCCAAGCGGGCCAGGCTGACGTCCACGCAGTTCCTGATCCTGACCCCGCTGCCGGGATCGGCTTTCTATCGAAAGATGGCGGAGGAGAAACGGATCTGTCTGAAGGACTGGTCCCTGTATGACGCGCACCATGTGGTGTTCCGTCCGGCCCGGTTCAGTCCGCTGGATTTGCAGAAGGCGCAGATTTTCAGTCATGCCCGGTTTTATTCAATCATGGAGACGGTGAAGAGGATGTTCCGCGGGAAATGGGTGGATATCGGTTTGGCCCATTATGCCCGGGGCATCAACCGGTCATGGAAAAAACGCAACAAGACTTTTATGAAGGTCATGGATCTGCTTTCACCCCGCAAGCATGTGCAGATTTCTGTGGATTACAGGGAGGATGTGAGGTTGTAGGGGGTAAGCAATCAAGGACGTATTCTAAATGTTTATCAACAGAAACCCTACGTATGGCCCTACGTAGGGTTTATTATAGTTCTAAGCTAATAAATATAATGGTCTTAAATTATATTTTCCGGCGCCATTCTTTTCACAAATCGATCGTTTGATCGTTGACTGCACAGGAACTCTGGAACCCCCGGACGATCAGCTGGTCTGACGATCCTTTCAACAACACGGCCCCCGGATCAAATCCGGAGGCCGTGTTGTGTCTGTCTGAACGCTTTGGAACACTATTAAAAGATATATCGCAATCCTGTTTTAAGACCAATAAAGTCAATATCATCCCCGTCAGGGAAGACATGGAAATAATAAATTCCGATATCCGCCCCCAGATTTGGTTTTATGGGTTTGTAAAGCCCTGCTCCAGCGTTTAAACTGAAAGCAGCATCCGCATTTTCGGGGTTATAGATGCCTCCGCCCAGACAGCCGTAAGGCTGCCATTGATTTATCTGAAAATATTTTTTAAGATAGAGGGTTCCCCCGACTATTTCAAAATCCGGATCAAACGTATAGCGGCCCAGAACCGCTTCCAGTGACCATTCCATTAAAAATCTGTATTCCACATCAATTTCTGTCAAAAGACCCGGATTAAAGGATTTGTCAAAATCACCAATTGGTAGTGTACGACCGGCATGCGCGCTCAATGCCCAATACGTGCCTGTTCCTTTTTCCAGTTTTGAGAGACGGTCATTAAAAATGGTTTTACTCATGACCGTCACATTGACCATCGGATCGGTTTCGGGAGGCACATACAGGGGGATGGTATAACTGCCATCCGCAGGATCGTGAATATCTTTTCCAACAGTGCCTGGAGAAAGGGAAACCCTTATGTGATGCCCGTAATCGGGACCGAGATAATTATTGAACTGATCTTTCGGACGTATATACAGCTGCATATTTCTGCCATCTGCGGTTTCATTAATCAGTGAAACCTTCAGGTCAGACCGTTTACGCTCCGCTTTGGCAAAACGGACCGTTGCGGATCGAATCTCTGTTCTTTGATAGGAACCGATATCCGACCGGGAGCCATAAACCTGAAAGATGAACGTGTAGATACCAGTAAGATTGGTATTGTTAAAGTTGGCTGAATAGGAGCCGTCTCCATTGTTCTGTAATATGACCGTTTCCTGCAGGGGCTGCAGTTCCTTATAAAATTCTCGGTCCTGTGTCAGGAGTTGCCATTTTTTCTGACCGGCTGTGGCTCCGGGTTCCGTAGTAAGCACACTGGTTTGCGGCGGGGTGCCGGCGGTGGAAAGCAGGGTTCCCAGTCCCTGTTTGGGTTTTAATACCGTTACAGCTACACGTTTGGCATTATTCACCGGCATTTTGCCGTAAGTCAGGCTGACTTTCAGATTGACAGGCTGACCGGCGAAATATTCATTTTTACCGATGCAAAAATCATACTCCAGCAGAGGTTCATCCACAATGACCGCCACTTGATAGTATGTACCCGATTGACCGCTGATTACCATATTCCAGTTGCCACCGGAACTGATTTTCATCCCATTAATTTCGGTTGGTACTTCTATGGAGAATATCCGGTAAAAGTCACCGCCAATTATTTGTCCATACGGTGTCAGGTCAATTCCATCTTTCTTTATACGCATATCAAGAGACTTTTCTCTGTTCCAGCTTAATTTAAACACAATCTTTTTCGCGCCGTTATTGGTCGTGAAGGATTCAATTTGTGTCGTGTCGCTTAAAAAACCGTAACGGTAGGCCAGAAGCTGCGGGCTGAAACTTCTGAGCGCGTCAATCAATTCTTCAACATAAAACCGACGCAAATCTTCATCCGGCGCTTCAGTCAGCTTTGTCAGACCATTGGTTTTCAGTGCGATGTTATCCAGTAAATCCGCATAAAAAGCTGACGTTCCGACACCGATGGTATTCACCTTGATATCCAGATCATCGTCCAGTTGTGTTGGTGGAATTGTGGGATCTACATTGGAAAAATCAGTATCGGCCGGATCATGGTCAATTTCCAGATGAGAAGCGTCCGGAGGCGGACTGTCGTCAATCTGCAGGACCTTGGGATTCACATTCTGCATACCGTCTGTAAACAGAATGATATTGCGGGGTCTTGTTGCATCGGTCATTTCATTGATTGCGTATTGAATGCCGCCGCCCATGGCTGTCAGCTGGTTCCAATCGGTTGTTTGTGCCCTCACATTATCTATCATGTCCTGCGCATTGGCCAGAACCGGCAGTAAAACCGTACCGCTGACATCAAAATCAGTAATGTCGGTGCGGAAATAGACAATGCCAAGACGGTCATCCGGTATCGCCAGGGTTGTCCACAAATTAATAAAAATTTCCACCGCGTCCTTCAGAACATCCAGTTTTGCTTCGCATGTGGAGCATGCCGCGCTTTGCATGCTTCCGGAAATATCCAGGACCAGCACGACATCCACAGGATCCCGTTCAGCCAGGTTGAACAGCCATGCGCCCCTGCCCAGCGATCCGGCAAGCAGAATTTCATCCGTGGGATCGTATTCCATGTCATAGATCAGGGCCGTAGGCAGATCCGCTCCCAGTTCCACCCATGTTGTAAATGCCGGACCACTTGCAATGAATACACCATTGTTGCCTCCGACAATGACCGAACCATCCGCGTTGCTGGTACTGTATGCAAGAGATTTAAAGTCACCCGGATCATGGGTTTGCAGATCCCCGGTAATATCTGTCCATGTGACGCCCGCATCGGTGGTCTGAAATACGTTATCATCATCAATGACCCAGGCGGTCAGCGGATCAGCCGGATCAATGGCAATATCCACGACTGTTCCTCCTGTGTAAGCAGCTGAAGCGGTCAACGGCGCGGGATGGGCCGCGTCTCTTATAAAAACCTGGCTTCCGTCTCCCACATACAGCATGTCGGGATTTCCTGCCGCGCCGTAGGCGATTGGATCCCTGCCGCTCGAATTGACAGTAATGCCGGCGGGATTCAGTTCTGTAATATTATCCCCCTGGTCCAGGGATTCATAAACCGAGTTCCAAGCACCAATAATCAGTCTGTCCGGATCCACATTGTTCAGCTGTATGGGTGTATAAAACTGGTATCCTGGATCTGTACCGCTTATAACGGTTAAGGCCGGATTCACCTCACTCTGCAGTACATTGGCCGAGTTGTACACGCATCGTCTGAAATCACTTAGATTATAATAACTTGAATACCGGGTGGAAAGTCCCGGAGTGCCTGTATCATCAACAGCCACATCTCCGCCATCCCCTTTGGATACAGTTCGCCAGCGCACATTGGCGGGAAATATCTGCTCCGGTGTTCCCGTGTCCTGCGTGCCACCTATAACCACTTTGGCGACCGCGTCCCAGGCGATATCGTGGAACTCCGTGGCTCGAAGATCACCATTCAGGGAAAACCAGTCACCCGTATCGGTTTGCGGACCGGTTCTGCGATAGACGCCGCCGTCGTCCACTTCAATGAGATCACCGTTTGCTGAAAATGCCATATCTCTTGAGTCAGCGTGTGGCGCGCTGTTGGATGATGTATGATCATGGGTGATATGGGAAGCCTGGTTGCCTGCCGGCTGGGAAGCGTCCACTCTGAAAAGTCGGCCTGAATAGTCATTGGCACCAATGGAATTGGGCCATCCCGGCCATCCCCAACCTGTTGCTTCAGTATGGTAAGGTTGACGGTCACCGCCGATATACACGATATCCGAATTGGTCGGATCTGCTACAATAGACAGGTGTATGTTGCCCTGTAAACCGGGATGAATGCCAAAAGAGACGCCGCCGTCTTCTGTTGTTTCAGGAAGATCAAGGGGGGTCCAGTTGTCGCCGTCGTCATCGGATCGAAATAATCCATCCAGTCTTTCTATACCGCTGACAATGGCAACAAAGACATTGTCATTCATCCCTACAGAAATTTCTATATTTGATGTACCCATGATCACTGCATCCATGGCTGCATCGCTGACTTTGGTCCATGTGGCCCCCTGGTCTTCGCTCCGGTAAATGCCATTCGAAGCGGCATTGGTAAATAACCGAGTGGGATCCGTGGGATCCATAGCAAGGTCATATGCTTCACCAGCGGGAAGTCCTGTACCCGCACCATCGGAAATCTGCGTCCAGGAAGCGCCGGTATCCGTGCTCCGCCATATGCCGTGGTCAGCAAAACTGTTTGCTATGTTCACTGATATAACTATGGTATTACCCTGCACAGCGAGTCCTGAAATATTCAGACCGGTCAGTGTGCCGCCGCCGTCTATGGAAATCCAATTGGCACCGCCGTCCACGGTACGAAGTAAACCGGTTCGTTCGCCGCCTCTGCGTCCCATTGAGCTGAAACGTCCGATTCCGGCGACCAAAGTCTGATTCGTCGCATCAGCAGGATCGAATACCAGTGCGCCGATGGACGGCGAAACCTGATCATTCGTCTGGCATATCCAGGCCGGATTGGCGGCCGTGGCGTTGACGGTTTTCCAGATTCCCCCGTTGACCGCACCGATATAAAGAATGTCGGCATTGGTCGGATGCGGGGCTAAAGCGTGAATGGCGCCCACGACCGGGTTGTCCGTCATGTTTTCTACCTGACCGTCGGTTGTCGGACCGGGGCCAAGAATCATCCATTGTGCAAATGATGGTGTGCCGATAAACAGTAGAAGAACGGCCAGCCATGTACAGGTTTTAGATAATCTTCCTTTGATCCACACGCATATTTTCATGGATGACAGGGAGTATCGCGATATTTCAGTTGTTATCTTTTTTGTGGTTTTTATATCCATTTTGGACCTCCTTCAATTGAATCAACTGCGATATATCATACAAATGGAGGATCAAACCCAATATATCTGCAGTTTTCTAAAAGGGTAAAGGGTTTAAGATTCATTCTCCCAAGAACCACCTGAATTTTCATTGATCAGGGAGGAAAGGGGCCCCTATATCTGGTATCCCTAATCGGCCAGCTCCATAGTTCCCTGCCGTTTTGAAGATCCACACTCATGATTTTCAGAGGTTTTTTAACCAGTACATTGTCAATTCGTCTGATATAAGATCCGGTTTCAAAAATAATTTGACCATCATTTACAAAGTAGGGTGAATAAGACAGGTGATTTTTGATCACGGCGATACGATTACCGGTTACGTGATCATAGATGATCCATTGGTATTTGGACCATACACTGTCGCTTTCTATACGTTTGCTGCCAAGGACATGGTTTCCATTTGCTGAGATAAATTGACGTTCCGGTACACCCGCAAGGCGGTTATTGCCCGACAGATACGGAGATACTGGAGTGAGTGATGCGGGTATCTGTTGCACATTAATCGTGGAGGTTGCTTTGGTTGAAAGGTTTATTCGAGCTGCACCTTTAACCGGCTGATATTGCTGGTCGCTGGGTTGTGTAGATGTCTGCTTACGTTGTGAAGAATTTAATGGGGCAGTGCCTTTTCGTGGATGGAAGGTATAATTCCAGGACACAAAGATCTCTCCTCCGACTATTCGGGCGCGGGCAGTGAATGAGCTGTTCAATGTTTCATTAATCGATATTCGTACATCAGGTGGAAGCTCGATGGAATATATGTCCTCAAGACTGCCGCTTTCCTCCACATTTAAAATCGTGATATCCAGGTTATTACCCGGATTTTTTGGTTGGACCTGACAGGCCAGCTGATTCCCCTCGAGAGCCAACGGTTTGTCTGCCTGATCCGTATGCCAGACCAGAGTTCCACGTGTAAGTTCAACGGCATCAATACCGCCCTCGGTGTTCATGATATAGGCCTGGTTTCTTTCCGTGTCAATAATTACACCGTTGCGCAGCATAAAAGAGTGGTTATTTTGAGCTGCCACAGGATTTGTCGACGGCCCCAAGATTATTCCTGTGCCCAGCACAAAAAACACAATGACCAGTTTTTGATGAAAAATTCTGATCATGATTTGATGAGTATTTTTTCCACACATATGTAATATGTGACAGAAATAACCGATTGATTTAAACATTTTTTATCCTCCCTTTTTTTATTATGATGATTTTCGTTTATTATCTAGTGGCTTCGAATTTAGAACAAACCCTTTATAATTATTGAAAATAATTGTATACCTTGATAAGTTGTGGAGAACCGAATGATATAATTCAAAATTGTGTTTTAATGCACAGGACAACAAAAAATTGGCCTTTTTCCGTCTATTTTATTCGAATAAGAAAAATCAAAAGTTGTAGCCCGGGAAACCAATTCAAACTTCGGGATAAAGATGTATTGGCAATGCAGTAGTGGCAGGAACTGGATATTGTGCGGTGATCAGATCATTGCGATTGATTATTCTGTTGAACAGGGTATAGAGGAGGCTAGAATCCTCCCCGGGATAAACGTCCGATGACTGAATCCCCGAACAATCTGGGAAGCGATCAAGTATTTATTTCACCAGCATCATTTTTCTGGTGATTACGATATTATTGATACCTCCTTCGAATACATCATTTGGTTTTAAATTAACCTAAAAGATATTACGCAAGTTGACAGGTCCAAAAGATGCGAGATTATAACAGAAAGGTGGGTTTTCGTAGAATTAAACTAATATACCGTAAAGATTATAGAATATCAATGAAAAAATGAGGGGGATGAAAAATTAATCTAAATTCTCTAACTTTGTTTTGGTATTTATTTTGTTTACATAAATTGTAGGGGAGAATAGAGCCCTCCAATGGAAACAAGTCCGGGGTGGAAGAGTCTGTCCAAGAACCTGTAGAATAAGATGTACAGTTGTTTCGTTCTTTGACAACCTCATTTTCATATATTTATCAAGTTATTGGATAAATTTCATACTACACTGCCGTATTTAAGGCAAGCCTTTGAATGTCTGAGATGTTTTTTCCATCACTATCAGATTTCAAGTATGATATTATCTTTTTCAGGTTGTGAACAATACAAACAAGGCCAAACTCTCCCTTTACTTTTTCTGAACCTCGAACTGAAAAGCCATTCCGGCCCAATATGGTTGTCTTCATCTGTGCGAAAGCCGGCTCAACATCTGTTTTTCGCTTTTTAAAGATATTTTTACCTGCTTCTGTTCGTAGCTTTTTGTCCATTTCTTCTCGAAATGAATCATATTCCAATATCCTGCTTACTTGTCGATAACCACTTCTTGATTGAACACAGTCTTGATGATGACCGCAAGTATGGCAGGATCGGCATTTATATCTGACCTCATGACGCACATAGGTTTTAGCCGCTCTTTTCCGTCTTTCAAGCGCATAGAGCTTCTCTCCAAGTGGGCAGATATAAGTGTCTTCGTCTTCTTGGTATAAAAATTTATCCTTCGTAAACGGTCTGGATGATATTTCGCCGGTTCTTTCTTTTTCATGAACGGAAGCCATTGGATTGGCTACATAGCTGTCTATTTTTCGTTCTTTCAGATGAGAGAGATTCTTGCCGGAGTCATATCCCGAGTCTGTAAGCACTTTTGAATCTTCCAGAGGATATTCCTCATTACCTTTGAGTGGTCGTACGGTCGTTTCAAGATCATTAATCATAGGAACCAGCTGGTCGGTATCTGCCTCCTGATTGCTTAAATCATAAGCAAGAACAACCTGATTTTCTGTGGCACATTGACCATTGTAGGATAATTCATACCGACCTTTACTTTTAATCAATCGGCTGTCTTTATCTGTCAGGCTCATTAGCTTGATATTCTTTTCTTTGAGCTCTTTCAGTAACTTGCCGATTGCTTCTTTTCTCCCCTTGGCGGTTTTGAGATGATCGGGAACTTCTGTTCCGTCCTTGTCTTCCCCATACGCCTCATCTTCCTGCGCGTCCACTTCATCTGCATCCTCCAACATCTGTTCGATCTCTTTATCCAGCTCGGCCATCATTTTCTCAAGCTTTTCTTTTTTTACAGTGCGATGTCTGGATGCATTGGCCCTGATCTTTGTACCATCTATAGAAATAGTACCGAATGAAACCATTTCCAAATCATAACAGAGCCTGACAACCTGGCTAAATATCTCTTTGAGTATATCAAAATTGTCTTTTCTGAATAAATTAATGGTGCGGAAATCCGGACGAATACCGCTTGCCAAATACATATAAACAAAATTTTCACGACAGGCCTGACTGATTTTTCTGGAACTGCGTGTTCCGTGGGAATAACCATAAAACAACACTTTCAGCATACTTTTGGGATGGTATGTCTCTCCTCCTTCCCAGCTGTATTTACTATAAAGAGCCGATAAGTCCAGTGTGTCAATTATAGCCGATAAAATTCGAGCAGGATGTTCTTCATCAATCAGATCACTTGTGTAGCTTGGAAGCAGTTCGCCTTGTTCTGTTGGTCTGTTCTTTAAACGGTTTGCATTAAGCATTTTATATCCCTATAAATATCTCTAACTATAGTTAAATTAATACCTAATGCTTTTTTTGTCAAGATTAATTTCTAATAACTTTCCTTTTCAAATAACAGGTTCTTGGACAGACTCTTCTACTCCGGGACGTTAATCCTTCATGGGCTGTGCTATCGCCTGTTTCAATATCTCCTGCTTTCTCCTTTCTATGAAAACAAAAAAGTCCGTTTAAAATATAACGTCCCTGACGGGACTTGACTTCAATATTATTTAAGCTATAAATATATTGCCCCTAAAGGGGCAAATAGATACGAATGAATCCGAATCATCTGAAAGAAAAAGGCATCCCGTCAGGGATGCAATATTTATAGTATTATATTGAAATGTTCAAAAGTCCTGTAGGGACGTTATAGAATAGTCCCGGGATTCTATTCCAGGAAATAAAACAAGGATAAACCCAACCCGACCCTTCCTCTTGATCCCTCGACTCCGCTGTTATGTAAAAAGTCAAGTCTTTTTATATTAGTACTCACTTTCGATGGGTATTAAGTCGTCTATCAATTATAAAAATATAATCGAGATAGATCATGCTGTTATAAACAGACATCCA
>Ga0272441_10010060_pt1 | contig 14426 bp, 12 predicted proteins | sample SSMProp6N_FD_193582 | JGI IMG/M metagenome (GOLD analysis project Ga0272441, IMG submission 193582) | Marine sediment archaeal communities from Little Sippewissett salt marsh, Falmouth, MA, United States - SSM-Prop-6N | ecosystem: Environmental > Aquatic > Marine > Wetlands > Sediment ... | reverse complement strand
GCGGTTGCTCCCCGGCGGACAGCCAACACGGCGCCGGCGAAACCCACACCGAATCAAGACCGCCACCCACCCGTTTGCTGGTAAACCGGGCATTGCGGAGCGTCAAACCGGCCTGCGTCCACGCCAGCGGGTTTTGCAGCCGCGCCTAACCTCATGCTACTTGCGGGCAAGGTAACCGGCCCTTGCACGTCTGCCTCGGGCCATTTGCAGTAGGTAATTCGGTGCCGTGCGTTCCATGCCATTGCTGATGAAAAAATCCACCCGCCGCACCATCATCATCGGCCACGACCTGGCCGCGGCGGTGGTGGCGTTTCCGGTATCGGTGCTGCTGCGGTTAGGCGATGCCGCGCTGAGCATGCCGACACCGGCGCTGGTGCAGGCGTGGGGCATTTTCGTGGCCGTGGCCGTGGCAGTCATCGGCATGTCGCGGCTCGATAGATTATCGTGGCGCTACGCCTCTATCGACGACGGCCTGCAAATCGCCCGCGTGTCGATCATTACCAATCTGATTTTGCTGCTGGTGCTGTTCGTGCTGTTCCGGGCGGAGCTCATTCCGCGGTCGGTAGTGCTGATCAACATGTTCGTGTTCGCCGCTTTGCTGGCCGGGCCGCGGCTCATCTACCGCGCCTACCGCGATGGGCGCATCGCCGCCTTGCTGGAACGCGGCACCCATTGGCGCATCCCCATTGTGATTGTCGGCGCTGGGGACCACGCCGAGGCCTTTTACCGGCAAATGCTGCGCGATCCGCAGGCGCGCTATCGGGTCACCGCCATCATCGACGACGACCCGTCGCGCATCGGCACCACGATCCGCGGCGTACGGGTCTATGGGCCGCTCGATCAATTGCCGGATATCGTCGGCAAGCTCGCGCGGCGCGGCGCGCGGCCTGAGCGCCTGGTGCTCACCGCTGATTACGCATCGGCCACGCGCATGGGCGACATTCTGAAAATGGCCTCTGATTTGGGGCTGCGCCTTGATAGAATTCCGGCGGCTACCGTGGTGCGCACCCATAAGAGCGCCCAGCTTGAAGTGCAGCCGGTGGACGTGGAAGATTTGCTCACCCGGCCGCAAACCCATCTCGATACGGCGCAGATGAAACGCCTGTTAGCCGGCAAGCGCGTTGCCATTACCGGCGCTGGCGGCTCCATCGGCTCGGAATTAGCGCGCCAGATTGCAGCGTTCGGCCCCGCCTTGCTGGTGCTTTTGGAGCAGTCGGAATACAATCTCTACGAGATAGACCGGGTACTGAATGACGAGTTCCCCGCCGTTGCGCGCGAGGCGCATATGTGCGACGTCCGCAATGCAGACCGGGTCGATACGCTGTTTGCCCGCACCCAGCCCGACGTCGTGTTCCACGCTGCAGCGCTCAAACACGTGCCCTTATTGGAATCGCAGCCAAGCGAAGCCGTTCTCACCAATGTGCTGGGCACGCGCATCGTCGCCGATGCCTGTGTGCGCCATGGCGCGCGGGTCATGGTGCTGATCTCAACCGACAAAGCTTCAAACCCGGTTAGCATCATGGGCGCCACCAAAAGGCTGGCGGAGGCCTACGCCCAGGCGCTTGACTTGGAGCAGCGCGCCAAGGCGGGCGGCACTCGGTTCGTGACGGTGCGGTTTGGCAATGTGCTGGGCTCGGCAGGGTCGGTTGTGCCGCTGTTTCAAAAGCAGCTTGCCAGCGGCGGCCCGCTGACGGTGACCGACCCGGACATGGTGCGCTATTTCATGACAATCCGCGAAGCGGTTAAATTGGTGTTGTTCGCCAGCGCGCGCGAACCGGGGGAAGCGGAAAGCGCCGGCAGCATTGTGGTGCTCGATATGGGCGAACCGGTACGCATCATCGACATGGCGCGGCAAATGATCCGCTTAGCGCGGCTGGAGCCGGACGTCGATATCGCCATCAAGATCATCGGCACGCGCCCGGGTGAACGCTTGGCCGAACCACTGTTCGACCAGCGCGAACAGCATCTTGAGGCCGGCCACCCCGGCCTGTTGTTGGCGCGGCCGCAAACAGCCGCGCTGCACGACCTCAACACAGCCATAGATGATTTGGTGGCCAAGGCCTCCGCGGGCCAGCAATGCGACTGCCGCCGGGCGCTAGAAACGCTGGTCTCCTTGCGTGCCCCTGCGCACGATGCCTAAGCGGCGTGCGCGGGAGAAAGGGTGGGGGGCAGATGCAGAAGGCTAGGGTTTTGTTTGGCTTGGCCGGCAAACTGGCCTATGCAACCGGCATGAGGACGCGCTGCCCTTTGGCGCCTGCACCGCCCACCGCACGATGAGCCCGGCCCTGCATACCATGAAGCCCTTAGCCGTCATTCTTCTTGCCGCCGGTAAAGGCACGCGCATGCGGTCCGATACGCCCAAAGTGCTGCACACGATTGCCGGTCAAAGCCTTATCCGCCATGCCGCGCGGGCGCCGCTAACGCTTGACCCTGCGCATCTGGTGGTGGTGGTCGCGCCGGGCATGGAGACAATCGCCGACGAGGTGCCCGGCGCGGTAGCCGCCGTTCAGGCAGAACAGCGCGGTACCGCCCACGCGGTGCTGGCCGCGCGCCATGCTTTGGCCGGATTTGACGGCGACATAATGATTCTCAATGGCGATGTACCCTTTATCGACCCCACCACGCTGCACGCCTTGCGGCAGGCATGCGATCACGACACCGCCGTTGCCGTGCTTGGCTTCCGCTGTTCCGGTCCGCACGCGTACGGGCGGCTGCTGTGCGACGCATCCGGTGCGCTTATGCGTATCGTCGAAGACAAAGACGCCACAGCTGCTGAAAAACAAACGGATCTGTGCAATTCAAACGCCATGGTGTTAGCCGCCGCCCATGCCTGGGAGTTGCTCGAAGCGGTCGGCAACGAGAACACGCAAGGCGAGTATTACCTGCCGGACGTGGTGGCGGCCGCGCGGGCCCGCGGTCTGCGGTGCACCTATACGCAAGCGCCGGAAAACGAAGTGCACGGCATCAATTCGCGCGCCGAACTGGCCCGCGCCGAACGCGTGCTGCAAGAGCGGTTGCGTGCCCAGGCGATGGCCGACGGTGCAACATTGATAGCGCCGGAAACCGTGTTCTTCAGCCATGACACCGTGCTTGGCCGCGACGTGACCGTTGAGCCGCACGTGGTCTTCGGCCCCGGCGTGCGGGTGGAGGCGGGCGCCACCATCAAAGCCTTTTCGCATCTTGAAGGGGCGCATGTGCACGCCGGCGCCAGCATCGGCCCTTACGCCCGCTTGCGGCCCGCCGCCGATATCGGCCCCGGCGCCAAGATCGGCAATTTCGTGGAAGTGAAAAAGGCGCTCGTCGAGGCCGGCGCCAAGATCAGCCACCTTGCGTATATCGGTGACGCGCGGGTGGGAGCCGACGCCAATGTGGGGGCGGGCACCATTACCTGTAACTATGATGGCTACGACAAACATTTCACCGATATCGGCGCCGGCGCGTTCATCGGCTCCAACACCGCCTTGGTTGCCCCAGTGACCATCGCCGACGGCGCATTTACCGGTTCAGGCAGCGTCATCACAAAAGACGTCGCCGCTGATGCGCTGGCGGTCGAACGCAGCGCGCAAAAGACAATAGACGGGTGGGCGGCAAAGTTTCGCGCCCGCAAGCTGGCGGCGCACACACGAGCCACCAAAACGCAGGCCACCAAGAAGAAAGGGGCATAAGCCATGTGCGGTATTGTCGGCGTCATCGGCACCAGCGACGCAGCACCGGTGATCATCGAGGCGCTGCGCCGGCTTGAATATCGTGGCTATGACAGCGCCGGCATCGCCACGCTGGTGGATGGCCGGATCGCGCGCCGCCGCGCGGCCGGCAAATTGTCTGCCCTATCGCAAGTGCTTGCCGCGCAGCCTCTGCCCGGCACCGTCGGCATCGGCCACACGCGCTGGGCCACCCATGGTGCCGCCACCCAAACCAACGCGCACCCGCACGTAACCGACCGGGTGGCGGTGGTCCACAACGGCATTATCGAGAATTTTCGTGAGCTGCGCGCACAGCTAGAGCAAGCGGGATGCGTCTTCTCATCGCAGACGGATACCGAGGTCATCGCGCATTTAATCACCCAAGCCCTAGACGCCGGCATGCCGCCCGAACAGGCCGTCGCCGCCACCTTGGCAAAGCTTAAGGGCGCGTTCGCGCTGGCGATCATGTTCAGCGGCGAAACCTCCTTGCTGGTCGGCGCCCGCCAGGGCAGCCCGCTGGCGGTCGGTTACGGCGATGACGAAATGTTCTTAGGCTCGGACGCCTTCGCGTTGGCGCCGATGACCAACCGTGTCGCCTATCTGCAAGACGGCGATTGGGTGGTGATAACCAGCAATAGCGCGCGCATCTTCGATACCTCGGGCGCTGAGGTGGAGCGCGCAATACATGTCGTGCCGGTATCGGCAGCACTCGTGGACAAAGGCAATCACCGCCACTTCATGGCCAAAGAAATCCACGAACAACCGGAAGTCGCTGGGCACGTGATTGGCCATTACGTGGACACGGCAACGCAAACGGTAAAACCGGCCGACCTGCCGTTCGACCTTGCGGCCATTCCCAAGATCACCATCATCGCCTGCGGCACAGCGTATTATGCCGGGATTGTCGCCAAATATTGGTTCGAGCAAGTGGCGCGGATACCGGTGGAGGTGGATGTTGCATCGGAGTTCCGCTACCGCGAAAGCGCCATGGTGCCGGGCGGGCTGGCGCTGTTTATCAGCCAATCCGGGGAGACTGCCGATACGCTGGCAGCCTTGCGCTATTGCCGTAGCCAGCACCAGCACATCGCCAGCGTCGTCAACGTGACCGAAAGCACGATTGCGCGCGAATCCGATCATATTTTTCCGACGCTGGCCGGCCCGGAAATCGGCGTCGCATCGACAAAGGCGTTTGTGTGCCAACTCATGGTGCTGGCCATCTTGGCGGTGGCTACGGCACGCCAGCGCGGCGCCATCGACGCCGCCGAAGAAGCACGGCTGATACGCGAACTCACCGCCATGCCGCGGCATCTAGCCGATGTGTTGCGACTTGAACCGGCGATCGAGCAATTGTCGCACGAACTCTCACACGCCCGCGGCGTGCTGTATCTTGGCCGCGGCGCCAGCTATCCGCTGGCCCTCGAAGGAGCGCTCAAGCTCAAAGAAATCTCTTATATCCACGCGGAAGGCTACCCGGCCGGAGAACTCAAACACGGGCCGATCGCGCTCATTGATGATACGCTGCCGGTGGTCGTCATTGCGCCGCACGATGCCCTGTTTGAGAAAACCGTCTCCAACATGCAAGAGGTGAACGCGCGCGGCGGGCGCATTGTGCTTCTGTCCAACAAGCGCGGCATCGACATCGCCGGCGACGACGTCCATGCGCTGTTGCAGATGCCGGACGTGGATCCGTTCACCGCGCCGATCCTCTATGCGGTGCCGATGCAGCTCATCGCCTATCACACCGCAGTGCACAAAGGCACGGATGTGGACCAGCCGCGCAATCTGGCGAAATCGGTAACTGTTGAGTAAATATAAGGGTCTATCATCGCATCCCGTTTCAAGAGGCCGCACGTCTGGTAGGTTAATGACGTGTAAACGTGGAGCGATTCGTGACCAGCTTGGATCAATCAGTTCGCGCGCGCGCGGCCAGTCTCGTGCTCGGCCTATGCGCGCTGGCAGTGACGGGCCTTACTGCGTCCGACACCGTGCGCGCGCAGCCAAGCCCCACCGCACCGCCGTCACAGCAGCAGGTACAAGACGTCGCCGATGCGGCGGCCGAAGCGTTAGTCGCCGGCCGTGGTGACGAGGCGCTCCGGCTCCTCAACCAGGTCATCGCCAGCAATACCCAGATCCCCGGCGTGCGGGCGCGGGCGCATTACCATCGCGGTATCATCTACCAGCAGCGCGGGCAATTTAACGAAGCAGCCTCCGAGTATACGACGGCCTTATGGCTTGACGGATTGCCGGACGTTATCCGCGCGCGCGCCCATTACAACCGCGGCACGACGCTCGACAATCTCGGCGAACTAGCCCGCGCACGTGAAGACTTCGACGCCGCCGTGGCATTGGCCCCCGATATGTCCGCTGCCTACAATAATCGCGGTAATGTACTGCGGCGGATGGGCAAATTCGACGCGGCCATTGCCGATTACGATACCTCCATCGCGCTTGGCAATCCGTTGCCGCATTTGCCGTATTACGGCCGCGGCATCGCGCGCGAAGAGCTCGGCAATATTGCCGGCGCCCGTGCAGACCTGCAAAAGGCCGCATCGCTGGCGCCGGATTTTGCCTTGGCCGCCGATGCTCTAGCTGCTTTGCCTGAAGCCGATGCGGCCGCCGCCCTGCCTGAAGTTGAGGCCGGGGCCAAAGCTAAAGCTGAGCCCGTGGCCGTTGCCGCTGCACAGCCAGCCACACCACCAACCGAACCGCCAGTACCGCCGGCACACACACCGTCCAGCGTGGCCGGCGATGACGCATGGACCACAACCATTCTGCCGGCGGACAGCCGTAAGGTGCTGACCCTCGATGAGATATCGGCCAGCGATATAGGGGCCCCCGCCATAGCGCCCAGCACGCCTAATAGGGCCGATGAAACGCAGGTTGCATCTGCCGGCTATCCGCTGCCGCAAGCCATAACCCCCGCGGATAATATCGGCGCCAGCAGCCCTCGCACAGTTGCCGTACCCGCCGACGCCAAGCCAAGTTTTGCCGTGTCGCGCACAACGACAAGTCATGCAGGCCCCCAGCCTAAACCGGCCGCACACAAACCGGCGCCAAGCGCGCGCCCGGCAAGTGCAAAGTCAAAGGCGCGTTTCACCGTGCAGCTTGCAAGCCTGCGGTCGGAAGGCGAAGCGCAAGCGGCATGGGCCGATGCGCAACGGCGCCTCGGGCGCACCTTGCAGGACCACGGGCACGTGATCCAGCGCGCCGATGTGCCGGGCAAGGGGATATATTACCGGCTGCGGGTTGGGCCGCTTGAGGGCAAAAAAGCCGCGGTCTCCTTGTGCACAACGCTCAAGGCGCAAGGCCAGGATTGCTACGTAGCGCCTATCTGACCGTCCCAGGGCTCTGGACACGAGGACCCTGGACACGGGGCCCCTGGACACGGGGCCCCAGCGCCCTACCTTTGCGCCCTATGACACCGCATCATAAGCCCAACAATCAACCAAACACCGAGGCTCAAGCCATCGCGGCAGCGCGCACACTGCTGGCGCAATACGGCGAAGATGCCCAGGTCATTGCCATGATGCGGGCATCAGAATTGGGTTTTTCCGGCGACCTTGAGGCCTATGCCTATTGGGAGATGGTGCTGGCGGCGGTGGAAGTATTAGCGGCAGAAGACGCAAGCCCCCGCACCGATGCTTAGAGAGGGGCCCTAATTATGGCCCATCGTGCACCATATGCGCAGACGGTCGGGAGGCAACGAAGGCGGAGCCGAGGATGCACAGCACCACGCCGAGCGCTGTGAGTGCCCAATGCATATGCGCGCCGAAGACCATCCACGCAGAGGCTGCCCCCATGCTGCCGAGCGCCAGCAATTTAGCCCGCGGCCGGATGACGCCATAGGCCTCCCATTCGGCGATGAACGGCCCGAGAAGCCGGTTGGCCAGCAGCCAGCGGTGCAAGGCGGGCGAGCCCTTGGCAAACGCCCACGCTGCCAGAATGAGCGGCCCCGTGGTGGGGATCAGCGGCAAGAAGACACCGACCGCGCCAATCGCCACACACACGCCGCCGAGGGTAATCCACAAGCCGCGGCGCGACATATGCAGCCAGCCGGTGCCTGTTTGCAATCCCATATCAGCTGCCGCTCCGTTGCCTAAGCCAGCGCGTGCCGGCGGAGACTTGGTGCCAAGCGTGTTGTGCGCGCTTGCGCCTTACCCGTAAACTCGCGGCCAATTGAGACCTATCAGAAGATACCGGAAACGCTTCCATGACCTTGGACATCGGCCTTACCTCATTCGGCGGCTATATTCCACGTCTGCGCCTGCAACGTAAGGCAGTTGCCGCCGCGCACCAATGGCTAGCACCGAACTTAATCGGCAAGGCGCGCGGCGAGCGGTCGATGGCCAATTGGGACGAGGACGCCGTGACCATGGCGGTTGCAGCGGCGCGTGACGCCTTAGGGCGCGCGGACGACCGTAGCCACATCGACGCCATCTATTTTGCCTCCACCACCATGCCGTTCACAGACCGGTTGAACGCCGGCATCGTGGCGGCGGCGCTGACGCTGGATAGGGGCATTCAGTCCGCCGACATCGCCTCAACCCAACGCGCCGGCACCACGGCGCTGATCCAAGCCCTCAACGCCGTGCGCGCGGGTGCGTCCAACCACGCGTTGGTGGCCACCGGCGAGCACCGCCGCACGCGCGCCGCCAGCGCCCAGGAAATGGATTTCGGCGATGCCGGCGCCGCGGTGACCGTGGGCTCTGACAATCTGATTGCGCGGTTTATCGGCGCGCATACCGAAACCGTGGATTTCGTCGATCACTTCCGCGGTGCCGGCGCGGAATTTGACTACACCTGGGAGGAACGCTGGATCCGCGACGAAGGCTTCACCAAAATCATCCCGGCAGCGATGAGTGCGGTACTGGACAAAACCGGTGTGGCGGCCGGCGCCATCGATCACCTGGTGATGCCGTGCACGTTCCCCCGGTTGCCGCAAAAGCTGGCTAAGCACGCGGGCATCGACCCGGAGGCAGTCCGCGATACGTTGGCGCTAACTTGCGGCGATAGCGGCGCCGCGCATGGGCTGGTGATGTTGGTGCACGCGCTGCAACAGGCCCAACCCGGCGATAAAATTCTGGTGCTGCAATTCGGCCAAGGGTGCGATGCGCTGATTTTCGAGGCTACCGATCTCATCGGCACCATGGCGGAAAAGCACGGCATCACCGGCGCCTTGGCCCAGCGCCGGCCGGAAGACAACTACATGAAGTTTTTGGTTTTCAACGGCCTGGTGGAGTGGGAGCAAGGCATGCGCGCCGAACAAGACACCAAAACCGCGCTGACCACCCTCTACCGCAACGAAGACATGATCATGGGGTTAGTTGGCGGCCGCTGCACCAAGACCGGCACCGTGCAGTTTCCGCGGGCACGCATTTCGGTCAACCCCAACGACCACACGGTCGATACGCAAGAGCCCTACAAATTTGCCGAGAAGAACGCGCGGATTTTGTCGTGGTCGGCGGATTATCTTTCCGCCTCGCACAACCCGCCCAACCACTATGGCATGATCACCTTTGAAGAAGGCGGCCGGATCATGATGTCGTTCACAGACGTTATTCCCGGCACGGTGGACGCCGGCATGGAGGTGGATCTGGCCTTCCGTATCCACTCCAAGGATACGCGCCGCGGGTTCACCCGTTATTTCTGGAAGGCGGTGCCAAAGGTTGCCGCCGACACGCCCGCGCGCGTGGCGGACTAGGCCGGATGCAGAAGGGAGGGCGTATTATGACCAGACTAGGGATTATAGGCCGGGTACTGCTAGGGCTTTTGGTTACGGCGGCTTGGGCCTATGCTCGGCGCTAGGGCATTTTAGGCTGGGTGCCGGCAACAAACAGAGGACACCATGGCAAGCGGTATCAAGGACAAAGTCGCCATTTTAGGCATGGGCTGCTCGAAGTTTGGCGAGCGCTGGGATGCGGACCCGGAAGACCTGATGGTGGAAGCCTATTTGGAAGCCATGCAAGATGCCGGCGTTGAGCCGACGCAGCTCGACGCCGCCTGGTTCTCCACCCATATCGACGAAATTGGCACCGGCAAAGGCGGCACACCGCTCTCCATCGCCTTAAAGCTGCCGAACATCGCCGTCACCCGGGTGGAAAATTTTTGCGCTTCCGGGTCGGAGGCGTTTCGTGGCGCGGTCTATGCGGTCGCGTCCGGTGCTTGCGATATCGCGCTGGCCTTAGGCGTGGAGAAGCTCAAAGACACAGGCTATGGCGGCCTGCCTACGGGCAATATGGGGACGCTCATTCCGCAATGGGCGCCCACCGGCTCGGCACCGGGCAATTTCGCCCAGCTCGCTTCCGCCTACCGCGCCAAGCACGGCGTCTCCAAACAGGACCTCAAACGCGCCATCGCCCACGTATCGGTCAAGAGCCATGAGAACGGCGCCAAAAACACCAAAGCGCATTTGCAAAAGGCGGTCACCCACGAGCAGGTGGTGAACGCGCCAATGATCGCCGAACCGTTAGGGCTGTTTGATTGCTGCGGTGTCTCCGATGGCGCCGCCGCGGCGGTGGTGACGACGCCCGACATCGCCAAATCGCTGGGCAAGCACGACATCGTAACCGTTAAGGCGCTGCAGCTTTCCGTCTCCAACGGGCTTGAGAGCCAGCACAATTCTTGGGACGGGTCGTATTTTCATACCGCCCGCATCGCCGCCAAGAAAGCCTATCAAGAAGCCGGCATTGAGGCGCCGCGCGAGCAAATCTCAATGATGGAAGTGCATGATTGTTTTTCCGTCACCGAATTGGTGACCATGGAGGATTTGTTCATTTCGCCGGAAGGCGGCGCCGTCAAAGACGTGATGGACGGCTTCTACGATGCCGACGGCCAAGTGCCGTGCCAAATCGATGGCGGGCTCAAATGTTTCGGCCATCCCATCGGCGCGTCGGGCCTTAGAATGCTCTATGAAATGTATTTGCAGCTGCAAGGCCGCGCCGACACCCGCCAATTGTCCGATCCGACCCTCGGCCTGACCCACAATCTCGGCGGCTCGCCATCCCAGAACGTGTGCTCGGTGTCGATCATCGGCGCCCACGGCGCCTAAACCGCTAATGCACTAAGGCCGGGGGTGTGCCCCGGCCTTATGGCTTGCTCCCCTGTCTTTTAGGGGCGCGCGCTGCTAGTTGATTTGGCGCACCGCGAAGCCGGTGAAGCTCTCCATCGGCATGTCGTCGATCACCTGCACGTAGGCAAGCTCCAGCCCGTCATCGGTGAGGGTGCGCTTATAGACGCGGTAATTGGCCTCATCCGCCCGCTGGAACGACAGCATGGTGATGGTCAGCGTATCGCCGGCGATGCGTGCCCAAGCACAGCCAACCCGCGAGACGGGGGTACAATGGGCTTGCGCTTCATAGACGCCCGGTTGGCTTGTCGGTTCAAAAACCAACGTGATGGAGTGCTGCACCTCTTCGCCCGCCGACCACAACACGTCGCGCTGCGACACGATGAACCCGGCCGCCCCTTTGGGGTAGATTTGCACATCCAGATCGGTGCCGCGGAAATCCACATTGTCCATGGCACCGGCGGTTTTGGTGACGCCTTCGCCCAACCATTGGCCCAAAAACGGCTCGATGCCGGTAAAGGCATTGGCGGCGGATGCGCCAAACAGCGACGCGGCAACGGTGCACGCAGCCGCCCAACGGAATGGAACTTTGAACGGAACTCGCAAGGTCATAATCAGTTTCTCCCCTTCTGCCAGCGCCCCAGGCGCGCCGGGTTAAGCGTTTCAGACTCCTTGGACGGCGCCGTCATTTCACGCGGCGCCATATCCTTGCTGCAAAACCTAACCTTCCTTTCCGCCGCCGCCAAGCGCCTTGTCATGCGGTGCAGCATTTAGCCCCGCATCAGCGTTGCGCCATATAGGCGGCGGCCCGCTGCGCCGCATTGGCGCGCAGGGAGCCATAGAACAGATTGTAGTCATAGACGTGGTAATCGTCGTTCTCGATGACCAAGCGGCGAAAATCGCTGGGCGGGTCGGCATCCATATAGGCAATGCCATCGCGGCACTGCACGTTGAAGGTCAGCGTTTGCGGTTCGGCTAAGCGGGTGAGGGGGCCTGCGTCCTCGTCAAACCCGCTAAAGGGCACAGATCCTTTATGCAGCGCGCCGCCGGCCGGCGCGCCATCCGCCCGCCAGCTTAGGGGATTGGTGCAGTTCAACGCCCGCCCGGCGACAGGCACCAGATCCGCCCCTTGCCACACCCGTTGCTGCTCAAACCACACAACCGGATTGCCCTGCGGGCCAAACGTGTTCCAACTGACCAGGCAGCCGGTCTGATCGGGCGCGGTGCACGGCGGCACGTGCGCCAGCACCCCGTCAAAAAGCGGCGCCGGCACCGACATGCCCACGGGATAGGCCGCTACCAGGCGCGCGCGCAGTTCCGGGCGTGTCATGTAGTCTTGCAGCAGCCGCAACAGGTGCAGCGCGCCCTGGCTATGCGCGGCCAAAATAAACGGGCGGCCGTCATTGTAGAGGCGGATATAGGCCTCAAATGCCCGCGCCACGTCTTGGTAGGCAAGCGCAAGAGCCAGCGGCCCTTGCGGCTCCGCCAGTTCATCCCACGGCTCAAGAAACGCATAGAGCGTTGCCTGCCGATAGCGCGGCGCATAGACGCGGCCTGCTTGGTTATAGGCGCTGGCCTGATGGCCCATTACCGCCACGTCGGTTATCCGCCGCGAGACCGGGTCGGTGATATTGGCGTTCCAGCCGTCGCCGGAAATATAGGTGGTGGGGTGAATGAAAAACACATCCACTTGCGCCACATCGTCACCGATAGCAGGCGGCATGCCTGGCGGGCTTAGATCGGCCGTATCAGCGCGGCCCGGCAGCGCCGCCCAGGCATCCGGGGTTGCATAATCCGGCGCCGGCGGGGCAACGAACGCTGCAAACGGCTTACCCGGATTGAGATAATACGCGGTGAGCTGTTCACGAAAAAACAACAAACCGATGAGCGCAATGCCAATCAGCAAAATCACGCCGCCCGCGCACCAAGCTAAAAACCGCAGCATGTTAGATCATCCTTACACGTATTAGGTAAAACGTATCAGGCGAAACGGCTCAGGCAATGTCGCTACCGCCGCTTAGAAAATCCCGCATGCGCTCCAGGGCGTCGGGGTCTTCAACGAGCAGGCGCATGAAGGCCGCCCGTTCGTCCGCCAGCCCGGTATCCAGCGGCTGTTGCGTTGCCGTTTTGACCAGGCGTTTGGCGGCGGCAAGGGAGGCGGGTGTCTTTCGCGCCAGGTCTTTGCCAAGCGCAATAGCGGCATCCAAGACGCTGGTATCGTCTATATAGGCGTGCACGAGGCCGATCTGCACTGCCTCCTTAGGCCCGGTGACGCGGCCGCGTAAGATCATCTCCAAAGCGCGCGCCTCGCCGATGACCCGTGGCAAGCGCTGGGTGCCGCCGGCACCGGGGAAGATGCCCACATTCGTCTCCGGCAGCCCGATCGTATAGGCACCGGCGCCGGCTAAGCGCATATCGCAGCACAGCGCAAACTCAAAACCGCCGCCCATGCACATGCCGTTAATGGCGGCGATTGTCGGCTTCGGGCACGCATCCACCCGCGCGAACAGGCGTGATATTTCCGTCGGCTCTTTGGCGGCCTGGGAAATGTCATCGGCGCTGCGGCCGGTGGATATGACGTATTCGCCCGCCGCCACAATCTCCGCAACGTCATAGTGGCGGATAAAGACGTTCGGCAGACCGCCGGTAAACACGATGGCGCGCACAGTGTCATCGCTTTCATAGGCGGCGACGATGCGGTCTAGCTCCTTGACCATTTCCAGGTTGAGATAGCCCATCGGCGGGTTCTCGAAGGTGATGATGGCCACCGGGCCATCGTCGGACATCATGATCATGGCTGTGTCTCGGGGGTGGGCGCGGCCTGCGCAAGGGCGCGCCTATAGGCGGCGTAACGCGGCTGGTCGATGGCCAGCTTGGTGAGGGTTGTCTGCCATAAATGCGCGCTAAGCCCAGGCGTCTTTAAGGTGAGGCGGCCGTCGCGGATTGCCTCGCACAAGGCGACATTGAGCGCGCGCACATCGCCGTCACCGCCTAGCAGCGCCTTAAGCCGCACAGCCTCCGCTGCATCTGCGTCCGGCGCAATGGCCAGTTCGCGCTCGACAATGGCCAGCGCATTGGCGGCGACGCGGGCATGAAAGGCGTCATGGCCGGCAAGTTTGGGCATTGCCACCGTCTCGATGAATTCGCGCACGGCGGCCACAAGGTCGTAAGCCGCAGGTTGATCTTGCATGAGGAGCCTCTTTTAAGCGCTGCGGGGGGCAAGCAAGTTCAACAGATCGATTTCCGCCTCCGAGGCGCGCCGCCCGATGGCCGCGCGCTCCACCGAGCGATCGACACCGCTGGCAAAGGCGGAAACCATGATCATGCACATGATACCCCATTTCAGCGTGCCCAAAACCTCCCAGTATGTCACGCGCTCCAGGTCCACGGGTCGGCCGCCGGCGGCTTCGTAGCCGGCAATCATGTCTTCACGGGTGCCAAATCCACCGACCGGATGATCGATTGCGCCAAAGCGCCATGAGTTGACGCAAATCCAGCCCAAATCCTCCATCGGATCACCCACATGCGCGAGTTCCCAGTCCAAGACCGCTCGCACGCCGTCGGCGCCGATCATCAAATTGCCGTTGCGGAAATCTCCGTGCACAAGGGTTAGCGTATCGTCTGCCGGCAAATGGTCTTCGAGATACCGAAACGCCACCTCAAACACCGGATGCGGA
>Ga0272441_10010059_pt1 | contig 14427 bp, 5 predicted proteins | sample SSMProp6N_FD_193582 | JGI IMG/M metagenome (GOLD analysis project Ga0272441, IMG submission 193582) | Marine sediment archaeal communities from Little Sippewissett salt marsh, Falmouth, MA, United States - SSM-Prop-6N | ecosystem: Environmental > Aquatic > Marine > Wetlands > Sediment ... | reverse complement strand
CCCTGTACTCGTTCGTGGGCCTTATCGGTGCAGTGCTGTGCATGGTGTTGCCGGGGCACTGCCAACCGGCCCCCGCTGGGGATAGCATCCTGGTTGGGCCTTGGCAGCGGGACAGTTTCGAGGCCAATGAGGGATGCATGTGGATGTCCGACAGCCCGGCCGCCCGGGGCCTGCGGATGAACGCCCACTACATCGCCCCGCCCGGCCCGGGCGAAGACTGGCAGCGGTGGCTGGACAAGCTGCGCGAGTATCGCCGATGGACGCGAGAACACATGTGGGACATCACAGGCAGCTTCATCCGCATGCGGTTCGATGGCGTCCGGGCCTGGGTCAGGGCGGGGCGCCGGTGGGCCCTTGCAGCCGACCTGCAGCCCGGGGAGTCGGTCGCCCTGCAGGGCGAAGCCCGGTGGGTCGAGGGCCAAAGCGAGCTTTGCATGGCCTTCGACTGGTGCGACCGCACTGAGGGGGCCTCTGGCGCCTGGCGCGGCTGGTCTACCGTGCGTCAGAACGCTCAGATCGGGCAAGATGGCCAATGGCACGAGTTCCGCCTCGAGACTACCGTGCCCACCTTCGACACGGAGAAGACCTGGGCGCGCCCCATCCTGGGTATGGACGCCACCCACGACGCCACGCGGGGAACTGTCGAACTGCGCAACATACGGATGAGTGTTCCCAAGAACCGGCCAAGGGTCCGCAAATGGCGCGACCTACAGGTGCAGGCACAGCGGCCCTTCGCCTTCGATGACAGCATCTACGACCGCCCTGACCTCACCTGGACGAGAAGCAACTTCGTGTGCGGCTTCGTCCTCATCTATGATCGAGCCTTCTGGGACCCCGAAAGGGGACGGTACCGCGTCGCGGAGCTCATACAGGATGCCAAGCGGCAGTTTGGCGGCTGGGACTCCGTGGTTCTATGGGCCGCCTATCCCCGCATCGGCGTCGATGACCGGAATCAGTTCGACTTCTTCCGGCACATGCCCGGTGGGCTGGAGGGCGTCAGACGGGTCGTGGAGGCCTTCCATGCAGGCTATGTGAAGGTATTCCTGCCCTACAAGCCCTGGGACCGGGGAACGCGACGGGAAGGTGTCTCCGACGAGGAGGCACTGGCGGCAATGCTTGGCGCAACCGGCGCGGATGGCGTCTTCCTGGACACCATGGTCCAGGCGCCGGCACAGCTTCGGCAGATGGCTGACACTGCATCCCCGGGCGTGGCCTTCGAGCCCGAGGGCCATCCGCGGGCCTCAGAGATGGAGCGTTGCAGCGGATCGTGGGCACAGGGCCTGCGACCTTTCGAGGGCGTCGGGGCTCTGCGCCTCAAGTGGATTGAGCAGCGGCATATGCAGCATCAGGTTCTAAGGTGGGACCGGTCGCACAGAGCAGAGCTGGCGGCCGCCTGGGTCAATGGCAGTGGCATGTTGGTGTGGGAGAACATCTTCGGAACCTGGAACCCATGGTGCGCCGAGGATCGCGCATGCCTCAGACGCATGACGCCTGTACAGCGTCTCTTCTGCGAGCTGCTGTCCACTGGACAGTGGCTGCCCTGCCATCCAACCCTGACGCCGGGCATCGTGTCGGGTTGCTGGGCCTCCGAGGGAATGCGCCTGTGGACGTTGGCCAACATGGACGATGCGCCGGTGGACGGCCCCATGTTACAGGTTAGCCATGACGGGCAGCGGTTCTTTGACCTGTGGGACGGCCGCGAGTTGCCGGTGAAACCTGTGGACGGGAAGATGCGGATCAGCTTGCGCGTGGACCGGCTGGGGGCCGTCGCGGCCTTCGACCCGTCGGCCATCCCCGAGGGCTTGCCCGACCTGCTCCGCCGGCAGGCCGATGACGCCGCTCGCCCAGAGCCCACTCGCGACGCCCACGCCGAAGCCCTGCCGGTCCTCGAGCCCCAGGCCCCGCCACAAGTGACGCCCGGCCGCGAGCCCATTGCGACGCTGCGGCCGGTGAAGGCGGGCGAGCAGGAGTTCTTCGTCCGGCACGTCCGCCGCGAGTGTGGGTGCTATCCTGATCCGGGTACCCCGCCCCAGCAGTGGCACGACTTCCTGAGGGGCTACCCGTATGACGGGATGATGGAGCACCGCTTCCGCAAGGAGTTGCCCGCCTACAGGATCGCCCCCCGCGTGGTCACCAATCGGCAGTTTCAGGCCTTCATGAAGGCCACCGGCTACGCGCCGGCCTGCAGGGACCGCTTCCTGGAGCATTGGCAGGGCCACACTTGCCCCGAGGCACTGGCGGATGGACCGGTGGTGTACGTGGACCTGATCGACGCTCGGGCCTACGCCCGCTGGGCGGGCGCAAGGCTGCCCACGGAGTGGGAATGGCACCGCGCTGCTCAACAGCTCGGCGAGGGCTTCACCAGGGGCGAGGTGTGGGAATGGACCGAAAGCGAGAGAGATGATGGGCACACGCGGTTCGTCATGCTTCGCGGGGGCAGCCAGTACCGGGCACTTGGCTCCGTGTGGTACATGCCGGGGGGCGAGCAGCCCATCGAGACCCACGCGAAGTTCCTGCTGATGTACCCCGGCTTGGATCGCTGCGCGACCATCGGCTTCCGTTGTATGGCGCCGGGAGCTACCTCATAGGCCGGTCAAGATGGGTGCCGGCGTGTCCCGTTGGCGTCTCTGTCATCAATCATCCGATGGTCCCCGCCTGGGTATGATGCGGGCTTAGGCATTCGACACCGAGCACGATCACGCCCGTGGCTACGCATGTTCCGCCCCTCCGGGGCTCTCGGCCACAACACGACGTGTAATGGCTCTCCGACCATGGACGGTCTGTGTCGCCCCTCCGGGGCTCTTTCCGCGCGGGGCGCCCTTTCCACGGGCTCACGCCCGTGGCTACGCATGTTCCGCCCCTCCGGGGCTCTCGGCCACAACACGACGTGTAATGGCTCTCCGACCATGGACGGTCTGTGTCGCCCCTCCGGGGCTCTTTCCGCGCGGGGCGCCCTGTCCACGGGCTCACGCCCGTGGCTACGCATGTTCCGCCCCTTCGGGGCTCTCGGCCACGACAGGGCGTCCATCGCCGGCTCGGAGCATGGTCACGAGCGTCCTCTCCTGACCGGAGCCCCACGACGTTGCCTCTTGTTGCCCTGGCGAGGAACTTACGCTGGACACATGCCTGCCCTCACTGCCTGTGGCCTCGCGCGGGCATCGCGCGGACGTAGTCAATCTCGATTTGGCTTGTGGCCGGGCCGTGCACCGGGTCGAGCCGCAGGCGCGTGATCGTCTGCCCCCGCCATTTCTCGTGGCTCCCGATCCAGATGCGGTATGTATGGAACCGACCGTCCGCGATGAGGCTGAACTGGCGCATCTTGGCCGCCGACAGGCCCGGGTCTTCCTCCGTCTCGAAGTAAAGCTGCCCCATCTCGCCGGCCGAAATGCGCATCCGAACCTTCAGCATCGCGTACCGGTCACCGCTTAGACGCAGCTTCGGGGACCACAGCGTGGGGTCCGGGGATATGCAGGTGAGCTTCAGCATGCCGTCCTCGACCCTCGTAGTGAGAACCCCTCTGCCCGGCGTCCAGCCCTCCAGGGATTCGACAAAGCCGCAGTCCAGACTGTCAAGCGGGTCCGGGGCGGGCGGGTCAAGGGCCAGCTCTTGGCCGTCGACCCGCAGCACGTTGCTTTCAGGGTCCGCCACGATCACGGCCTTGCCCTTCTCCCAGAAGGTGGGTAGGGATACCCCGCGGACATCGCCACCTCTGGGGTCGATGTACTCGATCTGCTCCTGATCATCCCGCAGGTAGTCGACGCGGTTCTCCGTGGTGGGCCACAGTGCTGAAAAGGCGATGAACCAACCGTCGGGATGCCAGGCCACCCAGCCATACTGCGGCAGCGTGAGGTCTTTCCAACACGCGTTCGGGATTCTGAGGGGCTCTGGCAGCCGGTTGACCACCACGATGAGACCGTTGTCGTACTCGAGGCGGATGCGCCCGAACTGCTTGCTCTGTGGTAGCCATGGCACGATGTTGGGCGTCTGGCCTGCCCGGACCATGTCTTGCAGCGAGGTCCACTCGCCATCGCGGTAGTACAGCACACGCTTGACGGGCTGCAGCGTGTAGCGTCTTTGCAGGTTGGCCACCAGCAGGCACTCGGTGATGGTGTGCTGCCATGTGGCGAAGGGGTAGCAGATGTACGCGCCGTTGCCGAACATGATCTGGCTGCAGCGGTAGTCGTCCAGCAGCGACCTGTCCGTTTGGTAGGGCTTCTTGCCGCTGTGGAACATCTTGAAGGGCGGCATCTCGAAGAACCGGTACATCAGGCCCATGCCATGGAAAGCCGTCAGATGGTTGAGCCTGCGGAGCTTGAACTCCGGCGAGAAGAGACGGTTGTGCCCGTTCATGACGACGAAATCGCCACTGTCGACGTACTCGCCCAGAAGCTGCTGGTCCATCATGCTCTCCGAGCCCAGGGGGCCCTGGTGAGTGTCCTTGATCAGGCGCGCCAGGGTTCTTTGGCGCTCGAGGGTCGCGCGCATGGATCGGCTGCCGGTCTGTGCCGCGTAGTCATGCCAGGCCGAGGGTACGCACCCCGCGGTGAGCTCATCGGTGAAGCCGGCGGTAGGCCCGAAAAGCTCGCGGATCTCCTTTTCCTGCCTACCCGCTATGGCGGGCCAAGTGCTCGGACTCACGTACCCCAGAGGCTTGCCGTCACTGCCCACTGCGGAGCGGGCGATGCCCTTCTGGTAGCTGGGTGAGTTGGGGCGCAGTTGGCGGTAGTTGGTGCGGAAGCCAAAGCGGCCCATGGACTTGCCCAACTCACACAGCGCCTTTAGGTCATTCACCGTCCCCACGCTGGGGTTCGGCGGGTAGTCGGGCATCCACACGGAGTCCGGCAACAGGGCGTCCCAGCCACCCACCTGCCAGTTCTGCAGGATTGTCACGTGCCTCTGATTCCCTCGGCCCAGGGCTTTGATGACCTGCAGCACGTGAAGCAACTCATCAGCGGCGCGGCCGCCCCAGAAGTCCACGAACACGGAGTCGGCCAGCTCCTGGCGGTACTCGCTGGGCGCCTGCGAGGGGTATGGCACCACATCCCACAGGCTCCTGGCGGCCCTGATCTCAAGCACCTCATCCAGGGGCAAGTAGGCGCCTTCGGTGTCCGGCTTGTACACGAGCTTCAGTGCCGCGGGGAACGGGCCGGCGCCCTCCTCCGCCTGGTTGGCGGCCTGCCATGAGGTGCTGTTGCTCTCGTGCATCACCCAGTGGGCCGTGAACCAGAAGTCCCCCTCTACGCTATAGGTGGTCTTGGGCCACCATGTCTGCCCGTAGGGCATCGCCTGGCGCGACAGGTTCAGCCGCCGCCACTGTCCGAGGCCCTCGACCACTCCGGGGTCCAGACCGCGAATGCCCGGATCGGTGGACTTGATGGCAATGCGCAGCACGCCGTCTGCCGTCTTGGGCTCGACATATATCTGCAGAGACGTGTCGACCTCTGAATCGTCGGTGAGGGCGCCTGCTCCCGCCAGAGGCCGGAAGGACACGCCGTTGATGGTGACCGTAAGCCCTGAGAGCCCCTCGGCGGGATTGAAGGTGGCTCGCCCATCGCCCACGGACCCCAACTCAATGATTTGCGCCCCTACCATGCTGCACCATACGAGCATGATGCTCGCTAACCACGCGGTGGCCGTCATCAGTCGACCCCTTCCCGGGGGCTATTTCTCCTGGATGCAGACGATCCGGTCCACATAGATGGCCTCAACCTGGTCCGGGTTGTTCTTCGGTGCGAACCAGAAGTACATCCCTCGCTTGAGCTCATGCACGCCGAAGTCATACGTAACGTACTGGCCGTCACCGGTCTCGGCGATGCTCCGGGTGACGGCCATGACCGCCTTGCTATTGGTCCCGTCATAGATGCCCATCTCGAAGGCGGCGCCTTCCTGGGCCTTGCAGTCGACGCGCACCACCGCATAGGAGCGCGACTTGCCCATGGCGGCGATGTCGGCCGAGACGGGATATTGGGTAGCCCAACTGTTGTGGTTTGCCCCCATGCGGGCCGCCCGGCCGTTGGAGGCCTTCGCGTCGTCCACAACAGTGACCCACTTGCCCAGGCCATGGAGGTTGAACTCGAACTCCTGAATGTCGGCCCAGTCATCCTCCGGCAATCCCTTGGCGATGTCCGGCGCGGGGGCCGACGGGCCACTGCGTGCCCGCAGCGTGGCCTCGTAGGCGGAGAAGGGCCGGCCCTCGCGGAAGCTGCCCACATTGAAGGCATGGGCGGTCTTGATGAAATCATCACACGCGGCGGACACGTCGGCGGGCCCCACGAAGGGCACGCCTGTTCCGCGCGCCTCGCGCTTCAGCGCATGGTAGCGCTGCAGCCAGACATGGTCCAGGGGCATCCGGGCGCGGCGCACCCGCCGGCTTAAGACGGAGTCATCGGCCACGAGCTTTGCGGCCTGGTCAAACAACCCCGTGGCTCGGCTCACGGCCGTCAGATCGAACCAGTCGCGCGTGTCGGCCATGTAGCAGCGCAGGTACGTCCCCGCCTCCTCGACGGAGTCGTGGATCAGGTTGATGTACTCGAGCAGCGGCACGCCCGCCGCGCCGTAGTACCCCGTCATGAACTCCTTGATCAGCGCGCTTTCGTCCCGTGAGGGGTCCCACATGAGGTGGGCAAGCAGCCACGCCCGCAACTCGGGGAAGTCCGAGCACGAGCAGCCTGAATCCCCCTGCTCAAACAGGCCGATGGCGTTGTGCTCGACGAAGAACCGGATGTTCGGCGCCAGCACCCTCATGTTTGGGTGAGGCAGGATGTAGTTGCGGAAGTTGGTCACGTAGTTCCAGATGTATAGCTGCGGGGCCACCTCGCTCCATTGCTCGATATCCTCCTTGAAGGTCTTGTTCTGTGGGCCCGTCTCCAGAGGCTGCGAGTAGGAGCACTCAATCGAGCAAAGGCGGATGACCACATTGTCCCGCGGCGTGACATGTTTGGGCGGCTTGCGGGTGTAGCTGTACGCCAGAGTCTCGACCAGGAAGTCGGGGAACTCCTTCTCGATCGCTTCGGCCACAGCATTGACGAAGTGGATGACCGGCCCCGCGGGTGAGCCCTCGTGCTGCTCCAGCGCCGCGCACTTCTCACACTGGCACTGTCCATGCCAGTCGTTCTGGCTGATCGAGATCATCCCCGCCCCTGGGTCTTTGCGGACCCATTCGAGGGTGTTCTTGGTGAACTCGGCGAGCATCTCCTCGTTCGTTAGGCAAAGCTGCACCCGCTCCCCGCCACCACCCAGGCGCTTGCCGCCGATCTCGCTATACCACTCGGGGTGGTCCTTGAAGTACTTCTCCGGCGGCAGGATTTGGTTGAAGGTGTGGCACCAGCCGATGATGGTGTAATGGCCGCCATACTCGGCCGGAACGCGCTCGAAGTGGCCGTTGCACTTGGACCGGGCCGCGTAGATGCCGTCAAACGCCCCCCGGTAGAAGGCCTCTCGGCACTGCAGCTTGGGCAGATAGACTGTGTCCAGCTCGGGCACATCGAGAGAGGGCTTGGTGGGGACGAAGCTCTCCGTGGCGCTCCACCACCGACACCCGACGATATCTTCGAGGAAGGAGTACACCGCATAGAGGGTCCCCCGTGGGCGCCCTCCGGCAAGGTACAGGTTGTCGCCCACGGTGCGCATGACGATGCCGTCATGCTTCAGGGCGGGCAGGTCCACCTTGGGGCATGCGGCCTTGAAGCGAGGCCCGGGGCCTACCACGATTTGCTTCGCGCCTTGAGGCACTTCCGCCTCAGTGCGGATGGGCAGCTCGGCTCCCGTGACCTGCCTAAGGTGGCTCTGGAGCTCCGTTGCGGCCGTCATCTCCGGCACAATGGCGTCCCGGGCGACGGTGATGGTGTAGTCGCTCCTCCCATCAACGGATAGGGACATGGCACAGGCACCCTCCATCAGGCTCAGCAGTAGCGTAGCAGCCAGGCATATGCGGGTGGGCATCTCATTCCTCCGGCGTCAAGACAGGCACACCAGACAGTACGCATCGTGTCCGGCGCCCGTGATGCTCTCATGATGTAAGTATTCGCTGGACTCGGGCAGAATGCCTCCGCAGGTATGGTGGTACGTGCCTGATGCGGGGCGGGTTGCTTGATCGGGAGTATTCTGCGGGCCTATAATGAAGCCGCGGAGGCGAGCTTGAGGCCTCCTTGGGACACCAGCCGCCTGAGCGGGCATGGAGGCCACCCGAATTGACCGGCCCAGGCAAACCCACGGACCCGGGGCGCAAGCCGGGGCACGACGACAAGGACATACAGGAGGACTTGCGGCAGATCGCTCGCAAGCTGCGCAAGCTCTATGCCGGCAGCAGGCGCGCAGGCCGCAAAGCCGACCAGACCAGGGACGCCTCTCCCCCTGCCACCACCCGTCGCGGAATCGACGCGTTGCACGTATCCAATGACCCCACGGACCCGCGCAGGCTCGACGCTCCGGCGACGTTGCATGTCGGCGACCTGCGCCGGCGCGCCCGGAAAGCGCCCGCCGCCGGTCAGCCCGAACCCTTGCCCCGTGAGCCCGCTATGCCGCGACACAGTACCGTGGACCTCGAGCAGGCGGCCCCGGGTGTCGAGAGTCCCTCTGAGGACGGCACGGCGGCCTATATCATCTCCGAGAGAATCACCGAACGAGAGCCGGCCTGGGGCAAGCTGGGCAAGGCCTTCGCCGCGCTCTTACCGGACCCTGAGCATGCGGTTGGTCAAAGGCTGGGGCGGATGTGCGGCCCGCCGGCACTCAACCCCGAGGACTTCGTGTTCCTCGACCTTGAGACGACGGGGCTCGAGAGCACGCCGCTGTTCCTCATCGGGGCGATGTACTTCGAGCAGGGGGGCTTCGTGGTGCGCCAGTATTTTGCCCGACACTATGGCGAGGAGCGCGCCTGCATCTCACTGTTCGCCGCCGATGCCGCCGAGAAGAGGCTTCTGGTCACCTTCAACGGTAAGTCCTTTGACTGGCCCTTCGTGAAGATGCGGGCCGCGGCCACGCGTCTACCCTTCAGTATCGACATCCCTCACCTTGACCTGCTTCACGAGGCGCGGCGCGTATGGGGGCGCGAGCTGCCCAACTGCAAGCTCCAGACCCTCGAAGACCACATCTGTGGCCGCGGAGAGCGCGAGGGCGACATCCCCGGCCGCGAGATTCCCAATGCCTACCACGACTACGTCCGCAGCCAGGACGCTACACAGATGGTCACTGTCCTTGAGCACAACTACCTGGACCTGGTGACATTGGCCGACATTCTCGTCCGGCTACCGGAATAGGGCGCACTGGTGTTAGCAGGGCACGCCGCCCTGCTGCGAGCCCCCTCCTGCACCGCACGTTGTGGCCAAGGGCGGCCGGCGCTGACGGCCGCGCGCAAGAACCATCATCGCAGCCATAGACCGCAGGATCGGCTTCGGAGGCGCTTATGTCCGCAGAGCACGGCCCTGACCCGCGTTGCGCATCTGACGTATTCGGCATTGATGGGCGCCGGTGCATCACCGATGAACCGCATCTGGGCGTCAAGGGCGCCATGCTCACCACCAATGTCACCTACCGCGACGTGCTCTCCCTAAGAGGCCTGTGGGCGCCGCCGTACAGCAGCTCCAACTTCCGCCTCCAGGTCCGACTCTGTGGCGAGACGATTCCGACCGAGGACTACCGCTGGAATGGCAACGAGTGCAGACGTTGGGGGCGGCTCGGCGATCTGAGTGTGGAAAGCGACACGATCGTGCCCATGGACCGGCGCCTGGCGGTGATTCACTGCACTGTGACCAACCACGACTGCGGGCCGGTCGATGTGCCCGTGCAGATAGACCTCCGTGGCGGGGCCGAGTACGTGAGCTTTTGGGAGTTCCAGTGCCCCGACAGCGCCGAAGAGGCCCGCCCATGGAGCGAGAAGACCCTCGCGTGGCAGCGCGCAGGCGAAGATGCGGGCATGCTGGTCAAGGCCGGCGATGGGGCGTCACTGGCCATCGCAACTGATCTGCCGAGCCCCCGATGGACTCCCCTCGAGGGACACTGGGAGGCCGAAGTACGCCTGGAGGGCAAAGCAACTCGCTCATTCCTCATCGCCTGTGCCATGGGCGATCAACAGGAGGCCTCGAAGGATGCGGTGGCGGCGAGGGAAGCGGGCGAACAGAGCGTCTTGCAGGCGCGCAGCCAGTGGCAGCAAGCCGCCGCAGACCTGTTCGAGCGCATGCCCAGGCTCAGTGCCTCCGACCCGCGCCTGGTCAGCTTCTACAACCGCTCCCTGGTGCACCTGCTATTGAACCAATGGCACGTCCCGGAGTTCGTGCTGGACCCCTACTACTCGACAGGAGGCGTCAACGGCGGATGCGTCTGCTGCTACCTGTGGGACTTCGGCGAGCCCTGGGAGATACTGGCGCTCTATGACCCCGACGCTGTCAAACGCCACATCGCCCAGTTTCTGGCAGTGGACATTACGCGGCATTTCGCCTTTGTGCCCGTCACCGGGGAGCCCTTCGGGCCCTGGTACCCGGTCAACCAGGAGAAGATCATCTTCCTGGTTTACTACTACGTCCTGCTGACCGGCGACACGGGATTCCTGCACGAGCAGATAGGTGACAAGCGCGTAGTGGACTGGGTTGTATTCCACGCGATGCTTCGTGACGACCCAGACCTGCCGGTGGCCCTGATCGACTACGGCAAGGGCAACAACCACCTGGAGCTGCGGGGCGCCTACCGCTACGACCACTACCTGCCTGACCTGAACGCGCGACGCTGGGCCAACTACATGGCGGCCCACGAGCTGGCCCGGATTGCCGGCGTCGACGCTGAGTACCTGCCTCAGAGGGCCCACGCGCTTAAGGCCTTGGTGAAGGAGAAGCTCTGGAGCCCCGAGCACCGGTGGTTCTCCCACCTGGATGAGAGCCTGAAGCCCGATCTGCGCTACACGGTGCAGATGTTCAAGCTTCTGGGCAGCGGCGTACTTGACGACGAGCAGGCTGAGGGCCTGCTGGGACATCTCAACGAGAAGGAGTTCCTGTCCGCCTACGGGCTGCACAGCATGTCGAAGCTCGATGAGGCCTACGACCAGGTAGACATCGATAACGGGGGCGGCGGCAACTACACGGCCTTCACCCCTCAGATCATCGAGAGGCTATACCGTATCGGGCGCGTCGAGCTTGCTGAAGACATCTTGCGCAGGGTCTTGTGGTGGGGTGAGCGGATGCCGTACTGGGGCGATTCCATCGTCGCCAACAACATCGACTACCGGCGGGACACGCCACTGCAGAATACCATCGGAGCCCTGGCGGGCGCCCAGTGCATCCTTTTCGGGATGTTCGGCCTTCAGGCCAGCGGCGATGGGGCCCTGGTCGTGAACCCGCAACCGCCGTCCTTCTGCGACCGAATCGGCCTGACCGGCCTGAAGGTCCACGGCCGCGAGATCGATATTGATGTGCGGGCGAGTGAGTACCGCGTAACCGTCGACGGCCAGAGTGTCTCGGCGCAAGTTGGGACTCCTGTCGCCATACCGACCCACGCCGGATGAGGGCTGTTCGGAACAAAGCCATGCCTGACTTCCAGCGGTTCATAGCGCAATTGCAGTCCTCAGATAAATACGCCCGGCAAATCGTGCATATGCGGGAGGTGCCCGCGCAGCAGGCCACCTATGCGGACACCGGGCAACCGCTGAGCGACGCGGCGCGGGCGCTACTGGATGCCCGCGGCGTGCAGCGGCTCTACGCCCACCAGGCGACGGCCATTGATGCGGCCCGGGCAGGCGATAATGTGGTATTGGCCACAGGCACCGCCTCGGGCAAATCACTGGGCTATGTGATCCCGCTCATCGAGACCCTCGTTCAGGACCCGTCGGCCACGGCCTTCCTGTTGTTCCCCACCAAGGCTCTCAGCCAGGACCAGTTCCGTGGGTTCAGCAGCGCCCTGCAGGCGGCAGAGCTCGACGATATCCTGGCCGGGGTCTACGATGGCGACACCCCGGCCAGCATGCGGCGCAAGCTGCGGGACCATGGGTCTGTCATCTTCACCAACCCGGACATGCTTCACGCGGGGATGATGGCCCAGCACGCCCGATGGGCCAACTTCATCCAGCAACTCCGTTTCCTGGTCATTGATGAGCTGCACGTATACAACGGCATGTTCGGCTCGAACATGGCCAACCTGATGAGACGCTTTTTTCGGGTTTGCGCTCACTATGAGGCCGACCCCCAGGTGATCACCTGCTCGGCCACGATCCGCAATCCACGGGAGCTGGCCGAAGGCCTCGTGGGCAAGCCCTTCACCCTCATTGATGAAGACGGCAGCCCCCGCGGCAAGCGCACCTACGTGTTCTGGAACCCTCCGCGCATCCGCAGAGGGAGTTGGCGTAGTCGCCGCAGCGCCAATGTCGAGGCCCATGAGCTCATGGCCAAGCTCATCCATCAGGGCATCCCCACCATCGCCTTCTCCAAAGCCAAGATGACCGCGGAGATGATCTATCGGTACGTGACAGAGAAGCTCGGGGAGCAGGCCCCCCACCTGGCCGGGAAGGTCACGCCATACCGGGGTGGGTACCTGCCTGAGGAGCGCCGGGAGATCGAGCGTAAGCTGTTCGCGGGCGAGTTGCTTGGGGTCAGCACTACAGCGGCCCTGGAGCTGGGGATCGACGTGGGCGGGCTCGATGCCGCAATCGTTGTAGGGTATCCGGGCAAGCTCGCATCGTTCTTCCAGCAGTCGGGCCGGGCGGGAAGGCGCGAGCGCGACGCCTTGGTCATCCTCGTCGGCTTGGACACCACGGTCAATCAGTATGTCATGACCCACCCGGAGTACATCTTCGGCCGGGCCGTCGAGCAGGCCGTTACAGATGAGGACAACCCCTTCGTCATCACCGGGCATCTGCGTTGCGCCGCCCACGAGCTGCCCATTGGCGAGCAGGAGACCAAGCTGTTCGGGCCCCACGCCGACATGGCCCTGCGCGTCCTGCAGGACAACCACAAGGTCGTCAACATCGGCGGGCAGTGGTTCCACGCGGCCTCCGAGGTGCCCCAGCACGAAGTAGCCATGCGAGACTATGCCGACAAGAACGTGGTGATCGAGGACAGCGACACCGGCAAGTCCCTGGGGCAAGTCAACAAGTTCGACGCCCAGCCCATTCTGCACCCGGACGCAATCTACATGCACTATGGCGACACCTACCGGGTGCTCGAGCTCGACCTTGACCGCAATATCGCCACCGTCGAGAAGGTGGAGGTCGATTACTACACCCAGCCTTTGGGCGGCACCGACATCGAACACATCGACCACCAGCTTCGCGAGAAGCCTTTCGGGACGGGAAAGGCGTTCTGGGGCGAGGCCACCGCGTACTTCAACAACGATGGCTATGAGAAGATACACTTCTACTCCCTGGATGCCATCTCGCGGCACGGCCTGGAGCTACCCACCTGGGTGCTTGAGACCATGGCCTTCTGGCTCGAGCTGCCGGAAGAGTTGATGGCCGAGGTGCTCAAGACCGGCAAGGACGCCTTCGACGGCCTGCGGGGCATCGGCTATGCCACCCGGAACCTGCTGCCTACCTTCATGACCTGCGAGACCCTGGATTTCTCCCATACTGTGGGCTGCACCAACTCGCCCTGGCATACGGTATTCGTCTATGAGCGCTACCCCCTGGGGCTGGGCTTCTCATTGAAGGCCTATGAAATGCTGCATGAGGTCATGCCCGCCGTGCTGGATCACCTCAAGCAGTGCTCGTGCAGGGATGGCTGCCCCGTGTGTACCGGCAAGCCCCTCCGGGGCTACACCACCTGGAATGTGGAGAGGGGAGAGGCTTCCATCCCCAGCAGGTCCGCCGCCATCATGGTCCTCGAGGGTTTCCTGGGAGACGGGACCAACCTGAACAACCCGGACACCGCAGCACTCACCGATGACGCAACGGCCGAAGAGGCACGGATGGAGCTGGCACTGCGCCGACGCCTGGAGAGAATGCGGGAGCCCGAAGTGTTCCACCCCATCGAGCCACGGGCGAGCATCAGTACCGAGTACCCCGGCGCCGAGGACCCGGCGGGGCTGGACGAGGCGGACGTCACCGTCCGGGCTGCAAGGCGCACCGGCTTCGAGCGTGACCTCAGCAAACGCCTGGCCAAGAAGATGCCCATGGATGAGTTGCCCGCGCATACCGAGCGGCCACCACCCTCGGGGATGACGCGCCGCGGCGGCGTCCTGCCCCCCGATACCTTCGCCGAGGAACCCCGGCAGACGCAGGACCACGCGGGCGCTCAGAGCGAGGCCGAGGGGACGAAGCCCGTCGCGAAAGCCCAGAGCAAGCCCCCCAAGCCTGCCCCGGAGCCCATCCAGCAGGGCGATTCTCTGGCCGCCAGGGCCAGGCGGATGAAGCCGAAGAAGCGGCCCCGGGCGCCCGAAGCCCCCCAGTGATACCGGCCACAGAAGCCTTACACCAGGCCGCTAAGCGCGTTTGCAGACGGCCCAATGGCTGTG
>Ga0272441_10010058_pt1 | contig 14428 bp, 9 predicted proteins | sample SSMProp6N_FD_193582 | JGI IMG/M metagenome (GOLD analysis project Ga0272441, IMG submission 193582) | Marine sediment archaeal communities from Little Sippewissett salt marsh, Falmouth, MA, United States - SSM-Prop-6N | ecosystem: Environmental > Aquatic > Marine > Wetlands > Sediment ... | reverse complement strand
GAATTCGGGGTCATCAAGTCGTTGCGGGGCCAGTTCGGCGAATGTGCGTATGGCGACGAGCGGGTTGCGTATCTCGTGGGCCATGCCGGCGGATACCGCGCGGACGAACCTGAGGTGCTCGGCTTCCTGTTCGGCCTGTCTCAGCGCGTCCTCGGTGCGCAGGTCGCGGAAGACGATGCCGGCGCCTTCGGTATCGCCATCCGGGCCGGTCAGGACGAAGGTGCTGATGGCCATCCGCACGCCCCCGGCCTGGTGCAGGAACAGGCGTTGATCCGAGACAGTCGTGCCCCGGTCGATGGCTTGCTCGAGATATGTGCGCAAGGCACTTGGCAGGGCGGCGACCCCTTTTCCCAGCAGGTCGTCGTCGCGCCCGTCGGTGGTTAGCAGGGCTTTTGCCGCCGGGTTGACGAGGCCTATGACCTTGCGGGCATCGACGGCTACGACGCCACTGCGCATCTCGCTGATGACCTTCTCGGTGCGCTCCTTCTCGGCAACGATCTGTGCGCGCAACTCGTTGTTTCTCACCGCGATGGCGGCGTGGGCGCCGACGCTTCTGAGCAGGTCGAAGTCCGACGCGCGGTACATGTCCCTGGAGACCTTGTGTCCCAGGGCGAGGACCCCGATCATCTCGTCGAGCCACAGGAGGGGCACAAGAACGCTGGCGCCGATGACGCGCATGGCGCGCAAGCGATTCGAGACATCCCTGCTGGAGCCGAATCGCATGATCTCGCCGGCGCTCAGAGGGCCGTGTAGCTCATCAAGACGCAGACGGCGCACGATGCCTTGGGGCAGAACGCTGCCCGGCACGTCCAGGGAGGGTATCTCCAGTGTCGCCTGTTTGCCGATGGACCCCATGTTACGGTATTCGCCGTCAGGCAGGCGCAGATAGGCGCTCACGAATGTGACGCCGAAGAACTCTTGGGTTTCGGTGAGAATTGGCATGAGGGCCGCCCCGCTGGGCGCCGGGTGGACGATGGCCGCGCCAAGGGCGCTCAGCAGTCTGCCGATGCGCTGGCGCTCCTCACGGAAACTGCGGGAGAACACGCCGCGCAACCAACGATACAGAGGGTCAAGAGATGCCCCCAGCAGGCATCCGGTGATGATCCAGAATGTAGCGAGATGCAAAGGCCGAGCGGCGAACAGGCTCCACCGGCCGACGAGGAAGTACACGCCGATGCCCGCCAGAACTCCCATGCTCGCGACGGCGGCGATTGCTGCGAGGCCCTGACGCCCGGCACTGCTCAGGTCCCACAGGCTATGCTTTGCTATGGCGATGGTGACGGAGGCGATAACCAGGAAGTACGCGACGACCCCCCAGCGCGAGTACTCCGTGCTGCCCGTGATGGCGGGAAGCACCACGTTGAGGACGACGATCGCCGCCTGTGTGCCCACGGCGCCGGTAAGTACATAGATGGTCTGGATCCGCGCGACGCCGTGCGAAGAGCGGGCCTTGCGCAGCATCACGATGTCGGCGTAGAGCAGCAGTATCGCCGCGTATGCGCCCAGGGCGAACAAGGGCCACCCAAGCCGCACGTCAGGCCCGGTGGGTGTCATCTGCATCGACTGCACCAGAACGGGCAGGCTGGCGATGGCCCCCACCGCGAGGGCGGACAGGTACAGGGCACGGCGCGGAGGGCTGAACCCGGGGTTGAGGCGCTCGGGGAAGACCCAGCAGAAGTCAACGAAGGTGACGAGTACCACAGCGGACAGGAAGTGTGCCAGGCGCAGATAGGCTATGGCTGCAGGGATGCTCGTCGAGGTAACGATGAGGAAGTCCACGAATGCCCACAGTGCAACCAACAAGGCGTGCACTGCCCACAAGCGGTTCGACGGCCTGTCCGGGGCGCGGGAGTACACGACCAGACTAAGGCCGGCCGAAGCGATGGCGACCGAGAATAGCGCGAATACATTCAGGTCCATGCCGGGTACCCACACACTCCCATGGTCGTGCTACACCTTCACGATCCGTCGGCAACGGGCAGGATCACGCGTGACCCGATAGCTGCATTCCGGCTGGCGAGAGCGCCGCAAGAGCGGCGCTATGGTCGGCAACTACGTCATACAGACACGCAATAGCGCACCTGGTCGAGGTTCTGGCGGGCCCCGATGTCCTCGGCATCCGAGACTGCAGGGTCAGGGCACTGCTGGGTGCGCCGGCGACAGATGTCTCCGGCTTGTGCGACCACTCACCTGGATGGGTCAAATCTACCCACAACAAGGGCCGCATGAGTGCCGCCGAAGCTGTGAGCGTTGAGCGCCAGCGTGTCGACACGCGCCCTGCGTGCTGCACCGGGCACGTAGTCGAGGTCGCATCCCTCCCGTGGTGTTGAGTGGTTGCATGTTGGTGGCACGATCTGCGTATCGAGCGTCATGCACGTCGAGGCCAACTGCATCGCGCCACAGGCTGCAAAGGGCTGCGCCGTCACGGGCTTGATGGAGTTGACCGGGACGCGGTAGGCATGGTCTCCTAAGGCTTGCTTGATCCCCACCGTGTCGGATACGTCGTAGTCCGGCATCCCGATACCATGAGCGCAGACGTAGTCAATGTCAGTTGGGCTCACGCGGGCCATGGCCATGGCGTTGGACAATGCTCGAGCCGCCACGGCACCGGAGGACGGCGCCGATGCCACCATGTGGAATGCCTCCGCGGCTGTTGCATGGCCCAGCAACTCGCCATAGATGTGAGCTCCGCGATCCATGGCGTGCTTGGCGGTCTCGACGACGAGGGCGCCCGCACCCTCGCCAAGGACCAAGCCCCCGCCGTCGGCATCGAAGGGCCGACACGCATGAAGGGGGGCATCATTGTCGGTGGACATGACTCCCTGCCTACATAGGCTATGGAAGGTCAGCCGCGACAGACACGCCTCGGTGCCGCCGACGATCATGCAATCAGCCTGGCCCTCGCGGATGAACTCAACGGCCTGCGCCACCGCTGAGAAGGCACTTACGCAGCCGACCGATAGTGACGCCATGGGTCCCTGAAGGCCGAATTCGATTGAGATATGACTGGACGCCGCATGGGCCGGTATCTCATTGACCGCAGTGCGGTTGACTCGTCTGAAGCCGCTCTCGACCCAATCGGTGTAGTAGTCGTCCGCGATGCTGCCGAAGCCGGCCCCGCTGGTGCCGAACGCGACGCCGATCCTGCGCGGGTCCTCGGCGTGAAGCTCGAGTCCGGAGTCGTCGAGGCACATTTGAGCGGCGGCCAGTGCGAAGTTGACGAAGCGGCCCTGCCTGCGGGCCGGCCTCGCGTCCACCCAGTCCGTGGCCTCGAAATCGCGAACCTCACCGCCAATTCTGGAGGGCAAGTCACTCACGTCAAAGCTCCGGATATGGCCGACTCCAGAGACGCCATCGCGCACCGACCGCCAGAAGCTGTCCTTGCCCATTCCTGCGCACGACACAACCCCCAAGCCCGTAATGACAGTACGTCGGGCAAGAGGACCGTTCAGAGAAATCGATTGCCCCCCCCTATGGGGCATCGTGACGGACAAGTCGGGCACGTCCCCTTATGTACAGAACATGCACACCCTACCAGCGACAGATGGCCTGGAGTTGGTGGGTGTCGGACGCGCCGAACATGTCGCCGGCAACGTCATCGTTCCAACGATTGATGTAGGCGTAGCTGATCTCCCAGCGGTCGCTCTTGTGGCCCAGCCCGGCGGACAGTCGTTCATCGTTAAGGCCGGCCCTTACGGCAAAGCCCGGCACAGGCAGGTACTCGGCGCCCACATGCCAGCCACTGAGGGAGCCTCCCCGGGGGCCGTCCATCGCGCTGGCATCCTGGTACTCCGCGGCCACGAGCAAGTCCTCGCTGAGGTGCTTGGACACGCCGACTGCCAGGAGCTTGCTGATGAAGACACCCTTGGTGCGGCCAAGCAATGCAACGCCGGATGCCTTAGCGGTCTCCTGGTAGTAGTCGTAAACGAGGCCGAAGTAATCGCCGGGCGCGAACTCGTAGGCCAGCCCCAGACGGGCGCCGTAATCGGGCTCGGCCTGGATGTCCCGCAGCGTCGGGCCGCCGGGCACCACCATGGCGAGCTCGATCTTGGAGTAAGGTGAAAGGCCGATACCTGCGGTCAGGCGAGGGTTGATCCGACGGGAGTACTGCACAGATAGGTCTTCTTCAGCTATGTCAACGATAGCTGCAGAGGACGGCGCGAGCATGATCTGGGTTGCTTCGGAACTCAAAGAGAAGAGAGTCAACTGCAGACTGTCGACATTCTCGTGCAGCGGCCATACCAGATGGGCATGCTTGCTGAGAACGTCAGGTCCGCGATCAAAGCTTGTGGCGCTTACGCGTATGCCGGCAAGAGGTTTGCTGTGTGTGACGGCGAAGGCCGGGTTTCCGGACCCCCAGCCCCAGACGCAACTGGCCTGTCCCCCCATCCCGAAGGCGCGGGCGTTTGTGCCCGACGCCAGCCCAAAAGGATGCACCAGAGCATAGCTGTCCAGGCCTTGGCCCAGACATACAGTACATAGCAGCATGGAGATCAACGACATCATCAGTGGCTTCGAAGTGAGAGTGTGCATTAGTGCCATTGCTGGTCTCCCCGCATTGGATGTGGTGCGATGCCTGACTGTCAAGGTCGGATGCTACCTATCCACTGTGCCAGTGAATGGTAAATCCAATGTAAGCCTCTCGTCAATGCCATGCACGGCAAAAACTCTCGATTTCTTGAGTTTGTCCTCATGGGGCCCCAACGGCACACAAGCGGACTTCATCGATAGCCGAACTTCAGCCCAACCCGATCGCACGACAGACGCATAAGTAGGTTTCGTATTTTTGCGCGCGTGCTTTGTGCAGCGTGCCTGGGGCCTTCCGCAACCACGGCTCACCACCCGAAAGGCCCTGTATGAGCCTGCATGGCGCCCAGAGGGGCTTGTCTGGAGGCAATGGGCGCATACTATGGACACCGCGATCCGCGCCGGAACACGTCTCCATTGCTTTGCCGCACGCAGGATCGGTCCGTTCCGGTGGCGAAACGGTGCGTGTCATATGACCCCAACAGTGGGAGCCATGGCAGGTGCGTGGGCCCCTCTCATTCAACGGTGATGCCGATGTGTAAAAGTTTGCTGAACGCGGCGTTTGTGGTCTTAGTAGGCCTGTGGCCGGCGACGGTACAGGCACAGCAGGAGGTGCCGCAGAACATGCGGTCCATCGTTGAGAAGACACAATCGCTGGGCCTGGAGAAGTTCCCCATCAGCTTCTGGAGCTACACGAATCTGGGGGAGCATGGCGCCTATATGGACGAGGATGAGGTAGAGGAATGGGCCGACGCGGGGTTCACGGTTCCCCAGAGCCCCAGGTATGACCCGGCCGACCCCGCGCAGGTCGCGCATATGCTCCGGTTGCTGGATTGGGCGCAGGAGCGCGGGATGAAGCTGATTCTGTCCGATCCGCGGGGATACGCCAAGAAGGGCCAGGGCGACGAGATTATCCCGGCCAACTACGCCGAGGACATTCGTGCGGCGGTGGCCCAGTTCGGGGACCATCCGGCCACCTTCGGCTTCCACGTGGGTGATGAGCCGGACGCGGACCAGAAAGACGCCTTCTTCGAATGCTACCGCGTGCAGAAACAGGTGGCCTCCCACCTGCACCCCTTCGCCAATCTGTTGCCGTTCTTCCCGGGGATCGAGAAACGGGCAGGCACAGACACCTGGCCCAACTACCTGGATGACTACTGCACGAAGAGCAGTGCGGACCTGATTAGCTACGATTGCTACGCGCAGATGAACCCGGGCGAGGCGGGGCTGCAGAACTACTATGAGAACCTGCGTCTGTACAGGGAGGCGGCCTTGCGCAACGGGGTGCCCTTCTGGAACACGGTCCTGTCGGTGGGGCACTTTCGCTACCGCTGTCCGAGCCTGGACGACGTCCGGTGGCAGTTCAATACGACCATCGCCTCGGGGGCGCATGGCCTGCTGTGGTTCTTCTACTATATGAGGCAGCCCCACGCGAACTACCGGCTGTCCCCTGTGGATGAGCACTGGGACCGAACGCAGACCTACTACGACATCCGTCGCGTACAGAAGAGCTTCCATCGGCACTATGGGGACCTTTTCACTCGTCTTGTGAGCACTCGCGTCACCTTCCACCCGACTGCCCGCGGAGGCGGCCAGACGTTCACGCCCAACGGCCTGGTTTCGCGGATACTGCCCGACCGCGAGGGGCACCCGATTCTACTGGGCGAGTTCGTCGACATGCAGGGCCGGCGCTATGTGATGCTGGTGAACGACAGTATGACCGAGAACGTGAATGTGGGGATCACCTTCCCGGGGGATGACGTGACCCTTTACTCGTGGGACTGGTCGGGCAACGAGTACCATGGTGGGGCCTACTGCAATGTGGGCGTATCGCAAGACGCTGAGGGTCTCACGGTGCGCCATTTCCTGGCCCCGGGGCAGGAGGCCGTCTACCGGGTGGACTCAACTTCGGCCGCGGCCGAGCCAATAGAAGACTGACGCCTGCCGCAGACCCAAGCTGTTCTTGCCTGGGTGCCGTGTCGAGAGCATACTGATCGGGCGGGGCGAAACCAGGTCGGGTCGCAGCCTCAATGCGCGGACAGTGCCATTGATCTGCGCACGGGCCCGCAGCCGCGATGAAGTTGCACTCGGGGGGGCGCTGACAGGGACGGCACATCCTCTGGCCGCGGGAGGGCCACATGAGAATCCTCATCACAGGCGTCGCCGGGTTCATCGGGTCGCACCTTGCAGACAGGCTGCTCGGCCTCGGGCACGAGGTCGTCGGCCTGGACTGCTTCACCGACTACTACAGCCGCTGGCTGAAGGACCTAAATGCCGACAGCGTGAGGCAAAAGGGCGGTACGGTGCTCGAGCTGGACCTGGCCCAGGACCGTCTGGAGGCGGCACTGGACGGCGTCGAGCTGGTATACCACTGCGCCGCCCAGCCGGGTATCAGCCATACGACACCCTTCGATGACTACCTGCGGAACAATATCATTGCCACCCGGCGTCTTGCGCGCCAGGCCATGTCGGCGCCGGGCCTGAAGTGCTTCGTGAACGTGTCGACGTCCTCGGTGTACGGCAGACACGCGGCAGATAACGAAGAGGCCGCGCCGAAGCCCACCTCCCACTATGGTGTTACCAAGCTGGCCGCCGAGCAGCTCGTGCTATCGTACCAGCGCGAATCTGGGTTCCCGGCTTGCTCGCTGAGGCTGTTCTCGGTGTACGGGCCCCGCGAGCGACCCGAGAAGCTATACCCCAAGCTGATCGGGTGCATCCTGCGAGACCAGCCCTTCCCCCTGTATGAGGGCAGTCGGGAGCACTCACGCAGCTTCACCTACGTGGCAGACATCGTTGACGGATTCGTAGCCGTCATGGACAACATGGACGCCTGCTTCGGGGAGATCTTGAACATCGGCTCTGATATCGAGACCACCACCGGGCGAGGCATTGACATCGTCGAGCAGATCATCGGTAAGAAAGCGAAGATCGATCCGCATCCCAGACGTCCGGGAGATCAGTTGCGGACCTACGCGAACATCGAGAAGGCCCGGCGCGTACTGGGCTATGAGCCCACGACGACTCCGGAAGAGGGGCTCCAGGCCGCGGTGGACTGGTACCGGGAGTACATCCTGAACAATCCCATGGCGCAGGCCTGAAGGCCCGCCATCGCAGATCGCCATGCGGGGGCAACGGCGCCGCGACCATGGGACGCCCGAGCCACCGGGCGTCGGGAGGTCAAGCGTGAACCTGAAGCTGGCTGCAGTGCAGATGCCCGTGGCCCGTGAGTTAGACGCGAACCTGCCCAAGATGCTGAGGTACATCGACCGGGCGAGCAGCGATGAGGCCGATCTATTGCTCTTCCCCGAGGGGGCCCTAAGTGGCTACCACGGCGAGATCGACCAAGAGCAGGTGGAGGATGGCCTGTCGCAGCTTCGGCGTGCCTGTGCCGCAGGGGGCGTGTGCGCGCTAGTGGGCACAAGCTACCGTGAAGGGCAAAGCGTGTACAACCAGGTGCGGGTCTATGATGACGGTGGGCGTTACCTGGGCGCTCACAGCAAGACGCTGACCACCGGCGGTGATCTGCAGTGGACCACCCCGGGTGGCGGGACCCAGGTGTTCGAACACAAAGGGCTGTGCTTCGGGGCGATGATCTGCAACGATTTGTGGTGTACTCCGCCGTGCCCGGCGCCGGACACGCACCTCGTGCAGCAGATCGCGCAGGCCGGGGGCAAGGCGGTGTTCCACGCCATCAACTCGGGAGCCGACCAGGGATACCTCAAGTGGCACACGGCCCACCAGGAGCTGTACGCGAGAGTCTACGGGGTGTACATCCTTGCGGCCAACGCGGCGCAACCCAGCGCGGTGAATGCGCCCACAGGCCTTCTATCGCCCCGGGGCGAATGGCTTGCGCAGGCGGAGCGGCTGGGCGAGCAGTACATCACCCACGACATCGAGGTCGACTAGAGGGCTTCCGCCGGCATTGTCGAGGCTATCAGTTCTGTGCCGGGGTGGTCGGCGAGGGCCACGGCGACAGCGTCAGGGTCGCCTGCTCATGTTCGTGCACGCTGAAGATTCTGGGACGCTCCCGGCTTTGGCTGTTGGGTTGGTGAAGCACCAGCAGGAGTTGCCCGCCGAACTCTAGTAGCAGCATGCCGTGCCCGCCATCGTCTTCGTATAGGGGCTTGGGCGGATGGGTCCAGGGACCAAGCAGTACTCCCGATTCTGAGCGTGCCACGGCGAGCTTGTAGCCCCCCTCCCCGAAGCTGGACCACAGCATAAGCAGGTCGCCGTTGGCGGCGCGGTGCAAGAAGGGCCCGTCTGTAACCCGCCCCCGAGGGGCTGTGCCGATCGGCGTCACCCACGGGGCCGCGGAGGCCTTGAACAGCACCACGGGCTCACCCACGCTCTGCCGGAGGTCTTCCGACAGGCGAACCGCGCAGATGCTGCCATCGCCGATCTGGACCCACTCGTGGCAGAAGACCATCCACGGCAAACCCTCCTGATCCACGAACAGTGTTCCGTCCAGGCAGTACCAGTCGCGGGGAGTGACCGGTCCCGGACTGTGGAAGCGGTACGGCCCGCCCGGCTCCTCGGCGACCAGTATCCGCGTGTTCCGGCTGCTATCCTCAGTTTTGCTGAAGAAGGTCGCGAACATGTAGTAGCGGCCGCGGTACAGGTGTACCTCGGGGGCCCAGTAGTTGACTGAGGAGAAGCCATCGGGGCACGTGAAAGCCGGGCGCGGGCCGTGCCATGCCTGCAGGTCAGTGCTGGTGTAGACCATGAACCCCGGGCCGTCGGGCAGCGTCCAACCGGTCCCAAACAGGTAGTACTTGCCCTCCTGTGGCACGGGGAGGATGTAAGGGTCTCGCAGGTGGATCCGGTCAAGCGTCAGCGCCTCGGCTCCCCCGGCGTTGGTGGGCATCATCGCGATGGTTAAGATGGCTACGGCCCCGGCGGCCGAGCATGTGGCTGTCAAGAGCATCCCCCGATCACCTGAGCTGAGTGTCGAGGCACAGTTCACCGTGCCCGCGTCCCGCACCTGCGACGCGTGCCGGTGCGGCTCGCCCTGCGAGTGGGCGCGGCCGCGGAACAGGGCCCTGCCCACCGGCGTTCTGCTGATAGAGCCTGTGTACAGACCCAACGGCGGCTGAGTGAGGCAGGGAAGGCGCTCTGGACGCAGAAATACGAGATTGAGGGCCGCACAGGATTTGGTCGGCCCGACCATGGCCGTCCGGCCAAAGGAGACTTGCCGGTGGCGCAGCAGTCAAGGTCACAACCTGGTGGAAAGCGGTCGCAGCCCGGCTCGCCGTGGCCCGCGCGGATCGTGGGTGGCGTCATCATCCTGTCCATCCTCGCGATCGGCCTGGGAGTGTTCTTGCCGCGAGAGCGCAGTGAACAACAGCCGCAGCCCAATGAGCAGGTTGCCGAGAACCCCACGCCCGCGACCGAGGGCCCGCGATCCACGGGTGCGACATGGCAACAGAGCCGGCAAGCGCAGCAGACTCAGAGACAGGAGGCCCCGCAGGCCCAGAGGCGGTCGGCGATGAGCCGGGCGAGCCAGCAACCTCAACAGCAGAGCCAGCAGCAGCCCTCGCCGCTGCAGCAGCGGCAGGACTTCGAGTTGCCCTCTTCGCAGCCCACGCGGATGGAGCGGGCGCCGCAGCAGTCACCCTCCCCGGCGCAGCAGGCCACTTCGCCCGCGCCTGCACCGGCGACCAGCACGCGACCGAGCCCGTCGCCGAGCGCGTCGCAGAGGCGCTCAGACGTGCGGCAGCCCTCGCCGTCCCCGCGCAACGCGCCCAGCCGGGCTCCGGCGCCCTCGCAGCAACCCAGGCGTCCGGCCCCGCGGCCCGCCGCGCAGCCCCGGCCGCTGTTCACTCCCCAGCAGGCCCGAAGAGTCGCTCAGCAGGCCGAACAGACTGAAAGAGGGCAGCGGTGGGGGCAATTGCAGCCCTATATCGCGATGCTGCAACGTGAGGATTTCCAGGACCCCGAGAACTGGCAACTTATGCAGACGGCACTGGCGACCACGGGCAGCGGGATGATCCCGGGCGGACCCAGTCAGGGGCATGGCGAGGTGATGGCGCTGATCACCAAGGCTCGGAATGGCAGGGAAGCCGCGGCGATGATTCGCCAGTACGGCCAGAAGAGCCCCGGCATCTCACTTGTCGTTCAACAGCAGATCGCCGGCGTGCTGTCGACGGCGACCACCGAGAAGGCGGCACTCGACGGCCTGGACCGGGTTCTGAAGACTACCAACACGCAACTGACGCCCCAGACCACACTGAACCTGCGCCAGGCTGTGGCGCAGGCTGTGCAGAGCAGTGCCGCGATACGCTAATAGGGGGCCGCGACGGCCGCGGGGAGCTACGTGCCGGTCGGGCCGAGCCACGGGGCGAGGAACTGCTGTCCATCCATGGCGGCGAGCACCTTCTGCCACTGGCCACTGGCCATTCGCAGATGTGATTCAGGGTCATCGTCCCGTTCCAGCACCAACGAGTCATCTCCCTGCTGGCGCCCCCAGTAATGGGTGATGACCACAATGTCCTCCTCCTCGTCTCGCTCGACGCGCAGATAGACGGGATGTGCCTGGGAGTAGTAGACGGGGTCGCACAACATCATACAACTACACCAGGCCACGGGCCTGATGGGCACGGGTATGCTCTGGGCATGCGGGCCATCGACGGCACGCCGAAGATCCGCATTTAGGCGGGCCCATATGGCACCGGGCCATCGGGAGTGGATCATCCCGGGCAGGTCACCGTGTCGGAACTGGGATGCGTCCTGGGCTGACTCGAGTGCGCGGTACGCAAGAGCCACGTGTATCTCGCCGGTGACAGTGCGTCTGATCTGGGCGACTTGGGGCAGACGATCCAGCCCTTCAGCCGACTTCGCCCCGATACCGCTCCGCAGGTCAAGCAACTCCGTCTCCAGGGGGATGTAAGCAGGGCGGTCTGCCGACGCCTTGCCTCGTGGCCAGAAGATGATGTGCTCGGCGTCTACGTGTTCAATGATCGGTTGTGCTCCGCGGCCAACCACACTAGTGCCTCCCCGCTTGTCGCGTGCCCATGACTGTCGCACGGCCTGCAGGCTCCGGGCAGATAGCGAAACATTGCTGTAGATCGCCGAACAGGGGCTTCGGGGGCCCGTCGGGGAGAGTGTGAGTACCCAGAACTGCGATCGCGTGATGTAAACTTGACGAGTTTTCTGCTATCCTGACATACTGTCCTCCTGTTACTTGCCTAAAGATATATGCATAGTGTGTTCCTATGGGGTCGGGGGCCGGATACTCCTATTTCGTTCAGCGCTTCAGTCCTCTGCCGCAGCCCAGGCCATAGCCTTGCCGGCCGCCCTCGCGGTGTCGATTTTATAGTCTCTGGATCGACGTGTGACCGGTATCATGTCAAAGACGCGGAGCCCAATGTGCTGGGCATACCGCTCGAGGACTTGCTGGCACGAAACGATCCCGCCTCCCGAGCCTCCCGCCGCAGCGATGCCAAGGACGAAGATGCCCGCCAGGGGGCTGTCCTCGGGTCCTGCGTTCTCGCAGCGCCGTAGCCGGTCCAGCAGGTTCTTGGCCACCTCGGCAATCTCGCCATAGTACACGGGTGTGCTGATGACCAGTGCGTCGGCGGCGTGGAGGTCTTCGCGAAGCGCCTGGAACCCATCGGCGATGACGCACCTGCCTTCTTTGCGGCACAGGCCCCAGCCGCTATCACACTGCACACACGCCAACAGCTCGAGTGTCTTGAGGTGCACCGTCTGGGTATCGGCGCCTGCTTGCGCGGCCCCGTCGAGGGCGGCTGCAAGCATGCCGGCGGTGAGGCCATCTTCATTGGGGCTGGCGTTGAGACCGACGATCTTCATCTCAGGTCACCTCATTGTCAGTGTTTTGGCCAACTCGTCGGACAGGTCGTCTAGCCGGCCGTGGTGTCCGGCGCCCGGTACTGCTGTGGCACGGTGTTTCGCCGCCTGAGATGGCCTGGCGTAGCCACAGATGCGAGTCTGAACAAGTGCAGTCTTCTCTGTTTGAGGCGGAATACCCTCCGGCATCAGCGCGTCATGCGCGGCGACAGATACTGGGCCTGCATCGGACCGAGTGTCCAGGCGGGCGTGTTAGGCAAAGGGTCCCGGGCACGGGTCGGCGAACTGGTGTGCCACGAACAGCACACGGCGGAGGGAGCGCGATGACCAGCACCCGCGACCAGATGCCCCTTGTGGCCATCGCCTGGGTCGTTTTTGTGGGACTCGGCACGAGCTCGGCCAGCGCAGGGGCGCCTACGCTGCAGGACCTCATGGCCCCGGAGGTTTTCACCCAGCCGCAGTTCGGCATGGCAGTCGAGTCGGCGACTCAATACGGCGACCGCGTCCACATCACGACCACGGGCGCGGAGGTAACCTGTCTGCCCGGGGGCACCGTTCAGTTTTACCAGCGCATCGGGCATCGGCGCCGTGTGGTCGCCCTCAGTCTCGGGCGAGGAATGGAAGGCCTGCGGCTCACCCACTCGGGCCCGGGATTCGCGCGGATAGTCATGCAGCGGCCGCGTGCGACGATCCGTATCAACGGGGATTCACTGTTCCTGCTGCATGCGCATGAAGCGCTGACGGTGCGGGTCAGGAGCGCGATCGATACGGCCTGGAGCGATTCATACGGCTCGAACCACCTGGTCGTGGACGAATGGGGCGGGTTCGGCCTGTACTGCTCGGAGCTGTCCGGGGACGATCGGTTCTCACCGTACGGTGACATCGTAGCGGAGTACGCTCTGCCGGCCGACGCGGTGTTGGGCGTCGGCGTCTGCCCACCGAAGCCGTACGACTGGGAGCGATCACTTGCCAGCAACGTTGTGTGGCACTGGTCGCCGGAGGTGGCCTATCCCCCCGATGAGGTGCTTCGGTCGTGGCGCGACTTTGGCGACGTGTTTCTTCTGCAATCAGCCGTGATGGCCTGGAAGGACTGGAACCTCGACTTCATCCCGCGCTTCGGAGGACAGCAGTTCTCCCGGGTTCGGGAGACAGTCCACGGTCTCGGCGCCCGATTCATCGTCTATACGAGCCCCTTCTACTTCCTGAAGGACACGGGCCTGGAGGAGCATGCCTTCAACAGCTTCGATGGCTTCACGGGGTGGCCCTGCGTTGGTACGGGCACGGGCGAGAACATCGATCTGTTCATGGCGGCCATCGGGCGGGTGATGAAGGAGCACAGGCCGGACGGGCTTTACTTCGACGCACAGTACTACCTGAATCCGGCGGCGTTGTACGTTCTTGCGAGGCGCAGCCGCGAGCTGTTGGGCGATGAAGGGATTCTGGAGTGGCACTCGACCGGTGCGATGGGTTTCTCCCGCTGCTACTTTCCGCAGGCGGATGCCTATGCGGACCTCATCTTGCGGGGCGAAGACCAGACGCAGTATTACTCCGACTTCAGGTACCTGCGGTTCTTCGTTTCCGGCTATAACATCAGCAACAGCATCGGCGTGCTGTGCAATAACTTCTCCGATGGCATTCCCAGTACGGCGTTGACGCGAGATGTTCTGCGGGCCAATTGCCGGTACCACACGATTTCGTGGTGGCTTGACGATCCGGCGGTCATGAAGGTCTTGAATGATGATTACCGCCCGCGCCTTGGGGCCGACCTGCAGGCGTTCGTGGACCGAGAGGTCGACCGGCGGCAACAGCAGGTGGTGGCCGAAGGCCGCAGACGGGATGCCGCGCTGCAGGCGCTTCGACTGCCGCCCGATCTGGGCGAGCCGGTCGTGGCCTTGGACTTCGATGCTTTGCCGGCGGCGGAAGCCATGGTGTCTGCACAGAACGACAGCCCCTTATCGGCCGTGGAGGGCGCGCTTCACATCCGGGCCCTGGCCCACACCTATGCATTCCTGCGGGTCCCCTTGGCAGTCAAGGCGAGTGGGATCGTCGTGAAGCTCAGGCACGGCACCGATGGCGGTATGGCCTGGGGGCCCTC
>Ga0272441_10010057_pt1 | contig 14428 bp, 13 predicted proteins | sample SSMProp6N_FD_193582 | JGI IMG/M metagenome (GOLD analysis project Ga0272441, IMG submission 193582) | Marine sediment archaeal communities from Little Sippewissett salt marsh, Falmouth, MA, United States - SSM-Prop-6N | ecosystem: Environmental > Aquatic > Marine > Wetlands > Sediment ... | reverse complement strand
CACTGATTGCCGGAGCCGAACCGATTCCACGCGAAGTCCTGAACGCAAGTGAAGGCCTTCGCGTGGTTCAGAAGCACGGCGTCGGGGTCGACAACATCGACCTCGACGCCGCAACCGAATTGGGAATCGCGGTAGCCAACGCGCCGGGCACGAACACCGAGGCCGTCGCCGACCTGGCGATCGGTCTGATGCTGGCGCTCCAGCGCTCGATCGTCGACGCCGCGGTGTCGACACGGGCCGGCGGCTGGGATCGGTTCATCGGACACGAGCTCGGCGAGGTGACCGTCGGCGTGATCGGTACCGGGCGGATCGGGAAGGGCGTCATCCGTCGCCTCGAAGGATTCGGCAGCCGCGTGCTGGCGTACGATGTTTACCAAGACGAGGGGCTGCGCGCCGATCCGCGCGTGACCTACGTCCCACTGGAGCGGCTGCTGCGTGAATCCGACATCGTGACGCTTCACATCCCGTTGCTCGACGAAACGCGCGACATGATCTCGCGCACGCAACTCGGATGGATGAAACCCTCAGCGTTGCTGATCAACATCGCGCGCGGCGAGCTGGTGGATGAGGCCGCGTTGGCGGACGCGTTGGCATCCGGCGACATCGCCGGCGCGGGGATTGACGTGTTTGCGACCGAACCGCCGCAGGCGAGCCCCCTGTTGAAGCTGAAGAATGTGATCGCAACGCCGCACATTGGAGCATACACGGTGGAGGCGATGGACTGCATGGCGAAGCGGTGTGCGGAAACCGTCGTCGAAGTCTTCGAGGGCGCCTGTCCGGACAACGTACTGAATCCGGACGCGCTTCGTGCGAATCGGAACGCGTGATGACATCCGCTCTGCGGTACGAGGCGATCGTCTTCGACTTGGACGGAACGCTCTACCGCGGGCCGACGCCGATTGCCGGAGCCGTCGACACGGTCAATGAGCTCCGAGAACATGTGGCGTGTCGGTTCCTCTCCAACAACGGCGAGCGTGACGGCGCAACGCTGACCGAGCGCCTGCGCGGCATGGGATTCAGCGTCGATTCAGGGGACGTCATCAGCTCCGCCGATCTCGTCTTGCGAGCGATGCGCGAGTACTCAGGAGGAACGCGCGTACTGGCCTTGTCGTCGCAGCAGCTCGCCGAAGCGCTGGCCGATGCCGGCTACGTTCTGGTGGACGACGCATCGGCGGAGGTTGTCGTTGTCGGCGTGGACCGGCGGCTCACGAGAGAACGCTTGGTCGCCGGGCTTCGCGCCATGCAGAAGGGCGCGGATCTGGTGGCGAGCAACGAGGATCCGACCTACCCGGGTGGGGACGGCCTTCGTCCGGCCGCCGGTGCCTACGTGGGCTTCTTCCGCGGAATGGGCTACGAGCCGAGCCGATTCTGCGGGAAGCCGGACGAGGCCGCGGTGCGTTCGGCGCTGAACACATGGGGCCTTGAGCGCCCTGACCACTGCCTGTTTGTGGGAGACAATCGGAAGACGGACATCGAAGCGGCAAGGCGCATCGGAGCGGATTCCGTACTCGTGCTCAGCGGGGTGTCCCGGAGGGAAGCAGACGAGGGAGAAGCGGCCGCGACGGCGGCGATTCCCTCCGTGGCCGAACTGGATCTCGCGTGGCTGAGCTCAACGTACGATCCTCGAACGGACGCAAGCTCCGCCGTTGGGATTCAGTTGGCACAAGGAGGCCGAACGTGACAACGCAGACTACGCCGGACGTCATCGCACGCTTGCTGGAGGAGAGAATCGTCGCCGTCGTGCGATTGCAGTCGGAAGAGGCGAGCCTACCGGTGGCCCGGGCGTTGGTGGAAGGGGGCGTGCGCGTCATCGAGATGACGATGACGACGCCCGGCGCGGTCGAAGCAATCCCGCGCATTCAGCGGGAACTCCCCAAGGCACTGGTGGGAGCCGGCAGCGTATTGACGAACGATGACGTGAACCGGTGCGTGGCTGCGGGCGCAGCGTTTCTCGTCGCTCCCGTGCTGGAGCGCGAAGTGATGGAGTACGCGCTGTCGAAGGGCGTGCCGTTCAGCCCGGGCACGTTCACGCCCAGCGAAGCGTACGCCGCGCATCAACTCGGTGCGGCCCTGGTCAAGGTGTTCCCCGCAGCGCGCCTGGGACCGAAGCTAATCTCGGACTTGAAGGCGCCGATGCCGTTCCTCCGGCTGATGCCAACGGGTGGGATCAGCGCGGAAACGGTCGAGTCGTTCCTGGCGGCCGGGGCGGACGTCGTCGGCGCCGGGTCGTGGCTGACACCAAAAGACGCGGTCGCCGAAGGGCGGTTTGAAGTAATCCGGGCTCGTGCGGCCGAGTTGCGGAGCGCGGTCGAGCGATTCGTCGCCAGTCAGTGCGCGACTTGACGGACGGGCTAGGTTTAGATAAAGTCCAAAGAAGGAAAACATCCAGCCTGAGATAGAGTACGGAGCCGCGAGGAGGTCCGATGACACAGCGAACGACAGAGCTTCGAAACGATCTGCTCGACATCACGCCATCCATCTGTGCAGAGCGCGCCACCGTCTTCACCGAGGAGATGAAGAAGAGCGAAGGACAGCCGATCGTGTTGCGGCGAGCCCATGCGTTCGCGGCGGTGCTCAGCCGAATGAGTCTGTACGTGCGCGAAGGTGAGCTGATCGTCGGAAACCAGGCAAGCAAGCCGAGAGCGGCACCCGTGTTCCCGGAGTACTCGGTGGGATGGATCGAGAAGGAATTCGAGGGCGATCCGTACCACACGTGGGAACGTCCGAACGACGTCTACGAATACGATGAGGCGACGAAGCAGGCCATCCTCGAAACGATCGAATACTGGCGCGGGAAGACGGTCTATGAGGTCATGCGCTCGCTGATCCCCGACGAGGCGCGCACGGCGTGGGATCTTGGAGCCATCGACGACGATTGGGTCGCGCAAAACGGATTCGGAAACGTGCTCCCCAACTACGAGGACATTCTCCGCGAGGGGCTGTACGGGCGGTTGAAGCGGGCCCAGGAGCATCTCGATCGGCTCGACCTCACCCAGCCGGATCAAGTGCAGAAGTCGTGGTTCCTGAAGGCCGTGATCATCACCAATCAGGCGGTGATCGATTTCGCGGCGCGCTACGCCGACGAACTCGACGCACGGGCGAAGGACGAGGCAGATCCTGCTCGCAAGGCGGAATTGAAAACGATGGCGCGCACGTGCCGTCGCGTGCCGGGAAACCCGCCGGAGACCTTCTGGGAAGCCGTTCAAGCGGTGTTCTTCATCCACGACGTGATTCAGATCGAGACCAACGGGATCGCCATCTCGTTCGGCCGGTTCGATCAGTACCTGTGGCCGTACTACGAACGCGACGTCCGCGAAGGACGCTTGACTCGAAAGGCCGCCCTCGAGATCGTCGAAAACCTGTTCATCAAGGTGAACGAGATGAACATCTTCCGCTCGTGGGAAGGGGCGAAGTTCTTCCCCGGGTATCACATGGCGGTCAATCTCGCGATCGGCGGGCAGACGCGGGACGGCAAGGATGCCTCCAACGAACTGACGTACGTCGTGCTTGACGCCGCCGAGAACATGCGGCTTCCCAAGCCGTCGGTGTCGCTGAAATGGTTCGAACGGACGCCGGACGAGCTGATGGATCGAGCGCTCGAAGTCGTGCAAACCCACTCCGGCGGGCAGCCTGCGTTCTACAACGACCCCGGTGTCATGCGCATGCTGAAGGGGCTCGGCGTCGCCGAAGAGGATCGGTGGAATTGGGCACCCGTCGGGTGCATCGAGGCATCGATTCCGGGCAAGTGGGACTTCGCCTGCAAGGGACCTCGGTTGAACAAGGCGAAGGTCCTCGAGATGGCGTTGAACAACGGCACGGATCCGACGACCGGGATCACGGTTCTGCCCGGAACCGGAGATCTGTCGACGTTCGAGTCGATGCAGGACGTGATGGATGCTTACACGCGGCAGCTGCACTACATGATGGAGCTGCAGGTGATGATCGAGCATGTCAACGACGAAGTGCACCGGATGCACGATCGGAATGCTTTCCGATCCTCGTTGATCGAGGACTGCATCGGGCGGGGCAAAGCCTTGATCGACGGGGGATCGGTCTATTCGACGGATGGCGGGCCGACGGTGGGGGCGATGACGGCGGGAGATGCACTCGCCGGGATCGAGACCGCACTGTTCACCGAGAAGTGGATCACCGGCGAACAGCTGAAACACGCGATCGAGACCAACTTCGAGGACGCAACCACGACGCCGACCGGCGAGGAGATCCGCCAGATGCTCCTGCTCCGTGCGCCGAAGTTCGGGAACGACGACGACCGTGCCGACCGTTGGACGGTTGCCGTGACGGACTACATCGGCTCGACGTATCAGACGGAGTTCAAGAACTCGCGCTACGGCAAGGGCCCCGAAATCTGCAAGTACTCGTACTGTCAGAGTTCCGTTACCGCCAACGTTGCGATGGGCAAATACGTCGGGGCGTTGCCCAACGGACGCCGTGCCGGAGAACCGTTGAACAACGGCGTCTCCCCGGCCACCGGCGCGGAGCGGAACGGTGCCACCGCCACCATCAACTCGGTTAGCAAGCTGCCGAGCATCTGGTTCTCACGCGGCGCAATCTTCAACGCCCGGCTAACGCCGGACATGCTCAAGACGCGGGAAGGTCGGGCGCGCGCGGGAGGACTGGTGGCCAAGCTGTTCGAGAACCATCAGTACCACATCCAATTCAACGTGGTCGGCACGGACACGCTCCGAGACGCGCAGGCGCATCCCGAACGCTACCGCGACTTGATGGTCCGCGTGGCGGGATACAGCGCGTTCTTCGCGCCGCTGAACGCGGAGCTGCAGGAGGATATTATCCAGCGCGCGGCGTTCGGCGACGAGAGCGCGTAGCGGAAGGACACAGAAGATGATTCAGCCCGCCGGTGAGACGATCGACCGATCGCTCACCGGCATGGTATTCGACGTGAAGCGGTTCGCCACGGGCGACGGCCCCGGGATCCGCACGCTCATCTTCCTCAAAGGGTGTCCGCTCCGTTGCGTATGGTGTGCCAACCCTGAATCGCAGCTGCCGGATCCCGAGATTATGTTCCATCGAACACGTTGCGTGGGCTGTGGCCGCTGCATGGAAGTCTGTCCTGTCGGCGCGATCGAACCGGACGAGACGTACGGGCTGCGCATCGAGCGCGCGGCATGCACCGCCTGCGGGCGGTGCGTCGACGCCTGTCTGTACGAAGCGCGTGAGGTGATCGGAGAACCGGTGTCCGTCGGCGAGCTGCTGACGCGCATCCGACGGGATCGCCGGTTCTACGACCGATCCGGAGGGGGCGTCACGCTCACCGGCGGCGAGCCGCTGCAGCAGTACGCGTTCTCGGCCGAGTTGCTGAGGGCGTGTCGCGCCGAAGGCATTCACACGGCGATGGAGACGTGCGGGTTCGCGGACACGGCGTGTCTTGATGCGGTGCTTCCTCACCTGAATTTGCTTTTCTACGATCTGAAGCACATCGACCCGGACGTCCATCGGGAGTTGACGGGGCAGACGAACGACGTGGTCCTCGCCAACCTGCAGCACGCGGCGGCCGCATTCGACGGGGGAACGATCATTGTCCGCGTTCCATGGGTCCCCGGGTACAACGCGGACGAAGCGGTGCTGGCACGGATCGTGGACTTCGTCGCGCCGCTTCCCAACATCGATCACGTCGAGATCATGCCGTATCACCGGCTCGGGTCCGCGAAGTACGCAGGACTCGGCCGCGCCTATGCACTCGCTGGGCAGGAGCCGGTCAAGAAGTCGGAACTGGCGCACCTGACCGAAATCGGTCGTTCACGCGGCGTGCACGTCCGCATCGACGCGATCTGATCCAGCCGTGCGTCAGTCTCAGCCATCCCTGGTTGGGCACGCGTCTTAAATAGTGGGACGAAAGACCTCATTGCACGACACGTGGGCACCGTATGCTGCCGTCGTCAAACTGGGACGAAGGGGTGAAAGCGCGTACAGGGAAAGGCAATGTCGCGATTTCCGTCAGAGACTTGACATCCGTCGAGACCTCGGATATATTGAGAGACATTCTAGATATACGAGGTAGGCGTGGGCAAGAAACCACATCAGCACAACCAGTCGCTCGATCGCGGTCTCCGCATCCTGGACCTCTATACACGCGAGACCCACTCTCTGAGCGCAAAAGAGATCGCTGATCGACTGAACGTACCCGCGACGACGCTGTACCCGTTCCTCTACACCCTGGTGGATCACCGGTATCTCGAGATCGACGAACAGAAGCGATACCGGCTTGGTCTCAAGTTGCTGGAACGTGTCGGTGAGATTCACCAGGTGTACGACGTCCGGTCGGTTGCGCGCCGCGAACTTGTCACGCTCAGCCGGACGGTGAAGGCGAATGCGCGGTTGGCCGTTCTTTACGGAAACGACGTGCTCTACCTCGAACAGGAAGAAGGCGGTCCGCAGGCGAATCTCATCTTGACGGAGGTCGTCGGCCTGCGGGTTCCCAGTTACTGCACGGCGTTGGGCAAAGTCCTGCTCGCGAATCTGCCGGACTACGACCTCGACCGCGCACTCGACTCCATGACCTTGACGAAGATCACCGATCGCACGATCACGGATCGCGGCGCGTTGCTTGCTGAGCTTCAGGCAGTGCGCGCGCGCGGCTACGCGCTCGAACTGGAAGAGCTGCAGTTGGGCGGTGCATGCGTTGCCGCGCCCATCCGCAATTCCGGGTCACGCGTGATTGCGGCGATCAGCACATCCGTCCTGGCTTCAAGGGCTCACGGCAAGGAGTTGGCGCGCATCGCTGACGTCGTGATGGCGACGGCGGCCGACATCTCGGAGCAGTTGGGATACCGGCACGAAATGCAGGAAGGAAAGGGGAGGTGATTCGCGAAGCGCTTTCACTAGATCTTTGTGCAAACGGAAGTTGTACCACTTGCGGAGGTATTCAAGGAGGTAAAGACGATGCGTAGATTGATGATCTTGACCATAGGCGCCGTCCTCATTCTCGGGATGTGTGCCTTTGCCGCCGAGTACACGATGACGATTGGCCATGAGCAACCGGAGACCCATCCGCGCCATCTGGCGCTCCTGTTCTTCGAGCAGATCGTCGAGCAAGCGTCCGACGGGCAGATCGACGTCGAGGTCTTCCCGGCCGGGCAGCTGGGTACGGAAGCCGAACTCATGGAGTCGGTGCAGCTGGGCGTCATTCAGGCGACGGAAGGCGGCAAGTTCGAGGTCGCCACGGCGACGTATCTGCTGTACACGCTCCCGTTCCTGTTCGATTCGCCGGAGCAGGCCCTCGAGGTCATGCGCAGTGAAGTCGGCGATCAGATCAACGCGGAGGCCGAAGCGAACGGTTACTACGTCCCGGCATGCGGTATCGCCGGTGGGTTCCGACAGTGGACGAACAACGTACGCCCGATCGAAACGCCCGAAGATATGGTCGGGTTGAAGATGCGCACGCCCGGCATCGACTCGATCATGCGCACGTTCGACGCGCTCGAGGCGAGCCGCCAGAGCATCCCCTACAGCGAGGTCTACTTGGCGCTGAGTCAGGGCGTCGCCGACGGTCAGGAGAACCCGTATTCCAACATCGCGGCGATGAAGTTCTACGAGGTGCAGACGTACCTGACGATCTCAAACTACCAGGTCCATCCGAACCCGTTCTTCATCAACCTGGCCTGGTACCAGGCTCTGCCGGATGAGCTTCAGAAGATCGTGACGTATGCGGCCAAGCTCGCCATGATCTACAACGACACGATCTGGCTCGCCGACGAGATGGTTGCCTACCAGACCATCGTGGACGCCGGTCTGGAAATCAACGAACTGACGGATGCAGCGCGTGCCGCATTCATTGCCAAGGTCCAGCCCGTTTGGGCGGACTACGTCAGCGAAGGGACGTTCTCACAGGAGTTGCTCGACGCCGTACTTGCCTACATCGGCGGGTAATCGACGAGCAAGGGCAAGGGCACAGGTCCATTCGGACCTGTGCCCCTCTAACTCCCTGTTGCGAAGCGCAACAGAGATGGAGGAGAGTGTAGATGTACACCCTCAGCCGGGCAAAGCACATGTTGAGCCAGCTCCTGACCGGCCTGGTCAGCGTGACATTCTTCGGAATCGCGATTCTCGTCATGGTTCTGGTCATCATGCGATATCTCTTCAATTCGTCAATTCCGGGAGGCAACGAGGCGCTTCGATTCGCGTTCATCTTCACGACGTTCGTCGGAGCTGCCGTCCTTGTCGGGCGGCGGGAGCACATCGCGATTCACCTCGTCACCAAGCGGTTCCCAGAGGGTGCTCGTCGCGGGCTTGAAGTTGTCACGCACGCGGTCATTGCCGCACTCAGCGTCTACCTGCTGGTTCTCAGTTTTCGATGGATCGCCGTTTCCGGCAACAACCTGGCCGAGGAGCTGAAATTCCCGCTTCGCTACATTCAGGTGGCACTGCCGGTCGGGTGCGGGCTGGCAGCACTCTATTCGGTGATCAACATGGTCGAAGCCATCTTCGACAAGGAGTGGACGGGGGAGATGAGCGAATGATCCTTCTGTTTGCATCATTGGCGGTTCTTCTCTTCCTTGGCGTCCCAATCTGTTATTCGCTTGCCGGATCGGCGATCCTGTACTTCCTTGTCTATCAGCCGAATCTTGTCGGCATCCTGCCGTTGCGTACGTTCTGGGGAACGGACTCGTTCCCGATGCTCGCCCTCCCACTCTTCGTCCTGATGGGGCTGTTGATGAATCAAGGCGGGATCACGCGGCGGATTATTGATTTCGGCATGGTCTTCGTCGGCCGCATGCGAGGAGGACTGGCGATCGTCAACGTCATTGCCAGCATGATCTTCGGCGGCATCTCCGGTTCGTCGGTCTCGGATACGGCGTCGATCGGCGCCATCCTCATCCCCGAGATGACGGAGAAGGGATACAAGAAGACGACGGCGACCGGGATCACGGTTGCATCCTCGACGATGGGGATGATCATCCCGCCCAGCATCCCTATGGTGATTTTCGGGGTCGCGTCGGGTGCCTCTATTGGGAAGCTTTTCTGGGCCGGCGCGATCCCCGGACTGATGATTGGTCTGATCATGATCGCGATCTGCGTTGTACTGGCCTATCGTCGCAAATGGCCGACGGAGCGGATCGTCATTAGCTTGGGCGAGTTCCTCCGGCGGACCGGCGCCGCACTTCCTGCATTGCTGATGCCGCTCGCGGTGGTCGGAACGATCACCTTCGGGATTGCGACGCCGACGGAAGCCGCGGGAATGGGCGTGCTGTACGCGTTTGTCATCGGCTTCTTCGTCTATCGCGAACTCAAGCTAAAGATGATCCCGCGCTTGGTGAAGCAGAGCATCATGATCAGCGCGACGATCATGATTATCACGACCTTCTCGCGGCTGTACACGTGGATCCTCGTCAAGGAACACGTGCCGGCGGCGATCACCGGGTTTCTGACGTCGCTGCACATCCCCGCCTTCGCCGTATTGCTGCTGTTCTCTGCAGTGCTGTTCTTCGTCGGCGACTTCATCGACGTCGGGCCGGCCATTTTGCTGCTGACGCCGATCCTCTTGCCCGCGTTCGAGCAGATGGGCATCAGTGCGATCCAGTTCGGAACCGTGCTGATCGTAGGGCTTGCCGTTGGGCTGGCGACACCTCCGGTGGGACAGTGTTTGAATGTCGCGAACAAGATTGCAGGACTCGAGCTGACGGACACGTTCGTGGCGGCATTGCCGTATCTGATTGCGAACTTCATCGTCATGATCCTCGTGTCCGTTCTGCCGGCACTCAGTGAGTGGTTGCCGCGCGTGTTGTTCGATTAGGAGGAGACACCATGTACTTTGCGTCGATTGCCAATCAGTCGGGAAGCAACCCGCCGGAGTCCAATCCGTGCCAGTTGCTCGACTTCGCCAAAATCACCCTGAATCCTGGGGAGACCTACGAGGGGGACACCGGCGACCGGGAGGCCCTTCTGGTCGTCTTGAACGGCGCGGCCGCCGTATCGGCCGGCGGCGTCGACTTCGAGAAGGTCGGCGGACGTCCCAACGTGTTCGCCGGCAAGCCGCATTCCGTCTACATGCCACCGGGATGTCAGTACACAATTCGCGTTCCCGACGAGGGAATCCGATTCGAGGCCGCCCTTCCGATGGCGGCGGCGGAAGATGGTTCCCCGCCGTTCTTGATCCTGCCCGAGGAGGTCAGAACCGGGAAATGGGGCATCTCGAACTTCTCGCGTTCGTTCCGTCAGATCCTCGTCAAGGGACAACATCCCGGGCGGCGCATCAGTCGGCTGATCGTCGGTGAAACCCTGACGCCGTCCGGTAACTGGTCGACCTACCCGCCGCACCGCCACGAGTTCGATAACCCTCCGGTTGAAGCCTACATGGAGGAGATGTACTACTTCCGCGTGTCGCCGAACGACGGCTGGGGGCTGGCCAAGTACTACACGGACGATGGCAGCATCGACGAGGCCTATACCGTCAAGGACGACACGATCCTGATGATGCCCAAAGGGTATCACACGGTCGTGTCGGCTCCGGGATACACCACCTACTACCTGTGGTTCCTGGCCGGGAACACGCGGACGCAAGCGACCGTCGACGATCCGAACGTCGGTTGGGTTTCCCGCGCGATCCCGATGATTCAGAACATCGAGGAGAACCTGTCATGACGATCGACGCATTCCGATTGGACGGAAAGGTCGCCTTGGTCACGGGTGCCGCCCGCGGGCTGGGGCAAGGAATGGCCATCGGCCTCGCGGAAGCGGGCGCGGACATCGTCGGCATCGACATCATCAGCCCGCTGGACGAGACGCGGTCGAAGGTCGAACGTACCGGACGCCGTTTCGTCGAAATCCAGGCGGATCTCTCGCGTACCGAAGACATCCAGCGAATCCTTGCGACCGCGCGCAGCGAACTCGGGGGGTTCGACATCCTTCTGAACAATGCCGGCATCATCCGCCGACACCCGGCGCACGAGTTCCCGGCCGAGGATTGGGATGCGGTGATGAACGTCAATCTTCGCAGCCTGTTCTTCCTCACCCAAGCGTTCGGCAAGGCGCTCATCGACGAGGGTCGCCCCGGGAAGGTCATCAGTGTGTGTTCGATGTTGTCGTTCTCCGGTGGCATCCTGGTCGCGCCGTACACCGCGAGCAAGAGCGCGGTCGCCGGCCTCACGCGGCTGTTGGGCAATGAGTGGGCACCGTACGGCATCAACGTCAACGGCATCGCGCCGGGATACATGGCGACCGACAACACCGCGCCGCTACGCGCGGACCCGGAACGCAACAAGGAGATCCTCAGCCGCGTACCGATGAATCGATGGGGGACGCCGGCGGATCTGGCGGGTGCGATCGTGTATCTGGCATCGAGTGCCTCGGACTACGTCACGGGCACCATCCTTCGCATCGATGGCGGATGGCTGACGCGCTAGCGCGCGAGAGAAAGGAGCCTGTTGATCGTGGGGAGTACGCAAAGCACCGCGGATCGACTCACTGAGATGTGCGCGGTCGCTGTCGTTCGAGCCGGAGAGCCCGACGCCGCCCTACGGGCGGCACGCGCGCTGTCAAACGGCGGAGTGCATGCACTGGAAATCACGATGACCGTGCCGGGAGCCGTCGACGTCATCCGGGAACTGGCCTCGTCGACCGACGCACTGGTCGGCGCGGGGACCGTGCTGACCGCCGAGGAGGTCGACCGCTGTGCGAACGCAGGTGCGCAGTTCATCGTTTCGCCGGCCTGCATCGAGGACGTCGTCCGAGCGTCCCAAGCGCGTGGGCTGGTCGTGATGCCGGGCGCGTTCACGCCGACGGAGGTGTTCACGGCGTGGCAGTGGGGGGCGGACTTCGTCAAGGTCTTCCCCGCGGCCCGACTGGGTCCGCGGTTCTTGGCCGACCTGCTGGCACCCCTGCCGAACGTTCGCTTGGTGCCCACCGGGGGAATCACAGCCGACAATGCGGGCGACTACCTGGCGGCAGGCGCAACGCTCCTCGGCCTCGGCTCGTGGCTGGTGAATCCGAAGCCAGGAGCGTCCGGAATCGAGGATGAGATCGTTGCGCGAGCGCGGCAGCTGACGGCGGTCATCAGCAACTTTCGACGGGAGAACGCATGAACGAACGGATCGATGTTGTCACATTCGGCGAAGCGATGCTACGCCTATCGCCTCCATCCCACCTCCGGCTGCAGCAGGCGTGCACGCTGGACGTCCACGTCGGCGGATCGGAATTGAACGTCGCGGTCGCAGCATCGGCGCTGGGGCTCAGGATGCGATACGTCACCCGTGTGCCGAAAAACCCGATCGGCCGACTGGTCGAGAACAAGGCGCGGGAGCACGGGATCGATACGCGTTTCTTCTCCTGGCCCGAGTCCGGACGCGTCGGCATTTACTACCTTGAATTCGGGGCGTCGCCGCGCCCGAATTCGGTCGTCTACGACCGGGCACACTCGGCGATGGCAATGATCGAGCCGGGACAGATCGATTGGGATGAAGCATTGGACGGAGCGTCCGTGTTTCACACCTCCGGCATCACGCCCGCGTTGTCGAAATCCGCGACCGCTGCCACCCTGGAGGCCGTCCGTGCCGCGCATCGCTTGGGCGTTCGGGTGTCCGTCGATCTGAATTACCGCGTGCGGCTGTGGACGGAGAAGGACGCCGAAGCCGCCATGCGCGAGATCGTCGGGCTGGCGGACGTACTGGTGACGACGGAGGAGGACACGCAGCGCGTGTTCGGCATCCAGGAAGCGTCGTACGACGAGGTGGCGCGCGTGCTCGCAAAGGAATTCGATCTTGACGTGGTCGCGATCACACTCCGGGAAACTCCGTCCGTCTGGCGCAACACGTGGAGCGCGATCGCGTACGAGCGTGAGACGGAGGCCCTGCACACCGCGCCGACGTACGACATCGAAGTCGTCGACCGCGTGGGGTCGGGCGACTCGTTTGCCGGCGGATTTCTGTACGGATGGCTGAACGGTGGGGTCGAAACGGCCGTGCGCTACGGCGTAGCGATCTCCGCAATCAAGCAGACATTGCCGGGCGACGTCTGCTGGACGACGCGCGAAGAGGTCGACCGAATCCTCGAAGGGGGCGGCCTGCGCATCGTTCGCTGACCACGCTCGGATGGAACTGTTCCGGTAGACTATGAATGCGACGCAGGACACGCGAGACGCGGACGGAAGCGACGGAGCGCGAGCATTGGTCGCGCATTCGGCCGACAACGTCGCGACGATGCTCATTTCCGGAATGAAGGGTTGCGACGCTCAGCTGATCGGGGACGCGTTCGAGGACTACGGGTGCATCCCCCTGGCCGAAGCGATTCCCGTCGATCACAAGGTCGCGATTCGTTCGATCGCGCCGGGCGAGCAGGTCATCAAGTTCGGCGCGTCCATCGGCCGTGCGTCCGCCGCAATCACCGCAGGCAGCCACGTGCACGTCCACAATCTGCGAAGCGAACGCGTGCCGGGGGCGAAGCGATGACCGGTAACGCCGTTCGCGCATTTCGCAGGCGGAACGGCGAGGTCGGGATCCGCAACGTCCTCTTGGTCCTGCCGGTCGGCCAATGCGCCAACGAGTTGGCGGTGCGGTGTGCTGCCGGCATCCAGGGGGCGTTCCCGTTCCTCACGACGCAGCCGTGCGCGCACTTGGGCGAGGACAACGAGGCCGCGAAGCGCTGCTTGATCGGATGGGGACGGAATCCGAACGCCGCCGCGGTGCTTGTCCTCGGGATTGGGTGTGACGCGATCTCGGCGGATGCCGTCGCCGAAGCGATCGGCGAGACCGGCAAGCCGGTGGCGTGTCTCACCCTCGAATCGAGCGGGCATTGGAACAACGTGGTCGGCAAGGGACGCTGCTGGCTGATCGATCAAGCCAACGCGGTCGAGGCGATGGAGCGGCAGCCGGTCGATGTCGCGTCGCTCACGCTGGCGATCAAGTGTGGCGGCTCGGACGCAACGTCGGCACTTGCCGGTAATCCGGCGATCGGCCGTGTGGTCGACCGCTGGATCGACGCAAGGGGTACGGTCGTGTTCTCGGAAACGACCGAGCTGATCGGCGCTGAACATCTGCTGATGGCACGGGCGGCGACCGAGAGGGTGCGAAACGGCATCCGAGAGGCGGTCGAAGCGACGATCGCACGCATCGAAGCGACCGGCGTGGATCCACGCGGGACGCAGCCGACGCCCGGCAACATTCGTGGCGGGTTGACCACGCTGGAGGAGAAATCGCTCGGAGGCGTCCGCAAGACGGGAACGAAGCCGATCGACAGCGTGTTCGCGTGGGGGGAACGTCCGACGGGTCCGGGCCTTCATCTGATGGACTGCCCGGCCAACGTGCCGCAATTGCTTCTCGGATGGGCGGCGGCCGGTGCGCATTGCCTGCTGTTCAGCGTTGGCGGAGGACTCCCTGCCCGGATTCCATCGCTGATCGGAACGAACGTCGGGCCGTTGCCGCTCCTTCCGATCGTCAAGATTCTGAGCAACCCGTGGGAG
>Ga0272441_10010056_pt1 | contig 14430 bp, 10 predicted proteins | sample SSMProp6N_FD_193582 | JGI IMG/M metagenome (GOLD analysis project Ga0272441, IMG submission 193582) | Marine sediment archaeal communities from Little Sippewissett salt marsh, Falmouth, MA, United States - SSM-Prop-6N | ecosystem: Environmental > Aquatic > Marine > Wetlands > Sediment ... | reverse complement strand
GCAGCATGCAACCTACCTTAGTTTGTTACGATTTCAGCACGCAGTTCAACGCTTAACGACGACGAGGAATTGTCTGCGCACACCAGTCGCGGCGAGCAGCAAACGCCGCGCATCGTTTCCGGGTATCGCCAATCGGAGTGGCGCGTGACTTCCAGGCCAACGCCTGTCAAGATACTATCACATGAAACATTCCGGGGCAATGATAACGTCGGCAGCCCTGGGAGTGTTATCGGCTCGGCGCGCATCCGTGGTGGGGCGAGCGTCCTCGCGAGCCGTCTTGAGTTTATGCTCAGCACGCAAGGACCCGGCTCGCGGGGACGCTCGCCCCACCCTGCGCCCCTGTATTTGGGTGAGTCCCCCCATTTCGCCAACGCCTCTGGGCGGCCTTGGCGTGATGGTAGGCTCGGCCCGGTTCGCTTTGTTGAACTCTGTGGGCTCAGTGTGGATATTGGGTAGAAGCATGACTTGGCTGGCGTGCAGGGCGTCGTGAGGGCCTAAGCGCGAAGGAGAGACGGACGATGCATGTTTGGCGGATTGAGACGGCGTGGATTTGTATCATAAGCGCAGTGACCTCGTGGACAGCGTGTGCGGAAAAAAGGACGGCCGACCCGGAAGTAGACCGCCCCAAGCGGCTCGTCTACAAGACCATCGGCGACGTTGAGCTGCACCTGCACGTGTTTGAGCCTGCCGATAGGGCCGGGGCGGACGCGTTGCCCGCCATTGTGTTCTTCTTCGGCGGGGGCTGGGCGAACGGAACCCCCAGTCAATTCTACCCGCAATGCAACTACTTCGCGTCGCGCAACATGGCGGCCTTCTCGGCCGAGTACCGCATCAAGAACAAGCACGGCACCACGCCTTATGAGTGCGTGAAGGACGGCAAGTCTGCGGTCCGTTGGCTTCGGGTGCATGCGGGGGAACTGGGCATCGATCCTGAGAGAATCGTTGCGGGCGGCGGGTCGGCAGGGGGGCACGTGGCCGCAGCCACAGCCATGTTGCCAGATATCGAGGAAGCAGGCGAAGACTTGTCCGTGAGTTCTGTGCCGAATGCGCTGGTGCTGTTCAACCCGGCAATCGACACGACCGGCGCGGGCTACGGCGACGACAAAGTCGGGGCACGCCCCGAGGAGTTGTCGCCCGCGCACCACGTCGCGAAACACCTGCCGCCCACTATCCTCTTCCACGGCACGGACGACGCGACGGTGCCGTTTGAGAACGCGAAGCGTTTCCGCGACCTCATGAAAGCCGCCGGAAACCGGTGCGAACTTGTTCCGTTTGAGGGCAAAGGCCACGGGTTCTTCAACGAGCACAGGGACGCCGCCGCGTTTCGGGAAACGATACGCGCGGCAGACGGGTTCCTCGTATCGCTGGGATTCCTCGACCCGAAAGACGCCGCGGATTCGGCCAAGGAGTGAGGGGAATGAGCCCCGAGCATTCGTGCGGCCGTCGGGAGTTCATGAAGGTCGTGGGCGCGGGTGCGGTGTCACTGGCGTCCGGGTGTGCGCATTGCGCTGAAGGCGCCACGGACAAACCCAACATCATTCTGATTATGGCCGATGACCTGGGTTACGGCGACCTGAGTTGCTATGGCAATAGGGCGTTCTCGACGCCCAACCTGGACGCGCTGGCACGGGGCGGGGTGCGCTTTACGGACTTCCACGCGAACGGCCCGGTGTGCAGCCCGACGCGGGCCGCGCTCCTGACCGGCCGCTACCAGCAGCGCTGCGGCATCGAGGGTGTCATCACCGCAAAGGGCCACCGCGACACCGGCATGGCGTTGGCGCAAGCCACCTTTGCCGAAGTGCTCAAGGGCGCGGGCTACGCCACGGGCCTTTTCGGCAAATGGCACCTCGGGTATCGGGTGGACTTCAATCCGACAAGACAGGGATTCGACGAGTTTTGCGGCTACGTGAGCGGCAACGTGGACTACCACTCGCACATCGACCAAACCGGCGTCGAAGACTGGTGGCGCGACTGCGAGCGGGCCCGCGAAGAAGGTTACAGCACCGACCTGATCACCGAACACGGCATCCGGTTCATCGAACGGCACAAACGCGAGCCGTTCTGTCTGTACCTGCCTCACGAGGCGCCCCACTACCCGTATCAGGGCCGCAACGACCAAGCCGGCCGCGCGCCCGGCGCACCAACACCCACCCAAGGCCGCCGGGAAGACAAGGCCGTCGCGTATAGTGAGATGATTGCGGCGATGGACGAGGGCGTGGGCCGGATCGTTGAGACGGTCAGACGCCTGGGCATTGAGAAGAATACGTTCATTTTCTTCTGCTCGGACAACGGCGCCACACCGGTCGGTTCGAATGGTCCGCTTGCCGGGCACAAAGGGTCGTTGTGGGAAGGCGGGCACCGCGTCCCGGCCATTGCCTGCTGGCCTGGGACCCTCGCGCCTGGCATGATGACGAGCGAAACGGCCATGACCATGGACCTGTTTCCCACGATGGCGGCCATCGCTCAGGTGGCCCTGCCGGCGGGCGTGCACCTGGACGGCGTGGATCTGCTGCCGGTGTTGCGCGAGGGTGTGCCGCTGCGCGAGCGCGCCCTGTTCTGGCGCTACGGGGGGTGCAAAGCCGTCCGCCAAGGGTCCTGGAAGCTGCTGGTGCAGGGCAAGCGAGAAAAGTGCCTTCGGGGCAAGAGCGGCGCCTCAGTCAGCCTGCATAATCTTGCCGACGACCTCGGTGAGCGGACAGACTTGGCTTCTGTGCAACGGAAGCGGGTTGCCGCGTTGCAGAAGGCTCTGTCGGACTGGGAGACGGATGTGACGGCCGGCGTCGCGTTACGCGCGTAACGGCCGTCGGTGGGGAACGCGGAGTGGAAAGGAGGAAATTGTGAATCAGAACATGAAGACGCGTCGTACATTTCTCAAGGCGATGGGGCTGGGTTTGGCCTCGGTAGCCGTCTCGCAAACCCGGAGCACGCCCGTGCGGGCCGCGGGCGGGGCCGCAGAGGATAGGCCGAATTTCGTCGTCATTCTCACCGATGACCAGGGGTACCAGGACGTGGGCTGCTTTGGCGCACCCCACATCGAGACGCCGAACCTGGACCGCATGGCGGCCGAGGGCATGCGGTTTACGGATTTCTACGCGGCTGCGGCGTCCTGCACCCCGTCGCGTGCGGCCCTGATGACAGGGTGCTATCCTCAGCGCGTGAGCTTGCCGCACGTGCTGGGCCCGACCGCGAAGATCGGCATCAACCGCGAGGAGACGACCATCGCCGAAGTCCTGAAGCCCTTGGGGTATGCCACGGCGTGTTACGGCAAATGGCACCTGGGCCGTGATCCCGAGTTCCTTCCCACGCGGCATGGGTTTGACGAGTACTACGGCCTCCCCTACTCGAACGATATGTGGCCCAACCATCCGACCACACGGACCTATCCGGACCTGCCCCTGATTGAAGGCGAAGAGGTCATCGCACTCGATCCCGACCAGCGGATGCTGACCACGGCATACACGGAGCACGCGGTCAAGTTCATTGAGGCCAACAAAGACCGCCCGTTCTTCCTTTACGTGCCGCACAGCATGCCGCACGTGCCGCTTCATGTTTCGGACAAGTTCGCGGGGAAATCCAAGCAGGGCCTGTACGGCGATGTCATTATGGAGATCGACTGGTCGGTCGGGCAAATCCTGTCGACGCTGGAGCGGCTCGGGCTCGACCGGAACACCCTGGTGTTCTTCTCGTCGGACAACGGGCCGTGGCTGAGTTACGGCGACCATGCGGGTTCGGCGAAGCCGTTGCGCGAGGGCAAGGGTACGACGTTCGACGGGGGCCAGCGCGAGCCGTGCATCATGCGGTGGCCGGGCAAGATCCCGGCGGGCGCGGTGTGCAGCGAGCCCTGCGCCATGTTCGACGTGTTGCCGACGGTGGCGGGCCTGGCGGGCGCGGAGGCTCCCGGGGACCGCGTGATCGATGGCAAGGACATTTGGCCCCTGATGTCGGGACAAACGGGCGCGGCCTCGCCGCACGACGCCTTCTTCTTCTACCACGGCAACCAGCTTCAGGCGGTGCGCAGCGGTCAGTGGAAACTGCACCTGCCCCACGAGTACCGCAGTTGTCCAAAACCCGGCGCCGGCGGCCGGCCGAGGCCCTACATCAAGAAGAAGACCGGCCAGGCGTTGTTCGACCTGCGCAATGACATTGGCGAACAGCACGACGTGGCAGCGGAACACCCGGAAATAGTCGAGCGCCTCGTCAAGACGGCCAAGGAATTCGACAAGGCATTGAAAGCAACCGCACGCCCCGCCGGAAAGGTTGAGGAATAGTGGCTGCAGGTTGCGTATTGACAACGCGCTAAAGCGCGCACTGCGAACACGGCTGAGAAGGAGAGAAACCCGATGAAGTCATCGAGCAGGAGCCGCCGCGATTTCTTGAGGGCCATGGGGGCGGGCGCAGCCACGTTGGCAATGCCGCGATGCGCGACGCCTGCTGTCGCATCCAGGCAGGCGCGGCCCAACATCCTCGTGATCATCTCAGACGAACATAACGCTGGCGTCTTGGGATGCTATGAGAACACGATCGTGCAAACGCCCAACCTGGACGGGCTCGCGGAGCGCGGCGTGGTCTTCGACAACTGTTACTGCAACTCGCCGCTGTGCGTGCCGTCGCGTCTGGCGTTTACGTCCGGGAAGTACATTTCGCGCGTGGGCGCGTGGAGTAACAACTGCTGGCTGCCGAGCGCCGAGTACCCAACGTTGCCGCGCGTGCTGAATACCGCAGGATACGAGTCGTTTCTGTGTGGCAAGATGCACTACGACCACACCCGCCGCTATGGCTTCACAGAGATCGGCGGGAACATGAACACGCACATCAAGCATGGCCGGGGTGCGCGGCGGTCCGCCGAGGATCTGCAACCGAAGCCCGGCATGTCCAAACGGTTTGAGGATTTCCACCCGGGCACCGATTCGAAAATCCTCAGCCACGACCGCAACGTGACCGCGGGCGCTGTTAGATTCCTCGAGAAGCGCGGGCGCGACGAAGGACCGTTCTTCCTGCTGGCCGGGTACCTTGCGCCGCATTTCCCACTGATCGTGCCGCAGGAGTATTGGGAGCCGTATAGGGGCAAGGTGCCGATGCCCGTGATCCCCGAGGGCCACCTTGAGGCGCAGCCGCGCAACTATAAGCATCTGCGGATCGGCTTCAACGTGGAAGACGCGCCCGAGGACACGGTGCGCAAGGGGCGCGAACTCTACTACGGGCTCACGCAATGGTTGGACGTCGAGATCGGCAAGGTACTGAACGCCTTGGCCGACAGTGAGGTGGCGGACAACACTGTGGTCATCTATACGACCGATCACGGCGAGAACATGGGTGAGCACGGCCTGTGGTGGAAGAACTGCGTCTATGACTCGGCAGCGCGCGTGCCGCTCGTGGTCAGTTGGCCCGCGCGGTGGCACGGCGGACAACGCCGCACCGAAGTATGCTCGCTGGTGGACGTGGTCCAGACGATTGCAGCGCTCGGCGGGACCGCGTGTCCGGAAGACTGGAACGGCGACGCGATGGTCTCCTGGCTGGACAACGCGAACACGCCGTGGAAGGACCGCGCCGTGAGCGAGTACTACGCCCACAACATCGCCTCGGGCTATGCCATGATCCGGATGGGCCGGTTCAAGTACGTTTACCACACGCCGGCCGACGCACAGCACCCCGCCGAGCGGGAGCTGTACGACCTCGAGGCGGACCCGGGCGAGTTTACCAACCTTGCCGGCCGGCCCGCACAGCAGGACCGCATCGCGGCAATGCACGCCGCGTTGATCGAGGAAATCGGAGAAGACCCCGACGACACCGAACAGCGCTGCCGCGCGGACTACGCGCACGGTTACGGCCGCGACGAAAAGAGGGCGAAAGGACGAAGGGCATGATGCCCGTGGCGTATAGCCGCCGCGAGTTCCTGACACGCGCGGGCATTGGGTGTACGGCACTGGCCATGGCGCGCCGGGCGGGGGCTGTCGCGAGCGGCACGGCGGAGGCCCAGGCGGAAAAACCCAATATCATCTTCTGCATGACCGACGATCAGGGCTGGGGCGACGTAGGATACAATGGGCATCCCCACTTGAAAACCCCCAACCTCGATGCGATGGCACGCAGCGGCCTGCGGTTTGACCGCTTCTATGCCAGCGCGCCCGTGTGTTCTCCGACCCGCGGAAGCTGTCTGACCGGGCGCCACCCGTATCGCTACGGCATCTTCCACGCCAACGTGGGGCACATGCCGCCGCAAGAGGTCACCCTGGCCGAGGCCCTAAAAGCCCAAGGGTATGCGACGGGCCATTTCGGCAAGTGGCACCTGGGCACACTCACCAAGACGCGGCAGGACTCGAATCGCGGCGGGCCCAGGGGCGTCAGGCACTACAGCCCGCCTTGGGAAAACGGCTTCGATGTCTGTTTCTCGACCGAGGCGAAGGTGCCAACCTGGGACCCCATGAAGGAACCGGGCACGGACAAGACCTACGGTACGCATTACTGGCGCGAGGACGGCACCGCCGAAACCGCGGGCCTCGATGGCGACGATTCGCGCATCATCATGGACCGGGTGATTCCCTTTGTGCGGCAGGCAGCGGCCGCGGGTGCACCGTTCTTTGCCGTGGTATGGTTCCATGCGCCGCACCGGCCGGTCGTGGCCGGGCCGCGCTATCTCGCGATGTATGAGGGCCTGCCGGACCTGGAACGCCACTTCTACGGCTGCATCACCGCCATGGATGAACAGGTCGGCCGCCTCCGCAACGAGTTGAAGCGCCTCAATATCGCGCAAAACACCATGCTCTGGTTCTGCAGCGACAACGGTCCGGAGGGCCAGGCCGGCGATGCGCCCGGATCCGCGGGACCGTTTCGCGGCAGGAAACGCGACCTGTTTGAAGGGGGCATCCGAGTACCCGGCCTGCTCGAGTGGCCCGCGAAGATCGCGAGCGGACGCACGGCCGATATGCCCTGCGCCACGTTGGACTACTTCCCGACGGTGATGGAGGCGGTCGGCGTCCGAATCAAAGGACAGCCGCAACCGCTCGATGGCATCAGCCTGCTGCCCATGATCGAAGGCCGCCTCACGGAGCGCCCCGCACCTATCGCGTTCGAGTCCAAGAACCAGATCGCCATCGAGGACAAGCGGTACAAGATTATCAGCCGCGATCATGGCAAGACCTACATGCTGTTCGACGTGATCGAGGACCCCGGCGAGAGTCGGGACCTTGCCGCCGAGAAGCCGGAGATCGTCAAGGCCATGAGGGTGATCCTGGACGCCTGGCGGGCCTCGTGCAAGGATAGCCGTGCGGGGAAAGACTACGCGCGACAGGGGCCATGAATATCCGTGCCCGGATAGGCCATGATCGCATGCATTGCGGTTCTCTTGGGAGCAATTCAGTGCGCAAGACACGACGCGACTTTCTAAAATCCGTGGGATTGGGAATGGTGGCCCTTGGAGGAGCAATGAATACTGCGGCACAGCCGAGCCAAGGCCGAAAGCGGCCGAACATCTTGTTTCTATTTACGGACGACCAGCGCTTTGACACGCTCCAGGCGCTGGGCAATCCCGAGATCGTCACGCCGAATATGGACAGACTCGCCCGAAACGGTACGGTGTTTACGCAGGCCCACATCATGGGCGGAACCAGCCCGGCGGTGTGTGCGCCGAGCCGTGCCATGCTGTTGACCGGCCGAACGCTGTTTCACATTCCGCCCAGTTTTGCCGTGCCTTGGAGTGTCGGCAAGTCCGATCGCGGCCAGTGCCCATACGTCACGTTTCCCGAGCGGTTTCGCGAGGCCGGGTACACCACGTTCGCAACGGGGAAGTGGCACAATGACCCGCCGGTATTCGCCCGAGGCTTCAGCCACGGCGCCAAGATCTTCTTCGGCGGAATGAGCGACCACTTGAAGGTGCCCGTCAACGACTTCGACCCCGGGGGCAAGTACCCGAAGAATGAGCAATACATTGGCAAGAAGTTCTCGAGTGACCTGTTCAGCGATGCGGCCATCGAGTTCCTCGAAGGCTACCAGGACGACGCCCCGTTCCTGATGTACGTTTCCTACACGGCGCCCCACGACCCGCGGATGGCCCCCAAGAAATACGCCGACCTGTATCCGCCGGACACGATCTCTGCGCCCAAGAACTTCATGGCCAAGCACCCTTTCGACAATGGGGAGATGACGATCCGCGACGAGCAACTCGCGCCGTGGCCGCGGACCCCAGCAATTGTGCAGCGGGAGATCGCCGGGTACTACGCCATGATCACGCACCTCGACGACCAAATCGGCCGTGTGCTCGGTGCGCTCGAGGCAAGCGGGCGGGCCGACAATACGATCGTCGTGTTCGCGGGCGACAATGGGCTGGCCGTCGGGCAGCACGGCCTGCTGGGCAAACAGAACCTCTATGAGCACAGCGTGCGCGTGCCCCTCATCCTGTCCGGTGTGGGCATACCCAAGGGCAAGCAATCCGACGCCCTGTGCTATCTACTCGACGTCTTCCCGACCCTGTGCGACCTCGCCGGGGTGTCCGTGCCCGATACCGTGGAAGGCAAGAGCTTGGCCCCCGTCCTCGCCAGCGACACGGCGCAGGTCCGCGATTCGATTTTCTGCGCGTACCGGACGTTTCAGCGGATGGTGAGCGATGGACGCTGGAAACTGATCCTCTATAACGTCAAGGGCAAGCGCACGACGCAACTCTTCGACCTCAAGAACGACCCGTGGGAGTTGAGCAATCTGGCCGACGACCCAACGCACGCCGGCCGGGTCGCAGAGCTGACGCGGCTGCTCAAGGAATGGATGGCGAAGACGGACGACGTGTGCGATCTGGATAAGCCGAACTGGACGTAGAAACAACGGCGGCAGAGCGAGGATGAGGGCCAAGGGCATGAGTTTCTCGAATGTGACGATGTATTGCAGTGCAGGATTCTGGGTGAGTGTGCTCGGCGGCGTCATGCTTGGGAGCGCCGCAAGTTCAGCCGCAGGAGCGGACGCGCAGCCGGCCCCGCGTGTGTTTGTGTTGAGGGCGGAGTCGCTGGCCTTGGCCAAGCAACGTCTTGCCGCGGGCGACGCACAACTCGACGCGGCGCTCAAGGAGCTGCTCACGGAGGCGGATGCGGCGTTGCCCGCGCCCACACCGTCCGTGATGGATAAGCCCGCGGCGCCACCCAGCGGCGACAAGCATGACTACATGTCGCTCTCGCCGTACTGGTGGCCCGATCCCGATACGGCCGACGGGCTGCCGTACGTGCGGCGTGACGGCGAAGTCAATCCGGAGCGGAAGAAGTACGACGTCACCACGATGGGGGCGATGGTGAGGGCCGTGAAGGTCTTGGGATTCGCCTACTACTTCACCGGCGAAGAGCGCTACGCCCAGAAGGCGGCTGAGTTCTTGCGGGTCTGGTTCGTCGACCCGGCCACGCGGATGAACCCGAACCTCACCTATGCCCAGGGCGTCCCAGGCCGGGCGGACGGGCGGTGTTATGGGATCATCGACACGGCCCACTGGCCCAGCTTAATCGACGCCATAGCGCTGGTCGAGCCTTCACCCGCGTGGAGCGCCGACGACCGCCGCATCCTCCGTGAATGGTTCCGGCAGTACCTCGATTGGCTGCTCACCAGCCCTGCGGGCGTGTTGGAGGCGAGCCAACGCAACAACCACGCCACGTGGTACGCGGTACAGGCCACGGCCTACGCGCTATTCGTCGACGACGCAGACAGGGCCAAGGCGCTTCTTGAGCGTGTCCAATACTTCATCGCCCACCAGATCGAGCCGGATGGAGGTCAGCCCCACGAGATCGCGCGCACCAAGGGCCTCAGCTACTCCTCCTACAACCTTTCCGCCTTCCTGCACGCTGCGCGCCTTGGCGAGCATGTCGGCATGGACTTGTGGACCTACGAAACCGACGACGGACGCAGCATCCGCAAGGCCCTCGAGTATCTCATCCCCTATGGCCTCGGCGAGAAGGAATGGACTGCCAAGCAGATCACCTCGTGGCACCTGTCCCCGGAATTGCTGCGCCGTGCTGCCACCGGCTTCCGTGACGCGCGCTACGAGCAGGTCATCACGAAGCTGCCCGCGGACGCCCAGAGGGCGCTCCCGCGACTCAACCTGCTTGAGTGCGGCAGGTATGGGGATCCCTGACCTGTACCCTCGGCGTCGCGTTCAGGACGGCAGGCCGGAGAAGACCGAAGAACTTCGGAAGAAACTAATGGATTACCTCCGGAAAACTGGACACGAGGTTCAGCCCTCTCCGGAGTTGACGGCGCAGGGGCAGGATTCTGTGTTCCAACTTTCGTCTACGGGGACTTCGTATCGCCGGATACTGAACTCAAGACGCCATGACGGAAAGGAGATACACGAAGTGACCGATCCGGACCGCTTGCACGCCGGCCGCTTCGTTCTGCGGGCCTGGACCCCCATCGGCTGGTGGGACGACGTGGAATTCGGTAGGCTGGTTGCAGGAGATGAATGACATGGCCGAGCAAACCGTGAATCGGCGGGCATTTCTTAAATCGTCCTTCGCGGCGTTCGGGGCTAACGCCCTGCGCGACAGCAACGCCATACTGGTCCCCAGTTGGACGGACGGCGAAACGAGACATCTCTTCGTCATCCGGATTCAAGAAGACAAGTAGCCTGAGGCCCTGTACCAAGTCAAGGGAGTACAAGTACGATGACCGGTTTGTCCAGGCGCAGTTTCTTGGGCCTCGCGGGGCTGACCGGCGCCAGCATGGTCTTGCCACGCCTTTCGTATGCGGCCAAAGCCGCGCGGCCGAACGTGCTTTTCATCGCCATCGACGACCTGAACGACTGGACCGGGTGCCTGGGCGGTCATCCTTCCGCGTTGAGCCCGAACATCGACCGGCTCGCGAAGCGCGGCGTGCTCTTCAGTAACGCCCACTGCCAGGCGCCGATATGCGGCCCATCGCGTGCGAGCCTGATGTCGGGTTTGCGGCCCTCGACCACGGGCATCTACGGCCAGATCAAGGACGACGATATCAAGCGCGCCAGCAAAGCCGCTGAAGAATGCACCTTCCTGCCCGAGTATCTGAGCGGGCATGGCTACAAGACGATGGGCATCGGCAAGCTCTTCCACAACCATGCCCCGCGTGGCGTGCTTGATGTCTCTGGCGGACGCCGCGGCGGCTTCGGCCCCAAACCGCCGGAACGCTGGCACTGGGACCGGGACGGCACGAGCACGGACTGGGGGCCGTTTCCGGATCGCGACGAGGAAATGCCCGACTACCGATCGGCCCAGTGGGCTATCGAACGCTTGCACGAGAAGCACGAGGCGCCGTTCTTCCTGGGCGTGGGCTTTGTCCGGCCCCACGTGCCCTGGCATGTGCCGAAGAAATGGTTCGACAGGTTTGACCCCAAAGACTTGGCCCTGCCGCCTTATCTGAAAGACGACTATGCGGACCTGCCGGAAATAGCCATCAAGCTCGCCGAAATGCCCATGATGCCCACGGCTGAATGGGCCAAGGATAACAAGGAGTGGCACAGCATCGTTCAGGCCTATCTCGCCTGCGTGGCCTTCGTCGACCATTACGTTGGCCAAGTGCTCGACGCACTCGAGAAGGGCCGTTACGCCGAGAACACGTTCGCCGTCCTGTGGTCCGACCATGGCTACCACCTCGGCGAGAAGAACCGTTTCACCAAACATTCCCTGTGGGAACGGGCGACACGCGCACCGCTCATCATCGCGGGTCCCGGCATTGAAGGGGGCGGGGTTTGCCACAAGCCCGTGGGCATGATAGACCTGTACCCCACTTTGCTCGATTTGTGCCTATTGCCTGCCAATCCGCAAAACGAAGGACACAGCCTAGCGCCGCTCCTGGCCAATCCCGACGCGGACTGGCCCCACGCCGCCCTGACCACCTACGGCCGCGGCAACCACGCCGTCCGAACCGAACGCTACCGGTACATCGTCTATGAAGACGGTTCGGAAGAGCTGTATGACCACCAGGATGACCTCGATGAGTGGTACAACCGCGCGAATGACCCGGCCTACGCCTCGCTCAAGGCGAAACTCAAGCAACACCTGCCACGGACGAACGCCCCGTGGTCGCCCCAATCACACCTCGATGTCAATGCATACTTCATCGGACAGCAACGCAGGCGATAGTGTTGGCAGGACCAGTCTTGGCGCTTAGGATGGTGGAAAGCCTGCTCGCGATGAGCGCCAGCAGCTCCATATGGAAATCTCGGATAGGAGAAGAAGCTGCGATGGCGTCCATTGAAAGAGCACTCGGAGTGGCGCTTCTGCTGCTTGTCAGCGCGGCACCCGCTGTCGCACACAACCCTATCGTTATCGGCGGTGGCCACACGAATGCTGCGACGGCACACGCAATTGAGGATATCGGCGTATCAAGGATACACAACGTCCCGGTTCTGAATCGCGCCGCATAACCGCAAAACTATCGTTTAGGGTGAACACGATCAGAGAGCAGTGGTGGCTCAGGAGGGAGGGCGGCAGCCTAATGATAGTCTGGCCAGCCAAGAGTCTGCCGGGTCCGGAGTAGCGGGCGTGAAGGAGGTCGGATTAACTTGGTGGAGATGACGGGACTTGAACCCGTGACCCCTTGTCTGCCAGACAAGTGCTCTCCCAACTGAGCTACATCCCCACGTTGGATGTTGTGTGACGCCTTAACCCGCGCCCAATCTGTGGAGATTATAGGCGGATGCGGCACAAGAGTCAAGGCGCCCGTCCGGCGTCGCACAAAAGAGCGACCTGCGGCGTGCCCAAGCCTGCCGCAGGTCGCTGCTCGCGTTCGCGAATGACCGAGCTCTTGCTGCCAAGAAGGGGTCATCCCTTATCTCGAACGTGCATCGGAATCCTCCGTTACCGGCAACAGCACTTGGCGCATGCTGCCGGGCATGCCTCTTTCGGTGGCGGCGGGGTTTCGGTTTCCTGCTCCGAACTGCCGCTTATGGGTTCCTCGCTGACGCTTTGCTTGAGTTGGCGGAATTCGCACGTCCGGCCTTCGATCTCAGTCTTACCTTCTTCGACCATCGTGCCCTCAGCAGGGGCAGGGGCCTCAGGCTTCATAACGCCCTCGTGCGACTCCGTCGCCGCCAAGACGTGCGAGCCGATGGGCCAGGGTCCATTATGGTTTCCGGCCTCTGCGGCCAGGGACATCCCAGCCCAGGACGCAACGGCCACAATCGCGACAAGACTCATAGCGATGCTGATTGTCTTTCTCATGGCAAGCCCTCCTATTTTCTCGCCGGGGTGTTGAAAACCGCGCAGTGGGTTTCCGCTTCCCGGCGGGGCCTTTGCTCTCTTCAATTCTTGCCGACCATTATCCAAACGATGCCGCTACCGCCGGTATTCCCGGTTTCGACATTGTCTTGCGTGGACTCGGGCTCGTGCTCGCACTCGACAACCGCAGCCGATGACGAGTGACGAATGACGATGACGAGTGACGACGCCCCCCTCTGTCACGCAGACGCACACAACGCGCCCCCCTCTTCCTCCGGCCTCCGGCCTCCAGCCTCCAGCCTCCAGCCCCCAGCCTTCCCTTTCTGTGACGGCGGCGCGCACTCGGGCGTACCAGGCACGCACCCCGTCTCAGAGGATCAGCATGGCATCGCCGTAGGAGTAGAAGCGAAAGCGTTCTTTGATGGCGAGGCGGTAGGCTTCGAGCACGAATTCGGTTCCGGCGAACGCGCAGACCAGCGCCAGCAGACTCGAGCGCGGCAAATGGAAGTTGGTCTGAAGCGCATCGACGGCCTGAAAGGCGTAGGGCGGGTAGACGTAGAGATCGGCCACCCCGGCGCCGCTGTGGTAGGCGCCCGTGTGGAACTGCGTTTCTAGGACGCGTGCGGAGGTTGTGCCTACGGCGATGACGCGCCGGCCCTCGGCCCGGGTCTCGTTGAGCAGTGCGGCCGACGCCTCCGGCAACGCGAAGTCCTCGCCGTGGAGTTGGTGGGCTTCGAGGGCTTCGACCTGGATCGGGCGAAACGTGCCGTAGCCGACGTGTAACGTGAGGGTCGTGCGTCGAACACCGGCCTCGCGCAACGACGAGAGCAACTCCTCGGTGAAGTGCAGGCCGGCCGTGGGCGCGGCAACGGCCCCCGGGACGCGCGCGTACACGGTTTGGTAGCGGCTCGAATCGGCTTGCTCCGGGTGTTCGCGATGGATGTAAGGCGGGAGCGGGATCTCTCCGGAGGCCTCGAGAATGCGCAGGACGTCGGGTGTGTCGAACCGGACCTTGCGGCGGCCTTCGGGCAGCGCGTCTTCGAGGGTGGCCTGCACGGCGCTGGAAATGCGGACGCGGGTGCCGGGCTTGACGCGCGCGGACGGCCGCACCAACGCGCTCCACACGCCCGGCTCGAGCTCGCGCAGAAGGAACACCTCGACTTTGCCGCCCGTAGGTTTGGTTGCCCTGAGCCGCGCCCGGATCACGCGCGTGTCGTTCATCGCGAGACAATCGCCCGCCTCAAGGTACGCCCCGATATTGCGGAATACGTCG
>Ga0272441_10010054_pt1 | contig 14432 bp, 10 predicted proteins | sample SSMProp6N_FD_193582 | JGI IMG/M metagenome (GOLD analysis project Ga0272441, IMG submission 193582) | Marine sediment archaeal communities from Little Sippewissett salt marsh, Falmouth, MA, United States - SSM-Prop-6N | ecosystem: Environmental > Aquatic > Marine > Wetlands > Sediment ... | reverse complement strand
TTGAGAGTCTTGACAAATCGTCGTCGCATATATGTGTTAAGCCGAAAATCTCTAGAATTGATCCTCGTAATAACATGGTACGCCGCTGCATGGCCCGGTGCCTTTATGCGGGGTTTTTGCGCCATGGGCTTTCTCCTTATTCTTACATTACATTTTTTTTATACTTTTTCGAATATTCCAAATTTCAGATTAGATTCCTCATTTTCTGCTTCTTTTTGATGATTTTTCTGAAATTGCTCTGTTTTCAGGGATGAAGTATACAGAAAAAAGATAATTTGTCAAGAAGTTTTCTGAACCTTTTTCATTACAATAAATATTTTCTTGCAAAAACAGGTTTATATGATATAATCCCGCGCGAAATGTATCACAAAAACAACTTTTAAACAGGGTCAAAGACCATGAATGCGCTCGCTGATGAATGCAATGCTGTTATCCTGAACGAAGCGGCTCCCGTACTTGACATGCTTTCCGAACTCGGAAAAAAACTATATTATCCAAAAGGGATCCTTTCCCAGAGTGCGGAAGCAAAGCAAAAAGGTGACACATTCAACGCGACCATCGGAATCGCAACTCAGAATAGTGAAGGCATGCATCTGGAATGTGTTAAAAAATACTTTAATGAACTCCCGGTTAATGATATATTCACCTATGCGCCCTCGTTCGGCATTCCCGCTCTTCGTAAGCGGTGGAAGGAAAAGATCATACACGACACACCCTCTCTCGGGGATTCCTGCATCAGCACACCGGTGGTGACCCATGCTCTGACCCACGGACTTTCGATTGCGGCCGACCTGTTTATCCAGCCCGGAGATCTGGTTATTCTTCCTGATAAAATATGGGGAAACTATAAGCTTATCCTCAATGTAAGAAAAAAGGCTGAGTTCCTCCACTTTCCTTTTTTTGACGGAAACCGGTTCAATATCGAGGCATGCAGCAAAACGGTCAGGGAAGCAGCCAAAAAACGCAAGAAACTTGTTATGCTTCTTAATTTCCCTAATAATCCGACGGGATATTCGATATCTGTCGAAGAAGCTGAGAAACTGGTCGATATTTTGCTTAAGGCAGCCTCCGGGGGCACAAGGATCGCAGCCCTTCTGGACGATGCATACTATGGCCTGTTCTATGAGAAAGACACGCTTCAGGAATCCCTGTTCGGGAAACTGGCCGGCCTTCACGAAAATATACTTGCTGTCAAACTGGATGGAGCCACAAAGGAATTCTACATGTGGGGATTCCGCACAGGATTCATCACCTTTGGCATCCGTTCAGGAACAGAGGCTCTGTATGACGCCCTTGAAAAGAAAACCGCTGGTGGAATACGCGGCAATATATCCAACTGCTGCAAACTTTCCCAGAACGTACTCCTCAGGATCCTTGACGATCCCGATCTGCAAAAACAGAAGGAGGAAAAATTCAGAGTCATGAAGGAAAGGGCCCTGAAAGTAAAGGAGGTGCTCTCGAATGAAAAGTTCGAGTCCGTGTGGGACGCATATCCCTTCAATTCCGGCTACTTCATGTGCCTGAGGCTGAAGCATGCCGATCCTGAAAAGCTGAGAGTTCATCTGCTGGATAAATACGGAACAGGGGTGATCGCTGTCAACAGCACCGACGTAAGGATAGCTTTCTCATGCCTGGAAACGGATGAGATAGAGGAACTGTTCGAAACGGTTTACACCGCTGCAAAAGAAACGGAGGAATAGCTAAATTTTTTGTCGTTGGAAACGACAAAAAACTTAATGCAGCCGCCGTTTCTCTATCCCGGTCTCGCCCAGCAGTATCTCCATATATCCTGAATTTCCATTCAGTTCAGGTCCGTTCACGTATACTTTCCTTTTGCAGGACCTTTCCTGCTCCAATGAACGGTATCCCAGATAGAATGCGGTTATCCGCGCTATATCATAATGGCATGTCCATTCCCCTGTTCCAAGAAACCCCCGCACATCATTCTCGATATCCCCCTGTATACTGTGTATAAAAAAAGGAACTTCATAATGGGAGGGTTCATTGATATTTCCATGTCCGCATCCGGACAGACCCACATTCTGGCCATGGTCCGAAGAAAAGATAATATACGTGTTTCCCCCTGCCCGCGACAGTATCCGCACTATTTCGGACATAATATGATCGGTATACGCTACAGTGGTGTCATATTCATCGACAATGTTCTTCACAGGAAAGGGGCTGAAGCCGTCCGGTATCCTCCCTGAATACGGAGAATGCGAACCTGCCATATTCAGTACAATGAAATTTTTCCTTCCGAAGTCCATAGTCTCAAGCTCCTGCAGAAGCACATGGTCATGCGCATAGGTGAATGCATCGAAACCGAAATCAAAGGAGTCTTTGTAAACGTCGATATCGTTCCTTGAAAGATAACTTCTGAGATAGCTGTAGCTGTCACGTGACTGGGCTGTAATAAAATATGTTCTGAAGCCCTGCTCCCGGGCCATTCTGAAAAGGTTCGTCTTTCTGCTCATGATATGAAGCGTTGCGTCAGGCCGTGCAACAATATTAAGGATATGGGGAAGGGATGAATCCGTATACACGCCTGCCGACAAAGCCTTTTTATATATAAAGCTGCTTCTGTTTTTAAGCGAATCAAGAAAACCGGTTGTTTTCCGTTCATACCCGAACAGGGACATGTGGGAACAGGTCAGGCTTTCACCGATGATTAGCACTACAGACGCATCGGTACTGCCCGTATCCAGCACAGGATATTCTTCATGCTCCCAGCGCCGGACCGTATGTATATCAAATACAAGACAGGGAAGGGTCCTGGCCGTGAAGTAAGCTGCTGTATACACGGTGTTCTTCTGAATACTCTTGTCCTCGTTCGGCTTTGTGCCCAGTTTCTTATTGAAAAACGCAACACGTACAACAGGAAGGAGGAGAAAGAGGATGATAAAAACGCTCATATACTTTGAAACGATCCTCTCACCGGTCTTCCTGTGGGCCGCTGTCACCAGCACAAAAGCCGGTATCACCAGCAGAGCAGGCAGTATCAGCATACCCACAATCGTTCTGAATGTGGCAAATACCTCAGTATGCTTGGGAAAGAACAGGAACAGCTCTGCGGGAAGAACCCATGTGCCGTAATAGCTGTAATGGACCATCTGCACAAGGCTGAATACAAGCAGTCCGTATATAAAGATGAGGACGAACCTTTTGTATATGAAAAAAGAAAACACAAAGAGTATGAAGAAAATATCGATATATTCCCGCGGAAGCATCAGGCTGCGCAATGACCCTTTTGATACCCTGTATGCCGTTTCAATAACGATCAGGACTGAACCGGTATACAGGGCGAAAAGGAAGTTGCTCCTGATCCTCTGCCTGAATTCGCTTCCAGGCTTCAGATGCTCTTTCAATGCCTGTATGCGGAACATCTCAACTATTCGCCTATAACCTTGACCATAACCCGTTTCTTCCTCCCGCCGTCGAACTCCCCGTAGAAGATCTGCTCCCAGGGCCCGAAATCAAGTTTTCCCTCTGTAACAGCGCACACAACCTCCCTTCCCATGATCTGGCGCTTCAGATGCGCGTCACCGTTATCCTCAAACCCGTTATGCTCGTATTGGTCAACGGGCTCATGAGGGGCGAGTTCCTCGAGCCACCGGTCATAGTCGTGCAGAAGGCCCTGTTCATCGTCGTTGATATACACGCTTGCAGTGATATGCATGGCATTGACCAGCACAAGCCCTTCCGCGATCCCGCTTTTATCAATGATCTTCTGAACCTTGTCAGTGATATTTATATATTCACGGCGTGTTTCCGTATTGAACCAGAGGTATTCACGGTGCGATTTCATGTCTGTTCCTTGTCTGATAAAAGACACTATTATATCAATAATCGATCAGCAGTCAATAAAAAACAAAAAACGGAGTGATGGTATCAGGGGCGAAGAAGAGAAGCCGGGGTCTTCCCGACACCTGCTTTTCAAGCATGGCCGGGACCGTAGGAAAGACCCCGGGCTACCGGCGGGACGATGTTTCCTTTCTGAAAACAGAAGACAGATTTCAGCGGTCGAAAATCCTTGACTTCCCGCTTTCAACTGTATAATATCTCGTACTATGAACATTCTTCAGGTATTCAACGGATTCTCAGACAGATGGAACGCGAACGGGTATTACGCGCTTTCACTTGCCGAAGGGCTGGCCGGCCTTGGACATAAGGTGATCTGTGCCGCTGACCCGGGCTGCCCCTTTATTCAAAAGGCTCAGGAAAGAAACCTCAGAATATACGAGCTGAAAGTTGATACCGACAATCCATTTGTGTATTTTTCTGTTATGCGTCATATACGCAACCTCATACACAAAGAAAATATCGACATTATCAACTGTCACCGGGGAAAAATGATGCACGCATTCATCCGCGCAGCGCACACATCAGACCGGAACGTTACTGTTGTACGCACACACGGTGAAGACCGCATGCCCAACACCCACTTCCTGTCCAGGCTTGAATCGCGGCATATCGGCAAATACATCGTAACCACTGAAAGACTTAAAGAGTATTATCTCAGCCGTTTCAATTTGAATGAATCCGATATCGCGGTTATCTACGGAGGGGTGTCTCATCAGATACACAGTGACCGGGAACGGATAGAACCGTCATGTCCGCGGAACGAAGGCATCTTTACCATAGGCATACTCGGCCGGCCTTCGGCTGTGAAGGGGCACAGAACCGCTATCAAGGCGATGAAAAGGGTCATTGATTCCGTTTCAATGCCTGTGGTCCTTAAAATCGCCGGCGGAAGAAACCAGGAGCGTCTTGAAGGATTCAGACAGTATGCGCAGGAATGCGGCCTGGCCGAAGACCGGATCCAGATCCTTGGCAAAGTTGAAAACGCTGCGGAATTCATCGCCGGTATCGATATAGGGCTGATCCCTTCACTCGGTTCGGAAATGATCTGCAGGGTCCTTATGGAATTCCTCGCTTTCGGCAAACCGGTATTCGGCTCAGACGTCAACGCTGTCGGAGAAGTGATCCGGAAATTCAGTGTGGGGCTTGCATCACCCGCAGGTGACGCTGATACCCTTGCTCAAAACATTATACAAGCGGTCACATCCGATTCCCGCATGGATGAATGGGCATCACGTGCCCGCACATCCTATGAATCAGTATTCGCTCCCGATGCATTCGCCCGTATAACAGCGGAATTTTATGCATCGTGAGCAGGGATTCATAAAAAAACTATGGAATGGTGGAATGATGGAATGATGGCCTCCGGCTCCGACGGGAGTGTCGAATGTGGGGGGATTTGAAAAATGATAATTTTAAAATGTTAATTTTCCAATTTACAATGCTTTCTATCTTCTATCCTCTGTCCTCTGATCATTGACGTTGTACCGTCCCTCCCGGCACGATCTCTCCTGTCACAGCAATCCGTTCAGGGGGGATCCCCGGATTCTCAATTCGATACAGAAGCCGTGTAACAGCCTGTATCCCCATGCCAAAGCTGTCTACTTTCACCGTGGTGAGGTCTATGCCGCTTTGTTCCCTGCTTACCAGACCGCCGTACCCCATAACACTGATATCCTCGGGAATCCGGAAGCCTTTTTCCTGAAGAGCCCGGACCGCTCCCACTGCCATGGCGTCCCCGAATGCGAACAGCGCAGTGAATTCCACCCCGCGGGCGAGGAGCTCTTCTGCAGCCCGGTAGCCTCCCTGTTCATCCATTCTTTCCGCTGCGACCATGTCATCCCGACATTCTATGCCCGCCTGTTTCAGAGCCTCACGATATCCCTCCCCTCTGCCCGGATTCGTATTATCCGGATCAAGCCAGTCAAGGTAGGCGATGTTCCTGTGCCCGAGCTGTATAAGGTAATCGACTGCTTTTACCGCTTCGGGAAAGGAATCAACATCAACCGAATCGATCAGGCCGCCGCTGTCCTCATCCACCAGAATGCAGGATATGCCTGTTCCGGCCACGCCTGAAATACTGTCCTTATGCGGTATTTTCAGAAGGACCGCCCCGTCAACCCCCCCCTGTGCGCACATGTCGATAAAATCCTCTGTCTGTGCAGGGGTCTTTCCGCTGCAGACCGTGACCTTTTTCCCTTTTTCCGATGCCTCCTGCAGTATTCCGTTCGCGATCTGCCCGTAATGGTCTGAGCTGAAAAGCTTTGACGGAGAGCCGGGGAAAAGAAGCCCCACAGTACCTGTAAGCACTGAAGGCATGTCCGTTGAGGACACATCCTGAGATACGAATGTGCCTTTCCCCTGCACCTTGCAGATAAAGCCTTCCTGCTCAAGCCGCGCTAGTGCTCCCCGTACGGTTATACGGCTTACTCCTGTATGGCCGCACAGCTCCCTTTCCGGAGGGAGCCTGCCCTCGGAGAACAATCTTCTCTGAATACGGTCTTTCAGGATCGTATACACCTGTTCCTCAAGCGGCTGTCTCCGGTTGTAATCAACTTTCATATCCGGAACATCTGTTTTCTGCTGTTTCATCTATCTGTCCTTTAATACAGCTGCTGCTTCAGCTGCCGCTGTGTAAAGTGCTTCAGACTGCTGTGCCCATATCGGGCCCTCATACCAGAGCCAGTTGGAACAATAATAGTTCCTTTTGCCGGCCCCGCGTATAAACGTACGCACCCTTTCATCAAGCAGTGCCTGACATCTTTCCGCAAGCTCACTTCCGAGCTTTTCTTTTTGTGCGGGATCCAGCAGGGCTTTTTCAATAAAAACCCTTGCTTCAGCCTCCTGAACCCCCTCGCATATCATTTCAAAACGCTGACTTGAAACGGGGCCCTCTTTTCCAGGTGAGAGGACATAATATGAAACATATGTAAGGGCCATGCCGCCCGCGTGGGAATCTGGGTATCTCCCGCACAAGGGGGCATCGTGTCCCCTGCCTATGCCCCGGCCCGATATGTTCGCCTTGATAACGGGCCAGAAATCGGCTCCGAGCCTGCCGAACCCCTTCACTCCGCGTTTCTCAACAGGTTTTACGTGCACTCGTGAGGCTGAAACGATCGCACCTTCCGGAGCCAGGCGGAATAAGCCGGGCTTTCCTCCCAACGAAATATAATAGACGGGATTGCCTGCACGCGGGAATGCAACCACCCTGAACGGATTTCTCCAGCCGTAGAACCGTGTGTTCCCGTAATAGTCCGGGGGCAGGGCCGGATCCCTTGTCCCCTGAAGCCCCCACACTGAAGAGAGATACCCGACCGGCTGCTTGGCGAACTCACTTCGGTACACATGGCAGTGGTTTATCCATCTGATACCGGGAGCTGCAGAGCTTAGTGTGCGTATACATACTGAAGAGGGTATATAATCGCAGGCGATTCCGAGCATTGCCGATCGTTCAATACCGTGCTTCTGCAGTATTTCTATCAATCCGCTGAATGCGGGTTTCCAGAACTCGGCACACTCGGGAGTTTCCCAGGCGGGGCCCTTTGCCTTTTCCAGACTGCCGGTATCAGGATTACAAATGGTGATCAGGATCTCCCTGTCCCCCTGCGCATAGTTGCCCCCTTCCGGATGAGGATAGTGCGCTGGTATTTTTTCAGGCTCCCAGCAGTACAGACCGACCATGGGAATCTTTCCGAGATGTTTTACTCCGATATCAATATATTTTTCTGCTATACTCAGATCGGGCTCAAGTCTGCCGTTCTTACGTATCCAGCGCACCATGGCATGCTCATTCCCGAAATGGGACCGCCTGATCAGGGTGATATAGAGAGACTTGTTCCCCACCCTGCCGAGGAGCTTCATCGAACGTTCAATAAGTTCCCAGTGCCGGTCTGACCACATGGGCACGTTATATTTCACTGCCAGCGTTTCGGGAGACTGCACAAGTCCGATATGAGTAAGGAATTCATCCGGATCGGGCAGTGTCCAGTCCTTTACTGTCAGTTTCACGGGAACAGCGTGTGATTCGCCAGCCGCCTTAACCGTCAGCTCTCCTGTATACTTCCCGGGTTTCGCGTCCGCAGGAACATTCACGGTTATCCACACAGGCTGAACAGCATATCCTGTTTTTGGGTCCGGTTCAACTGTACCCGGGGGGATCTCCTCAAGCCCGTCAAACCATATCTGCTTCCTGCGCTTTCCGTCAGGCATACCGTATCTCACCTGTACAGCGGACGCAGGTATTGTCCCGGGCCCTTTCAGGCCGTTCACTGTGCATTCAAGGCCGGTTACAGGGCAGGCCGCACTGATCATAACTGATCCGGAAAACGTGCCGTTCCGCACGCCGCACAATTGTACAGGACGGAGCAGCCCATTGAATCCGCTTGTTTCATTTTTATACAGCCTCTTTACTATTGAAAGGTTGTGTATACGTATCTTTTCCTTTTCCGGGCTTGCACTGTTTGCAGCCGCGGTATCAGCGGAAGCGGTCAGCCGTATACTCCCCACCCCTATCCTCGACCACCAGCAGCGGCCCTTTACGTGGCTCACTGAATGAAGTTTCTTGGTCCTCCCCATAAACATTATTTCGGGAGCAGGAGCGCGGTGCACTTCGACCGCTATGATATTCTCCCCCTTCCTGAGCACTGATGAAGGAATTGCGAATCCTGATATATGACGGGCACGCTTGTCAATCAGACTTTTAAATTTCTTATAATCACGCTTTTTCCTGAGAAGATATTGCCCGTCAGGCGTCAGATATACTTCCGAAGGATAATCCTCCGCAGGTGTGATATACGGAACATCCTCATCCGGAATATGTACCCTTGTGAGCTGTTTTCCGTTTATGTAGACAGCAGCCCCGCCCTGAAAATCCATGTACAGTTTCAAACCGTCAATCTTGGAAGGATCGTTTATACTGAACCTTCCCCTCAGGCATATCATGTGCATTGACCGGTATGAACCGTGTACTCCATCGGGCGAAAGATAGAACGGGCCCCTGCCTTCAGCCCATGAACTGTCATTAAAGTCAGGCTCCCTCCATCCTTTAGCCGGAAGTTCTGTATGGGTGGGCCTGTCTATCACATTGAGTTTCTTTTTACGTTTTCCCTTCACCTTCTTTGTGCCGCAGGGGGAGAATTCATACAGGTGGGCCCTTTCGCCCGATTTCAGCCTTACAAGGTCGCTTCCGCATACCACGAACACGCGCCAGGTGTCACCTGTCCTGTCTCCGGATGCTGTGCTCAGAAGGGAAACCTCTGCTGTTTCGGCACGGGACATGCCCGATACTGTCATTAATAAGAAAATACACAACAGTATCTTTGCTCCGGCAGGACCGAACACACAATGGATATCCGGTACAGACATCTTTCTGCCTAATGTTTTCATGATATCCTTCCTTACACATTGAGCCTGTTTCATACGAACTGCCTCATATATATTCGATATTACCTATATTACCAATAGTACCATTAATACAATACCTGTCAAGTATTTTTTAAAAATATTTTAAAAAAATGTGGTATTTCCCTGAATTTCCCGCTTTACAGCAGTTTTAACTGTATCCCGTTCACCTATTTTTTTCGAGACTTTTCTCGAAAAAAATAATGAAATCCAAAACGCTAAGTGCTTATTATCTCCAAAAGCCGCGGCCGTACCTTCTGCATCAAACGTATAAGCACATCAGCCTGTTCTCCTTCCCCTTTCCCCCATATTGATCTCAGGATTTCATCGATCTGCCCGTTCGAGAGCTTCTGCCAGTTGTGCACACGCAGGCTGTCCGGCAGACCGGAATCCTGTATGCAGGCCAGCCAACAGACACCGGCAAGCGCTCCGAGCGCCGTATTCTCAGGTTCGATCCCCTGTTCGAGCGCAAGCTGCATTGTTCCGAATAACCGGTCGTTATATCCGAGCTTCCGGATCGGATCGCGGCAGGCCCTTTTTACCGTATCCCCCAGGCACGGATCTGTTATCCGCTGAAGAAGGTCCTCTGCATAATCCCTGTAACCTTCCTCCGTAAACAGTTTTTCTCCCGTGTTCCCGTATTTTCTGATCAGTGCAGCACCTGACTCGTCAAGAAACGCCCTGCGGGCTGTTGAAAAAACCTCCCGGTCCTCTTTCAGTTCCGCCATCCGCGTACACCCCTTAAGCGCACCCAAAAATCCCAGGAGAGCGTGAATGGCGTTATGCCCGTAAAGCTTCGCCTCTTCGAACGGAAGCAGATCCTCCTTTTCGATAAAAACTCCGATACCGGGCCGTAATCCGGGAAGCGTTGTACGGCTGACCAGAATACGGCTGAATTCCTCTACAAGGAACGCCCTGTTAAAATCCGGCACAACAGGAGCAAGGCCCAGTTCCCTGATCTCATCCGGCTCACTGACAACCCGCGACATCTTTCCTATCACCGTGTTCAGGAACTGGATATTGCCGCTTTTTCCATGTGAAAAAACCGCTTCCTCCAGAAGCTCTGCAGCACGGTTGTTGTTCTCAGCAGTATAGATAATCTTTTCCTCCGTTCTGCTTACGGAAAGAGCCTCAGCAATCATCTCTGCAGGGGCGGGATCTCCTTTTTCGTACAAAGCAACTGACGGCAGAGCGGTTACGATCTCAGTGGCTTCACTCAGACCCTTGACAAATTCACAGCGGTCTCCCCTGTCTGTCAGGTCGAAGACCTCCACTGTCCCGATCCGCGACCGTTCCACAGTGCCGTGCGCAGCAATATTGAGATGGTACGTACCGTCGTTCTCCCGCAGGGCCCGGACGATCTCTCCGTCGATTTCGCCCGCGATCAGACGGGAGAAATTGCCGCTCTGCATCGCCTCCTTAAAAAACAGGCCCGCCAGAATGGGGCCGAAACCGAAACCGGCAAGTATGTGTCCGTTCTTCATCTCAGCCCATGCTCTGCCGGAATGTTTCAATATCATCGTGTCCGGTCAGGACCTCTATATCAAGGCTGTAATGTCTGCTCTGCTCCGGTTCTATGAATTCAAGCTCCCCCTGCTCACGCTGCCTGCCCTGCCCGACCGGATACGCGTTGCCGGGCTCAAGGGCGCACACATACTCACCGGGGCCGAAGTGCTGCCAGTTGGTCAGACACGGGAGCTGCTCCGCTGGAAAGGTCATCCGCACAGCCAGCCCGAGTTCCGCATGTATCAGGCCTGCCCTGCACAATCCGTCCTTCTCAGGTTCAGGCTGTATAAATCCGGCGGCTTCCCCACCCCCCCTGTGTGAAGAAAGCGGGCCGGTACATGTCCGGTAATCGTGATCACTGCTGAATACAGCGTCGTCCATTTCCAATCCGCGTGAGCGGCAGGCGCCGCGGTAGATGATCTGTGTTCCTTCGTCAACAAGAGGCCAGCCGAAATTGCAGTGATACAGGAACATATGCGCAGCGGGCGTGTTGCCGCAGTTTGTGACCGTATCCTCTATTCGTATTACCGGTTCTTTCAGCCTGCCGGATATTGTGCGCTTGAGCTCCAGGCATGGGCCGAAAACCGTACTTTCCCTTACACGGGCCGTGATATGCATATCCGGATCTCCGGTGCGGATATCAGGCTGCACAATAGATTCAACCTCTGCGGGAATATTGCTTATCCTCCCGTGAAGGCCTCGTGTGCCGTGTTCGTCCTGTTCCGGAGGGCCGATATGACTCAGCCCGCAGGTGGTCATAAGCCCGCCCGCAAACGTGTAGAGCCATTCGCTCCCGATATTGGCAGCAGCCTGCGGCGCTGTAATGCCTGCAGAGCTCATCCATGCCAGGCTGTGCGCGTTATAAAATGCATCCGCGATGTCAGCTGCCCGGTCAAGCACTACCTTATACCTCAACCCCGATCCTGTATCCACCCAGGCGATACGGCAGCCGCGGCCCGGGCCGTTATCAATGACAGATGTTTCGATCCCACCGAGCTGGGCTCGGTTTCCGACCCTGCCCGTCCAGTCCTGTGTATCCTGTTTATCAGTCATTTCCCGTCTCCAAAAAAGCAGCTGTCAGAAAGCCCGTTCATTATAGATCCCCTGCAGATCAAGTCAAGGAATTTCTAGAAGGTCACAAATCTATCGCTTTATTAATATTAACAACTAATATTTCCAACTGATACATTATCAATTGCTCACCTTTTTCCATGCTTTGGTTGTTTTTTGCTGGATTCTAATCGCTTAAGCATGGTATATCTGTCCATATAATACTTTGACCGTTCCTCGTCCTTTAAGACTCTTTTATAAAATATGGAAAGGTTCCTGTAGACTTTGTAATATTTCGGGTCTGCCTTTATGGCTTTGTGATAGGCTTCCAGCGCCTTCTTTGCCTCCCCCTTTTCTGCATATATGTTGCCGAGGTTGTTGTAAAGAGCAGGATTATTCCTGTCCGTTTCAAGCTCTTCAAGAACCTGTCTGAGCATTGCGTCAAGGTCACGTTTCTTCGGTTGAGGCCTTGTCTGTGCCTGTATTGCCTGTTCCATCGCATCTATTGTTCTCTGAAGCGATTCGAGCGTTTTTTCTTCAGGCTCAAGGTCTTTAAGTTCCCTGTAGATCTGGAGAGCTTCCCTGAGCCTCCCCTGGTTTTGCAGGAGTTTAGCAAGGTTGCGTCTGGCGAACAGGTATTCAGGATACAGGTCTGCAGATTCCCTGAACAATTCCTCTGCCAGTCTGGTAAAGCCGTGCTCAGCGCATGTGCCTGCGATGTTGTTCAGGCCCTCCTTGTTTGTCTCGGTATACTTTGCGGCACGTCTAAATTTTTCTTCTGCTCCTTTTTTATCACCTTTTTGTATCAGATTCTCCCCCCACATCAAGTAATAGTTTGATATAATCGATTCTCCCATTCCGTCAAGGGATGTGGGAATAGTTAGATTTCTGAGTATCTCCTCTTTGAATATGTCGGGAGTATCTTTCAGGGGTTCTGTTTTTCTTGGACGCACACGGTAGACCAAACCCCACGGATCGAGCCTGCATTCCCCCATGATCTTTATATCGCTTTTTGCCGTAAAAAAGACCGGACGTTTCCCTTTGAATATCATCTCCCTCTGCATTTCTGCTACCTGCTTTTTTACATTTATCTCAGGATTTATCGAATGCACATATTCTTCTGCAGCAAGGGATACGTTCCCTGTTACATTTCCGAGGATAATGTCCGGCCTCATCTGTTCCACTGCCTGAAGATAGACAACTGGAAACGAGTTGAAGTCTGCCGAGGGAAAGTATATAGCGTCTTTTTCCAGGGATTTCATAATGGCTGTATTGTAGTCGTACGCAAGCCAGTATTGTGAAAGGTCGTTGAATTCCCAGTGTGCAAGCAAGGGAAATACAGGGGCCAGGAGTGTCAGTCCGAGAGCTGTCTTTTGCTGCCATTCTTTTTTGAAGTAATCAGGAATTCTGGATAATCCCATGGCAATAACTATGGCAAAGCAGATATACGCGGGAAGGTAGTATTCCTCTACGCGGGAAAGGTTGTCAGCTTCTATGGTGAATGTTATTATGAGAAGCAGAATAACTGAGTTGAATATAACTGTACCTGCAAAGAGCCACCGCTCTTTGTTTTGTGTCTTTAATACAGCCCATCCCAGCAGTGTGAATGGAACCAGAATATAGGGCGTAAACTGAAGCCACAGAAGATAGAGAAAATGCCCTATAAAGTAGAGCTTGACAGCAGGTGTTATTTTTGCACCGAAATCGAGCTTTCGGTATTCTTTCCTTGTCACGTGGGCTTTAAATCGCTCCCAGGTATCAGGGTTTCCCCAGTTCATGAGGGGATCGTTTGAGGCTGCAATCGGAAGGTAGATATATATTACCTGTGTTACAAGTACGATGCCTGTGCATATAAGGAGCATTTTCCATTTTTCATATATCTTCGGATCGACCCAGATCACGTACCCTATCAGGGGCAGGGTGACTATCACCATGATCATGTAGTGGTTTGTAAGGCTCAGGCCGTACATAAAAGAGGCGAGATAAAGGTACCTGTCCTTTTTTGAATCCTTCCATAACAGGAGAAAGACAACGATTCCGCAGAACAGAAACGTGTTAAGGGTATATACCTCCGCTATGACGGACTGCGACCAGAACCTTCTTGAAAATGCAAGGCACAGTGCTGCAGCTACCGCAGGAAGTCTGTGCGCTGAGAGTAGCACACAGATGATATATATCAGCCCTGCTGTCATGCTTCCGAAAAAGGCGGACATGTAGTTTGCGCGCCATGCAGGGTTTGATGCGGGGATTAACGTGAACAGCTTCCCCAGAATCGTCCACAGCGGATATCCCGGAGGATGTGCAACACCGCAGGTGTATGCTGCAGCAACCAGCTCCCCGCTGTCCTCTGACGTTATCGTAGGAGCAAGGGTAATGAAATAAATAATAAGAGAGACAACTATGGCTGCAATGCAATAATAGAAGTCTTTCTTTTTTAGCTTACCCATTTTGCTTTCCATAGTTGTTAAATCCTAAATCCCAATTTCTAAATCCTAACCCGGACGAGCCGGAGCCAAACAGGCCAATAAAACTGTTTTTATAACTCTATCATATATATTATGTTTTTCAAGGAAAATCGTCCGGGTTAGTACCGAGAAAATTAGCTTGACAGAAGGAAT
>Ga0272441_10010053_pt1 | contig 14433 bp, 6 predicted proteins | sample SSMProp6N_FD_193582 | JGI IMG/M metagenome (GOLD analysis project Ga0272441, IMG submission 193582) | Marine sediment archaeal communities from Little Sippewissett salt marsh, Falmouth, MA, United States - SSM-Prop-6N | ecosystem: Environmental > Aquatic > Marine > Wetlands > Sediment ... | reverse complement strand
TTCGGGTTCCAGGTGGAGATCGAGGCGGTCGCGGCGCGGTGACAACCTTCGGAGTGCGGCAGTTCAACTGCCGCCTTCAACCACGTTTGGCCGCGCAAGCGCCGGCCGGATTCCGCAGGTGCGGATCGACAAGGTTTACGACGAGGTCTACGACAAGGTCTGGCGTGTCGAGGGGGAGGGGATCGACAAGGCTCACGACGAGGTTTACGACAAGGTTTGGGAAGGAGCCGGCCGTGAGACTCTCAGAACAGCAGACGCCCTGCCTGGTGCTGGACAAGGGCAAGGTGGCGAAGAACTGCGCGCGTTTGCATGAGCGGCTGGCGCGGCTGGGCGTGAACCTGCGTCCGCACGGCAAGACGGCGAAGAACATCGATGCGCTGCGGCTGAGCCTGGCGGGCCAGTCCGGCGGGATCACGGTCTCGACCTTGCGCGAGGCGGAATACTACTTCGAGCAAGGCGTCACGGATATCGTGTATGCGGTCGGCATTGCGCCGGTCAAGCTGGCCCGCGCGTGCGGGCTGGTCGAACGCGGGCTGGGTCTCGCGGTCATCCTCGACTCCGTCGCGCAGGCACAGGCCGTTTCGGCCCAGGCGCAGCAGCACAGTGTGACATTGCCGGTCCTGATCGAGATCGACTGCGACGGGCACCGTTCGGGCGTGGTGCCGGACGATCCGGCGCTGCTCGAGATCGGGCGGCTGCTGGACCGGTTGGACGGTGTCGCGCTGCGCGGCGTGCTCACGCATGCGGGCGAGTCCTACAACTGCCGGGACACGGAGTGCATCAAAGCGCTCGCGGTCCAGGAACGCGACATGGCGGTGCGCTGCGCCGTGACGTTGCGCGCAGACGGGTTGCAGTGCCCGGTCGTGAGCGTGGGCTCGACACCTACCGCGATGTTTGCCGAGGACTTGACCGGTGTGACCGAGGTGCGCGCCGGTGTGTTTGTGTTTTTCGACCTGTTCATGGCCGGGCTCGGTGTGTGCGAGGTCCAGGATATCGCGGTGTCCGTGCTGACTTCGGTGATCGGGCACCAGAAACGGAAGGGCTGGGTCATTACGGACGCAGGTTGGATGGCGCTCTCGCGGGACAGGGGCACCGCGGGCCAGGCGTTGGACCAGGGCTACGGGCTCGTGTGCGATTTGGACGGCAAACCGATCCCCGACCTGATCGTCGAAGCCGTGAACCAGGAGCATGGCATCGTCGCGGACCGATCCGGCAAGGACCTGGACTGGGCGCAGTTCCCGGTCGGCAGCATGTTGCGCGTCTTGCCCAACCACGCCTGCGCCGTGGGCGCCATGCACGACCGGTACCAGGTCGTGGATGGGGGGACGGAGGTGGTGGGAGTCTGGGAACGGGTGAATGGGTGGTAGTGGGGTGGGGTTCGGGTTTCAGGTTTCAGGTGTCAGGGGAGAACATCCAACATCCAACACCCAACAGCCAATGTCCATCCGAGATTCTCACTTGGAAGTTGGATGTTGGGTGTTGGCTGTTGGATATTGAGAATGGAGTGTCAGACGGAAACCAGGACGTGACAGTGACAGAGCCCCACAGCCGTGTATGGTTTTCGGGGCCCCGCGACAATCTATGTTGAGGGGGTACGGCGGGGTGTCTGTGCGCACAGCACGGGGCACCCTTTGCGAACGACACTTTTGGCCCATTTGGCTCACTTATTTGCGGGGGTTGTGCGGGAAAGGAGGGCCGTTTTATCCTCGAAATCGGGGATATTCTGTGATACGCTAACGTATAACCCTGCGTGAGGGGGAAAGGGGGTGTTGTGCGGGTGCACATCGGCCCCGAAAGCCCTGGATAAATCGCCCTAAACGGGAGGCGTATATGAAGCGCTGCAACCGCGCGGCCGCTGTACTCGCGGTTTCCTGCACACTTGCGGCATGCTCTGTCGTGGCCGAGACGGTCGACCTTTTTCCTGTACCCCAGAACGTGACCTGGACCGGCACGAACATGAATGTCGGGTCGGGCACCTGGCAGATCTGCGTGCATTCGAGTTCCGAGTCCCTTACCGACCTGGGCGCGGAGCGTATCAAGGATGCGTTCACGGACCATGGCCTGACGACCCCGACGATCGTGACCTCGGAGCCGTCCTCGAAAGGGATCTTCCTGGGCACACCCGCCTACAGCCCGCCGGGGTTGGCGGCCGGGATCACGGCTGCCGGCTACCAGTCGAACGGGTCGGACCTCGAGACGCAAGGCTACACGCTGGTCTTCGACGTGGCCGCGGAGAAGGTCTTCATTCTGGGCAAGGACCCGCACGGCGCGCTCTACGGCACGACCTGCCTGGAGCAGTTGCTCAAGGGCACGGGCGGCAGCGCGTACTTGGTTGAGGCCAGGATCCAGGACTGGCCTGACCTCAAGCACCGGATCCTGGCGCCGTTGCCGGCAGAATTCTACTACTACAACAACGAGCACGACCGGACGGTGACCTTTTCGAACGCGTTTCGCAGCTACCTGAACGACTTCATGATCCCGCGCCGGATCAACATGATCGACGGGGTCGGGTTCGGCCGCGAGGACTGGCAGACCGAGGACCCGGAGATGCGCAAGCGTCTGAAGCTCGCGGTCACAATGGCGCGGGAGCACGGGGTCGAGTACGAGCATTCGACCCATTCGACCGCCTGTTCGACCGAGGACCACTACCAGGACAAGCTCGACGGGGTCCCGCCCTACGACGAGCTGCTCTGGGACGCCTCGCACGAGAAGTTCTACTGCTACACGCGCACGAACATGATCCGGCCCTGGGCCGCGGAGGTCGGGCAGTTCATGGCCGACATGGAAATCCGGCATATCTACGTTCACAACCAGGACAACGGGTTCGAGAACTGTTGGCTCGGCCGCTGCTCGCAATGCCTGGCGCAATGGCCGAGCGGCCACGACACGAACCTGGCGAGTTTCGGCGAGGCACAGGCCGGCTTGATCAACGTGTACTACGACGAGCTGAAGAAGAGCGTGACGAACCTGGCATACCACGCGGTGCCCAGCCTGTACGGTGCGACCGGCAACGAGGCGTTTCATCAAGCGGTGCATTCGACGCTGGACCACGCGGACGTGACCGTGCTGGTCCGCGAGAACACGGCGGCGCAGATCGACGGGTATCGCAGCAACTACCCGGGCCGCGGCGTCTATTTCGGGATCTGGCCGGCCCGCGGGATGACGCAGTACTGGCCGATCTTCGTGCAGTCGGCGCGGTTCACCAAGAACTTCTATGACGGCCCGAACAACGACGCGGACCTGCTGTTTACGGCCCGCGACGTTCTGGCGCGCGACCTGAATTCCTCGTGCTTCGCTTACTACACCTGGAACGTGGACGCGCCGGGCGGCAACATCACGACGAACTATGACGGTTTCTGCAATGCGCGCCGCGACGCCGAGGGCATGGACGCGGGCGCGGAGCTGGCCCTGACGAACATCGTGAATTTCCACTACGGTTCCGACGCGCAGGACGTGCTGGCCGCGTTCCGGACGTGGGTCGGGCCCGGCCTGATGGCGGATCCGGAGCGTATCTTCGACAATTTCTGGTACAGGGTCGATACCTGGTGGCCGGAAGCCGACGGGATGAGCGAGGAAGACAAGCGCATCGAGATTCTCGACTTGCATCTGACCGAAGCGAACCGTGCCTACACGGCGTTGACCGGCACGTTCACGGAAGCGTCTTGTCCCGACGACCTGCATCGCTCCTACGGCGGGATCCTGAAATGTCACATGCTCGCCGAGCCGCGTTATCTCGAGTATGTCGCGCGAAAATCGGACGCGCAGGACGATTACCGGCTGGGCCTGAACAAGACGATTTACGCGATCACGAATCGGCTCCCGCTCTACACGAGCTGGATGAGCGACTATATCACTTTCCAGGGGTTCAACGTCGAGAAGCCGGCCACGGACTGTCTGGCGGAGCTCGAGCAGTTCTTCATGGACAACGCGACCGTGCCGCTCACGGCCGTCGCGGTCAGCTCGAACCGGGTGGAGCTGAAATGGCTGGACGACAGAGCCGACGAGGACGGCTGGCGCCTGAAACGCAGCCTAACGGGCGAGGCCGGGACCTGGACGAACACGTGGCACCTGCCTCCGAACACGACCACCTTCGTGGACACGGGTGTGGCACCCGAGACGCTCTACTACTACAAGGTCAAATGGACGAATACGGTGGACGGCCCGTACTGTTTCCCTGTCAGCACGATGACCTGTTCCGGCTCGGAGCCGACGAACTGGGTCGCCTACAACGATATGGCCTGGGAATGGTTGCAGCCGCGCGACAAGATCAGCATGGTGACCCGTGACGAGAAGGGTCTGTTGGTCGACTACAACACGGGCGTGCCGGTGCCTGTGCTGTTGACGATCGATGCCGGCGGCAAAGGCCCGTACCCGTTCACGGACCCGGAGACGGACCGCGAGTTGGAGGAGGGCACGGACGCGCACGACCAGTTTGACGGCATTGTCGACGTGAACGGGCACGTCAGCTACGGGACAAACCTGAACATCACGATCGAGGGGTTGGACCCGTCCGGCTGGTACGAGATCGTGCTGTTCGGCGACCGCGAGAACAAAAGCTACACGAACCGGCTGACCATGGTCACGATCACGAACGCGGCCACGTTCGAGAATTCGAGCACGCCGGGCACAGTGTTCTCGGGCGCGTCGGATCCGTCCGTCGTGATCACGAACGGGTACAATACGGCTGCCGGCTACGTTGCCCGGTTCAGCTATGTCGATCCGGGCAGCGACGGCGCGTTCGGGTTGATCGTTTCGGACGGCGGCTCGGCGGCCCCGCCGAAATTCTACGCGAATGCCTTGAAGATCCGGCGCAGCATCGTGGACCCGCCGACGATGCCGAGCAACCTCACGGTCGTCGCGGTCTCGACCGACGCGGTCGAGCTGGCGTGGGTCGATACCAGCAGCACGGAAGAGAACTTCCAGCTCTTGCGCGGCACGAGCCCGACGAACATGACCGACGAGATCGAGGTGCCCGCGAATTCGGTCTCCTACACGAACACGGGCCTGGCGCCGGGCACCACATACTATTACCGGATCCGCGCCGAGCACAGCGTGCTGGGCAACAGTCCGTACACGGACCCGCCGGTCATGACGAAGACGGCGCAGCCGCCCGGCCCGTTCACGGCCTACAACGATCTTGCCTGGGCGAGCGGCCAGCTCTCGAACAACATCACGCTGTGGACCCGTGAAGAGCGCGGGTTGCTCGTCGACTACGCGAACGGCAAGGCTGTATCCGCGTTCCTGACGGTCAACAACGGCGGGTCCGGCCCGATTACGTCACAGGGCGCGAACGCGGTTGGCGGCACGGACGCGGCGAACCTGTTCAGCAACCGCGTGGATTGCACGGGCCTGATCGGCTACGGCGGCACGAACGTGGTGCTGACCTTCACCGGGCTCTCGCCCGACTGGCGCTACGAGCTGGCGTTGTTCGGGAACCGGGACGCCCCCACGTATACGGACCGCTACAGCACGTTCACGATCTCGAACACGCTCACGTTCGTGAACCGGAGCAGCGACACCGTTGCGATCAGTTCCGACCGGATGACGAACGACACGGCGCGCATGGTGACGGGCGACAACACGGCGGCCGGCCTGCTCGCGCGCTACACGGACATCACGGTTTCGGGCGGGCGCCTGGACCTGACGGTGCACGACAGTGCCGGCACTCCGTACGTGAACGCGTTCATGCTGAAGGCCGCAACGCGCGAGCCGGACACGATGTTGATCGGGCGAAAGGCCGACTGGCGATACGAGGACACCGGGACCGATCTCGGGACCGGCTGGCGCGCGAGCGGCTACAACGACAGCGGCTGGAGCCAGGGCAACGGCGTGCTGGGCTACGGCGGCGCGCCTGACGGGATCGACACCACGATCTCGTACGGGTCGGACCCGAACAACAAGTACCGGACCGCCTATTTCCGCAAGAGCTTCACGCTCGACTATCATCCGTCGGCGCTCGAGGCGCTCACGATGTTCGTGCGCTACGACGACGGGTTCGTTGCCTATCTGAACGGGCAGGAGGTGGCCCGCCGCAACATGCCGGGCGGCGCGATCAGCTACGACACGCTGGCCAGCGACCAGATCGAATCGCGTGTCTACGAGACGATCGATTTGACGAGCGCGACGAATCTGCTCGTGCAGGGCGGCAACGTGCTGGCCGTCGAGATGCATCAGGGCGCGGTGAACAGCAGTGACCTGGTCATGGACATGGAACTGTTCATCGACGTTCTGGTTCAGGGCGCGAGCTGGTCGACCAAGATCGCGCGCGGCGCGAGCTGGAAGTATTTCGAGGGCAGCACGGAGGCGTCCGATCCGGTCACCGCCTGGCGCGAGCCGGACTTCAACGATTCCGGCTGGCCTTCGGGCGGCACACCGATCGGGTACGGGTTCGGCGGCGAGCTCGTGACGGACCTGACCAACATGTACGACACCTATTCCTGCGTGTTCCTGCGCCAGACCTTCACGGTTGACGATCCCATGCTCGTGAGCGAGATGGCGCTCGATTTCGAGCGTGACGACGGGTTCATCATGTGGGTGAACGGCGAGGAGTACATGCGCGTGAACGTGACCGGCGCGCCCGGCAGTTTCAAGGCGTACGACGCGCTTGCCGAGCTGAGCCAGCGCGCGAGCTGGTCGAACAACCTGACCGGCGGCGCGATGCCCGCGTTCCTGGCTGGTACCAACATCATGGCGATCCAGCTCTTCAACCGCGCCCTGACGAGCAGCGATCTGATCCTTGATTTGGGGCTCTCGTTGCTGGAAGGCTCGACCCTGTCGATCGACGACGACGGCGACATGGACGGGATGCACGACGGTTGGGAGACCGACCACTGTAGCGGCGGCGAGGGTGTGGCGAACCGCGATCTCGACGGCGACGGTATACCGGAGCTCGGGGAATACATCGCGGGGACCGACCCGCAAGACGGCACGAACGCGTTCGGGTTGGCGTTCAATCTGTCCGGCACGGACCTGCTCGTCTCGTTCGAGACACTGGCCGCGACGCAGGCCTGCTACAACGGGGCGACCCGCTACTACGCGCTCGAGGAGCGGACGACGGGGCTGACGACCAACGGCCTGTGGCTCGGGCTGCCCGGCTACACGAACATCGCGGGGCAGGGCCAGACCGTGGTCTATACGAACACCGAGACCGCGCAGCCGCGCTACTATCGCGGCCGCGTCTGGCTCGGGGACTAGCAGTCATCGGTCAGCCGGGACTCAGACATAGCCGCACAGAGGCCGAACGCGGCGAAGCCGCAGCTCCGTAGGGTTAACAACGAAATGCACGAAAAGCACGAAAGAGGGCAGAGAGTGTGTCTATTTCGTGTCTTTCGTGACTTTCGTTGTTGAAACTCTTCCTGTTCAGCCCCAGCACGGAGCAAGCAACTTGTCGAATTGGATTTTCAACTACGAAACACGCGAACCACGCGAAATCGAGAGTATCTTTCTTTCGCGTGTTTGGCGGGCGAATCTCTTCTCCTTTGGCTGCGGCTGTCCCGCCAGGGTCCCGTTGGCAAACTGCGCGGGTGCACTGCCCTGTTGTGTGGGGCGGCAGATCGGGGTAGGATGAGGCCATGGACAAGAAAGAGGTTTTCCTGAGCGCATTGATCATCGACCCGAGCAGGCTGGTCCAAGCTGTTGCGAAGAAGGCGCTGTCCTCTGTGCGGCTGTTCTTCGCCGAGAGCGCGGACGAGGGCGTGCGGCTGGCGATCGAGAACAAGGTCGGCCTGGTCGTCGTGAGCGGGCATGCCGCGGACGTGAGCGGCTTCGATATCGCCAAGCGGATCAGAGAAACCGAGGGCATCGAATGTGTTCCGATCGTGATGATGTCCTCGTCCGACGACGACGAGAACGTGCGACAGGCTTATGAGAGCGGGGTAAACGCGTTCATCAGCAAGGACAATTTCGCCGAGGACCTGAAGAAGGTCATCGCGACCTTCGAGGAACACGGGACAACCGTCTTTCACAAGAATGTGTTTCTGATCTCGCGCAACGAGAAGACATACAACGTGCTGCGCTCGCGGCTGAACGAGTTCGGGATACACGTGGATTTCGAGAGCGCGCTCGACAAATCGATTGTGATCAAGGCGCTCGAGAACGGCTATGACTATGTGATCATCGAGGACTTCGCGGACAGCGCTTCGGCCTTGACGGTGGCGAAGCTTCTGATCCAGGCCAGGATCGGGAACGTGATGATCCTGGTCGACAAGACGCGGCCGGAGCGGAAAGAGGCGTTCAACGGGTTGGGCGTCGAGGATTTCTACGCGAAGCCCTTCATCTTCGACGAGTTCATCTCGCATCTGCTGCAGATCCTGACGAAGACCGCGATCAGCATCAGCAAGACCGTGCTGGTCGTCGACGACAGCGACGTTTACAGGGACGAGATGTCGCGCATACTGTCAGGTATCGGCATAGAGGTCGTCACCGCGGTCGACGGCGAAGACGGCCTTCAGAAGCTGGCCCGGCACAAGGTGGACCTGATCGTAACGGATCTTTACATGCCGAAGATGGACGGCGAGCGCCTGATACAGCGGATCAGGGAGAAGCCGGAACACGAGGACATCCCGATCATCGTGGCGACGACGGCGGACAAGAAGAAGAAGATCTTCTCCTGCTTCGAGCTGGGCGCCTCGGACTTCATCAACAAGCCGATCGTCGAGTCCGAAATCATCGCACGGCTCAAGCGGTTCCTCAAATAGCGCCGGGGAGCGCCAGCTGCAACGAGCCCCAACCCGGCATCGCCGCAGCCAAAAGAGAGCTAACAACGAAATACACGAAAAGCACGAAAAGGGGACCTACTATTTCGTGTGTTTCGTGGCTTTCGTTGTTGAAACTCTTCCGGAGAAATCCTCGCACGAAAAGAAGAACCTGACTGCCAACAGTCCATTTCCTCGTTTCTCACGAAGATTCTCGCAGGATGATCGGCCCCGAGAGTGTTCGCAGAATGATTTTGGGCAGGATGGTCAGTCTCTTGAGAGTGTCTGCAGGATGATGTAGTGCAGATCCGCTTTCCGGTCCCTGATCTGACCATCATTCCTGTCGTGCCGTCCTGCTTCTTGGGTGATCATTCTGCCCTAAATTATCCTGCCAATGTCTTCGGGCTGTGGCTACGCTGCGTTGCGTCTCTTTGCGGCCATTCTTGCTTGATGATTGTGGGCTAGACTTCGGCGATGTCCTTGTGGGGCAGGAGGAAGAGGAACTCGGTTCCTTTGCCCTGGACAGTGCTGACTCGGATTTCGCCGCCGAGCTTGTCCACTTCGTCTTTGACGGCGTTCATGCCGAAGCCTCTGCCCGCGACCTGCGAGACATCGGCTGCCGTCGAGAGGTCGCCCATGAAGACGTAGTCCAGCAACTCGGACTCCGGCACACCGTCCGCTGTTTCGCCGTCCATCAGTCCTTTCTCGACCGCGACTGTCCGAAGCTGTTCGATGTCGATCCCCCCGCCGTCGTCGGCGATGCGCAGCGCGATGCGGCCGTCGGCCAAATCGGTGCGGCATGTGACGGTGCCAGCAATCTCCTTGTGCCGCTCCCGCCGTGTGCTTGCGTCTTCGATGCCGTGGACCGGGATATTGCGGAACACGTGTACGAGGGATTGGGCGAAGCTGATGTACTTGTCGGGGTCGACCAGCATCTCGCCGCCCTCGACGACCAGCGGATTGAGGGGTTTCTCCAGGCGCTCGGCCAGTTCGGTGACGAACTGGGGATAGGAGGCGAGCAGCTCTCTGAACGGCTTGTATCTGAGCTTCCGCAGTTCGGTCAGGAGCGGCTTGCATTCCGGTTGTGGGAACAAAGACACGAGCTTGTCCTCTATCTCGCGAAGCGTCTGCGCGCTGACGGTCAGCGTCGTGTCGGGTGCCAGGAACTGCGCGCCGAGTGTCCGTTCCAGTATCTCGAGGTCCTTGTCCAGCCATTGCTGCATGGCGAACCGGCCAAGAAAGGCGTCAAGCTCGTCGGCTGTGCTTGACGTCTGCTTCCGGAATGCCGCGAGTTGGGATTCGAACGCGTGCAGGTGTGCCGCCACGTTTGCGAGATTCAACAGCGCGAAGTTGCCCTTGAACGTGTGGACCCGGTTGAAGATCTCCGAGGTCGCTTCCTCGGTCGAGCCGGCTGCCCTGACGATCTGCTTGATGCCGGTCCGGCAAAAGTGTCGGTACCGGTCGATATGGAACATGAGATTACCGCGGTTCACGATGGCCTTGACCACCATCTGCAGCGTCTTTTTCTCCTGCTCCATCTCGTTCTCGAGTTGGCGCCGCGATGTGATATCGGTCAAGATGACCATGACCTTCACCTGCGGGTTGTCGTGCTGAGCCGGAAGCAAGATTCTGAACTCCAGCCGGACATTCCTGCCGGCGATCTCGGCCTCGTCGGGCAGCAGTCTGAGGTAGCCGTCCCTTTTGCCCTCGTCGTCTTCGGCAAACACCCGCGAGAGCACGTTCTGGAGGTAATCGCGCTCTTCCTCATCCTGGGGATAGACGAGGGCCGGAAAAGCTCGGCCCGCTATGCCGGGGCCGAACATGTCGTCGCACTCGCGGCTGTACTCCGAGTCGACAAGCAAATCGGCGCCCAGCGTGAGGAAGCCCTGCCCGGCATTGTCGAGCAGGTTTCTGACGGCCGCGGTCCTTTCGGCGACTCTCGATTCGAGCGACCGGTTCCACTCCGCGAGTTGGTCGTGCGCCTTCTGCAGGGCGGCTTCCGCGCGTTTGCGCTTCACGATATTGGACGCGAGCACGACGACGACGATGCTCAGGCTCAGCAACGCGAGCAGGCCGATCCCGACAACGCGTCTGTTCACGGCGTAGACGGGATACTGTGCGTCGATCTTCTCGAGCGTGACCACGTGCCAGCCGGGCATCGCGATTGGCTCGCGCACGACAGCGTGCGTGCGCCCGTCGCACAGGACGTTGTCCTCGTCGAGCATCACCGCCAACGCGGTGAGCGGCCGGTCCGCAAACTGCCTGGATGCGCGCACGCGTTCGAGCGTATCGTCGGTGTGCGGGTAGGCGGCATGGAAGAGCCAGTCCGGCACATTCGAAGAGAACACGATGCCATCGGGCGACAGGAGCGCCGTTGGCTGTTCACGTTTGGCGAGCAGTCCATCCGTTTCGGCCAACGGTATCTTGATGACGATGACGCCGATCGGCGTGTGACCTGTGCGCGCGCGCACGGGCGAGCTGAAGTACAGCCCACGCTTTCCGGTTGTGGTGCCGAGCGCAGGATAGACGCTGTGCTCGCCGCGTATCGCGCGCGTGTAGTAGGGGCGGAACGCGTAGTTGTCACCGGTCAGCGTCTTACCGCCGTCGTGCGGCGTACAGGCGACGACGTTTGCCTCTTGATCGAGCACGTAAACGATGGCTGCGTCGAACAGCGCCATCGCGGTGTTCAACACGATCAGCACCTCAGGATTGTCCGGTTCCGTCCTTTTCGTGGCGACCGCGAGCACTTCCGGGGTTTGCGCAAGGGCGCGCGTGGCGCCCGATGCCTTGTCGAACACGTAGGAGTTGATCTGTTCGGCCAACTGTCGCGTGACGGCGCACTGGTCCCTGAGCTGCGCGGTTCTGCGCAGCGCTTCCGTCCCGCGGTGCATGAGCAGGGCCCCGGCGACGGCGATCGCAATGACCGCTCCCGTCAGTTTCCAGTTGAGCCTTTTTCGAGGGGCACGCATGGGCTGTCAAAAGCGTGATTTCGTCGCGCGCGCCGCAGGAATCCTTGCTTGTTTCAGGGCTAGCCCACGGAGGTGCGGGCCCGGTCCCGCTGGATCCAGGCCCATGTGGAGCGCAGTTTGCGGACGGACGCCGACTTGATGGTGCCGGTGCCGCCTTTGACGTCGAACTCGATACCGGTGCAGAGCTCGCGCGAGAAGAAGCAGGAGGTGATCGATACCGCGCCCCCGTTCGCGAACAGTTCGATCGAGGTCCGATCGAGCAGGAACCGCAGTTCGAGTTTGCCGTCGTTGCGTGTGAGCGGCGCGGGCCGACCGATCCCGGTGATGGCCTGCGGGGTGCAAACGATGGTGAGCCCGTGCATGTTGATCACGAATTCGGTGACGCTGCCCCATTCGAACTCCATGTGCGCGTCGTAGAGCGAGCCGACCATGCCGCGCAGTGGATTGCTGCCGGCGGCGAGCGGCTTGTCCGCGATCGCGACTTGCTCGCCGTGCAGCCGTTCGATCTCCCTGACCGGGTAACGGCAGACGCGCAGGGCGCCACCGACCCGTCGGAGTTTGAGTTCGCAGGGGAACGACATCTGCTGGCTGAACTCCATGCCGGGGTACTGGCCGCCGCGCATCCACGCGATCTGGATCCGGCGCCCGTCTTCGGCCGGCACGTCGTTCCAGGTCTGCGCCGCGTAGAAGTTGCTGCCGTAATCGATCGGGATCTTCTCTGTTTCGGGCTGGAACGTCTTGCCGTCGAACTGTCCGAGCATGTACCCGCCATCGGCGCCGAGCAGGACCCACTTTGTGGTGTCGGGCTCGCCTTCGACCGGCAACTCGAACAGGTCGGGGCATTCGTAGAAGCCCTGGATCGTGGAAGTCTGCGTCCATTTCTTGAGGTCCGGCGACGTGAAGAACCCGAACGATTTCGGGTCTTTGTCGAGGGACAGGACCATGACCCATCGCTGCGTGGGCTGATGCCAGAAGATGCGCGGGTCGCGGTCGTCGCCGCCCGAGACGTTGCGCAGGACCGGGTTCTTCCGGTACTTCTCCCAGGTCTCGCCCCCGTCATGGCTGCAGGCCAGGCTCTGCGTGTAAGGCTGCGGCGGGTTGACGTGTTTGCCGGCCGAGGTATAGGCGGCGACGAGCACGTCCTTCTCGCCCGTCTTCAGGCCGGCCGTGTTGTTCCAATCCACGGCCGCGGAACCGGAATAGATGGTGCCGAGCTTGTCGGGGTAGAGCACATCGTGCTTCTGCTCCCAGTGCACGAGGTCGCGGCTCATCGCATGGCCCCAGATCTTGTCGCCTTCGCCTTCGACCGCGACGGTGTGTTGGAAGAACAGATGGTACCAGCCGTCGTAATAGACGAGCCCGTTCGGATCGTTCAGCCAGCCGCGTGCCGGGCTGAAATGGAACTGGGGCCGAAACCGTTCGTCGTACGACGGGGGCGGAACTTCGATGTATCCTTCCGGTTCCGGTTCCGGCGGCAACGTCTGATATTCGGGTTTCCCGCTCAGAATACCGATTATCCGCGCAAACCACGAGTCGCCTTTGCTCATGATCGCTCCTTCCACGCTGTGGTTATCTTCTCGAATACCGCGTCGGTCTTCGGATTCGGCCGCCGCCGTGCGGGCTCCTCATGGAACCACGCGACGGCCTCGGCGACGCCGGTCCGGAACGTCTTCTTGCAGACAAAATCGGGCACCAGCCGCTTGATCCTGGCATTGTCGAACACGCCGTGCTCCGCCTTGTCGCCCTTGAGCTTCGCGCTCATCTCCGGCTCGATCCCGCAGATGAAGTCGGTGGGGATCCGCAGGATCTCCGGACAGTCTATCCCGGCGGCACGGCAGATTTCGTCGTAGATCTGGTTCCAGGTCAACACTTCGTTCCCGGTGACGTTGTAGGCCTGCCCGACGGCTTCTTCGCGGCCCACCAAGCCGGCCAATCCGACGGCGAAATCGTCCGATGCGGTCAGTGTCCAGAGGCTCTGGCCGTCGTCGTGCACGAACACGGGCTTGCCTTGTTCGAGTCGCGCGATCAGCGTGTAGTCGGAACTTGCGACCGGGTTCGGGATCCACCGGCGCGAGTAGGTGTGCGACGGGCGCACGATCGTGACGGGGAACCCGTCGGCGCGGTGCCGGGTGAGCAGCCACTCCTCGCAGGCCTGCTTCTTGCGCGCATATTCCGAGAATGGATTGCCCAGCGGCGACTCTTCGCAGAGCGGCAGTCTTTCGTGCGGCTTGGCGTAGACGGTGGTGGAACTGATGAAGATGTACTGGCTGATCTTGTCGGCGAACAGTGCATAGTCGATTTCGAGTTCGGGCAGGAAGAACCCGAGGAAGTTGATGACCACATCGATGGCTTCCTCGGCGAGCGCGTTCTTCATGGCGTCGGCGTCGGTGCGGTCGGCGCTGAGTGCCTTGTAGGCGACGGGCACGGGGTTGCGCCCGCGGCTCAGCACGAGCACGTCATGGCCGCGCGCGTGCAGGAGTGCCGCGCAAGCCGCAGAAATATTGCCGGTGCCGCCGATGAACAGAACCCGCATGGAAGAAGCCTCCGGTAGGACGCCGTCGAAAACCACACCGTGCGAAAATACCGGAAGATCCGGGGGTGTGTCTACTCCTTTTCGCGGCGGTATTACTCCGGAATTCAGATCGACTAAGGGTGAGATCGACTAAGGGTGAGATCGACTAAGGGTGAGATCGGGGAAGGGTGACGACCCGTTGCCGCATTACGAAGCGGACCGGAGCCGCCGAAGGATATCCCAGTACGCGCCACGGTGG
>Ga0272441_10010052_pt1 | contig 14433 bp, 18 predicted proteins | sample SSMProp6N_FD_193582 | JGI IMG/M metagenome (GOLD analysis project Ga0272441, IMG submission 193582) | Marine sediment archaeal communities from Little Sippewissett salt marsh, Falmouth, MA, United States - SSM-Prop-6N | ecosystem: Environmental > Aquatic > Marine > Wetlands > Sediment ... | reverse complement strand
ACGTCCAGGATGCGGTAACTCCTGGTCAGCACCTGCTCTGCGAGCAGGGCGCAGGAGAGTCCAAGTGCGATGAGTATGCCGGAGGTCTGTTGCTGGTCCGCCGTAAGCCAGTACGCGGCCCATGGCACCAGGGACAGAGCGAGCATCAGTATGCCCGGTGGTCTGCGCCTGGTGGTTTGTGGTTCAGAATTGGAAGCAGGATCAGCCGACATACTGCATCCCCCTTTGTAGCGGCTCGGACTGTGGGTCGAAGTACGCGAGTCCTTCGTGGAGACATCTTCTCATGGGGTAGTCGATTGGTCAATACTGGCCCGCCGTTGACGCAAGCTGTGGGCCGACCCAAGGGGAACCTGTGCTAGCATACGTCCTTCAACTGGCACAGCTACGGAGGAACTGCATGCAGGCGAGTGAAGGCAAGATCGGGCGGGTATTCGTTCTTCGTCTCGACGATGAAGACGTGATTCCTGAATGTATCGAGCGTTTTGCCGTGGATAACAGCATCCGTGCGGCCCAGGTGGTGTTGTTGGGAGGCATTGGGGCTGGCGGTGTCGTTTCCGGTCCGCGTACACCCGAGATCCCTCCGGACACAATGGTGCTGCCGGTTGACGGAGTTCACGAAGTCCTTGGTGCAGGACTGCTGGCGCCTGACGAGTCGGGGAAGCCAGTGCTGCACATACATGGAGCGCTCGGTAGAGCTGGTACGACGCTGACCGGATGCCTGCGTGAGGGCGTGCGCACGTGGTTCACAATTGAGGCTGTGGTCACCGAGGTTCTCGACAACCGGGTGCGTCGCCTTCCCGATGCTGCAAGTGGCCTGTCGCTTCTGAACTTCGACGACTAGTCGCTTTAGCTATTTCCCTTCTGCGAGCAGGTCCAGGTCCGTCAGCACTCTCCTGAGCTCCGCTCGCGCGGAGTCCGACAGGGGGCCGACCGGTCGTCGCGATGGACCCGCATCGATGCCTATCATCTGGAGCGCTTCCTTGATGACCTGCGGGAAGGTGCCCAGTCCGAAAGCTGAACGTAGGGGAGCGAGACGCCTCTGCGCCTGTCTGGCCGCGGGTATGTCGCCTGCCATGTAGTGCTCGTAGATGCTGACGATGAGCGCCGCAGCCACGTTCCCCGTAGCCGCGATGGAGCCTGCCCCGCCGTATAGCAAAGTCGCCAGTATCAGCGTGTCACGCCCCGCGAGTACTTGGAACGACTCCGGAGTATCGTTGATGAACGTAGCCGTCTGGGTGAGATCGCCACTGCTGTCCTTGATGCCGACTATGTTGTCGATGGCGGCCAGCCTCTTCGCCAGTCCGATGGATACGTTGATGCCCGTCCTTGCCGGGTTGGTATAGAGGAGAACAGGAAGCCGGGTTGCTCTGGCAACTGTCACGTAGTGCTCGTACAACTCGTCCTGGTTGGGGCTGATGAACGAAGGGGTTATGACGGAGACCGCATCGGCGCCACATTCCTCTGCCATTCGCGTCAGCAACACCGCCTCGCGGGTCGTCGTCGCGCCTGTTCCGATGTAGACGGGTACCCGCCCTTTTGTAGCGTCGATGGTTGTCTCCATCACAGTGCGCTTCTCGTTGATATCGAGGGCGAAGTACTCGCCCTGACTACCCAGCGCAAAGACGCCATGAACTCCCTGGGCGATCAGGTGGTCGACCAAGTCACGTAGAACCTGCTCGTTGACGTTGTCATCCTTGTCGAGCGGCGTCACCATTGCGGGCACTATGCCGTGAGGTGCGAATCCCATGAAGCCTCCCTTGTTCAGATAGTGCGGGCTATTGTAGGCTTGGCGAATACCTCTGGCAATGCCTTGAAAGACCGACGCATTGTGTCCCGGGCCGACTATGACAGTCCTCTTCATCTGCAAAGGGAACATCTGCCGCTCGCCGATGGCCATGGCCCTGTGCCGGCACATGGCAGAGGAACGTGGCATACCAGTGCGGGCCGTATCGGCAGGGTACTTCGACTGGGGGCCATTCGCGCGTGAGGCGCACCCTTTCGCGCGGCGGGCCGTGGAGCAACTCTGCGGCGGCGATCTGCTAAGGGGTCACCGGGCTGCGCGGTGGAATCATGAGATGGTGCGGTCTGCCGACCTGATTGTGGTGGCTGAAGAATGGATGTGCGCTGACTTCCCCGTTTCGACCGCAATCACTATGCGAGGACTTGCTGGGCAGACAGGAGACGTTGAAGACCCCTACGGCGAGGACTTCGAAGTGTTTCTAGAGTGTGCAACGGAACTGAGAGCCCTGCTTCTTGCGGGCTGGGCAATTGTGACAGGGAAAGTCGGCTGAGTCCTGCTGTGCTGGCGTCTGTCTGCTAGCCTACTCCTGTCGTGCCCCCGTAGCTTCGCCGTTTCCAATTCACGTTTCCACCCCGGAGTCTGATTACGCAACCTCCGAGCATGGCCAGGAGGAAGAACGCGAGTCCAGGGATTGTGAGCAATGTGGACGACAATGGCTCGCCAAGTGCACGGTCGCACGCGAATCTGCCCAGGGCAATCAACCCCAACTGGATGGTGGCGAGGGGTACCAGCCATGTTGGAACACCCGGGACGATAATGCCGTAGATAAGGGCGGGCAATGGGACGAAATACAGGGCCAGGGCAATCAGGATGAAGGCGAGTGTCCCGGCGGGCCACAGATTCGCAAAGGAATAGCCCCACTTGAGGAAGCCCTCGGTGAGAGCTTGCCTGTCCCTGTACATGCGACATGCAATGATGCTGGAGAGATTGAGCGTCAGGTGCTTGCCGCCAGCTCGTCGAACTGCAACTCCCATCCACAGGTCCTCAAGAATGCGGCCCTTCACAGCGGCGTGCCCTCCGATGCGCCAGTAGTCTTCACGCGGAAACAACATGAATTGGCCGACCATGAACGACCTTGGAGGATCGTTGTATGGAAGGCGGACACCTATTGGAAGGCCACAAAGTATGAGGTAGTAGGGTATTGGGATCGTGACCTTCTCGACGAAAGACCGCAGTACTTGACGAGGGAATCCAGAGACCACGCTAGCACCTGACGCTATTGCCAGGGGGAGTACTGTCGACAGCATTTTGGGGCTGTGCACAGTATCCGCATCCGTGAATAGCAGGTAGTCACCCCTGGCAGCAGTCGCTAGTTGAAAACAGGCAAAGGGTTTTCCGGCCCACCCTTCGGGCAACGTCCTTCCCTCTATGACTTTGACCCTGGAATCATCCTGCGAGAGTTGCGCGACGAGACTGTGTGTCTGATCCTCCGACTCATCGTCAAGTACGATAACCTCGAACGGAGAATAGTCCTGCGCCAGCAGCGAACGGACACACGGCACGATGTTGCGTGCCTCGTTGCGCGCGGGTATCAGTACCGAGACAAATGGCGCGGGAACCGCGGTAGTGTCGGCGGTCGAAATCCGTATGGCCCGTAGGCTTGCGAATAGGTTGATGGTGAGGACTAGCAGGACGAAAAACAGGAACAGCGCGATAGCCATGGGAGTATGCTGCCGCCTTAGAAGGGCGCTCCCGGGTTCGCCCGCGCCAGCCATTTCAAGGGTCTGTTGACGATTACGGGCGTTTGCGCAAGGTCTTTGCCGTGCTTGAATGCCAGAAGGACCGTTACGAACACCATGAAGGCGATGTACCAGGTTCCGCGCCCTGTGATTACGACGTATGCAAGCGTACCGGTCACGCTCAGCATCACCATCCAACCCGCCTGTCGGATGAATAGCAGTCCAACACCCATGAGCGCCATTGCCAGCAGCGGGATGGTCTTGTCAGGGAAGGTGAGCATCACGCCTGCGGTAATCGCAATTGACTTGCCCCCCTTGAAACGGAGAAACGGAGAGAACGCACTGCCCAATATGGCACTGACTCCAACCAGCAGCGCGGTTGCCTGCGTGACATCCACTATCGTCCATGCGAGCGCCGTAAATGGCACGCCCTTGGTCATGTCGAGTGCGAGCGAGGCGAATGCCGTCCATCGCCCGCCTGCCCGAAGTACATTGGTAGTCCCCGGGTTTCCTTCCCCGAATTGGCGGATGTCCTTCCTCAGGCCGAGTCGGGCCATCCAGAGACTGAAAGGACATGCACCGAGAATGAAGGCGGCAGTAACCAGCCACAACACGTTGTTGAGTAACATAGGATGTGATCGCGCTTGCTTGGCGACGACTTGCTGCAGGTGCGGCGCCAATAGTACCGCTCGCCGGTGTAGCGGTCAATCGGGCTGCGTTGTTTCCAGTCGTCCCTTGTTGGGGGGGCTTTTCGCGTACTACAATCTCGGTCTACCTCCCTGGTACCTGCGGTATCGGCGAATCGATCATGAACACTCTTGCCCTCGCAATAGTTGTCGCGTTGGTGGCTGACTTCCTGCTCCAGTCGACTGCTGACTACTTAAACGTTCGCCACTCGAGACTTCCTGTCCCGCGCGTTCTGGAAGGCCTGTATGACACCTCCACGCGCGACAAGGCTGTGCAGCATCTGGCTGCCTCCACCAACGTCTCGCTGATGGAGAGGGCTGTGTTGCTCATAGCCTTGTTGGCCTTCTGGTTCCTTGGCGGCTTTGACTACATGGACGTGGTCGTACGCGGATACTTGCCTGAGACGGTCACTCGCGGCCTTGTTTATGTTGGGCTGCTGGCTTTGGGGTATGGGATGCTCGGGATTCCGTTTGATGCGTATCGTACGTTCGTGGTCGAACAGCGCTTCGGACTGAACAGGACGACATTCCGGACCTTTGTCTCTGACCGACTAAAGGGAGTGGTGGTTGCGGCCGCAATCGGCACTCCCCTACTTGCGGCGCTGTTGCTGTTATTCACACATATGCCGGACATAGCGTGGCTACTGTGCTGGGTCGTCGTCGTGCTCTTCTCGATTGGCGTTCAGTTCGTGGCCCCTGCGATTATCCTTCCCTGGTTCAACCGGTTCGAACCGATGCAGGACGGTGGGTTGCGCGACGCGATACTGGACTATGCGCGAGGCGTTGGTTTTGCTCTGGAGAAAGTGTTTGTCATGGACGGCTCGAAGCGCTCGACAAAGGGCAATGCCTTCTTCACTGGATTCGGCAAACATCGGAGAATTGCGCTGTACGACACGCTCGTAGAAAGCCATCCGGCTGATGAGATAGTGGCAGTGCTGGCTCACGAGGTAGGCCACTATCGCCGGAGGCACCTGCTCAAGGGGCTTGCTCTCGGAGCTGTGCACAATGGCGTCCTTTTGTTCTTACTGTCACTACTGCTGGACCAGCCTGCTCTCTATGAGTCCTTTCTTATCAGCACTCCGTCGGTATACGCTGGACTGCTCTGCTTCTCAGTGTTGCTGTCTCCTCTGGAGGTGGCTATCTCGCTGGCGCTCAATGCCGTGACTCGTCATCATGAGTTCGAGGCTGACGCCTTCGCAGTCGACACAGCTCCCGACAGACTGTCTCTGTCCAACGCCCTTAGGCGGCTATCTGTGGGTCATCTGGCGAATCCCAACCCGCATCCTGTCTTCGTCGCGGTCAACTACTCGCACCCCCCGCTTGCACAGCGCCTGGAGGCAATCGAGGCCAGGGCTGCTGCGCAGCCTTGAACAGGAGAGTAGACTTCGCCCAGTCCATCGTGGCCTATCTGGGAGAACCTGGCAGTGCGCGGTAAGTCATTTCTGGTGTATGCGATCGTCTTGTCTCTTGGGGAACAGGCGATTCTTCTGTTCGTGTTGCTCCTGGTCCTGCCGCGGATTGGCCTCCATGTGCCGGGCTGGGCGGTCGCCCTGCTGGCGACAAGCCTGGCTGCCTATTCCGTCGTCCTCACGCGTCTCAACTACACAGCTTTGAACAGGACACCCATCCAGTCACCGGGTATCGGTGCCAGAGGACGGGTTGTGCAGGCGCTTGACCCCCGGGGCTATGTCAGGGTAGGCAACGAGCTGTGGAGTGCGGAAGTCGAGGGGGACCATCTCGGCAGGGGAGAGGAAGTCGTTGTTTTGCGAGTCAGTGGACTGCACCTCACGGTTGCTCCTGCGAGCGAGAATGCAGCTGGGGAGCCGTGACCGTCTCCGCGCGACCTTCTTGACGGTTCCGATTGACCGTGACTAGACTGGCTTCCGTAGGAGTCTGTCTTCAGGGGAGGATTGATGAGTGAGCCACGTAAGGTACGACTCTCCGCAGGCATAGCTGCCGCACACGCGACCCTGAATGGCACCGGCGCAGCGGACAAGATATGGGCGTCCCTGCCGATGGAGTTCAGAGTCTCTACATGGGGCGACGAACTCTACGGTTCCATTTCCATGGACCTCCCTGTCGAGAATCCCCAGGAGGTCGTAAAGGCGGGAGATCTTGCCTTCTGGCCTCCCGGCCATGCCTTCTGCATCTTTTTCGGTCCGACGCCTGCGAGCAGGGGTGATGAGGTCAGGGCCGCGAGCGACGTGACTGTGTTTGGCCACATCGAAGGCGACCCGACTGTCTTCAGGGCCGTGCAGAGTGGCACCCGGGTGAAGGTCGAGCAGGCCTGAGCAGGAACCGTGCTGCCGCATGACCAGCGTGATGGTGGTGTGGAGTGAGCAGGATTCCCCGCGAGGACACCTGTGATGGGGTGGATTCTTCGCCCCAATTGGCATGGGGGCAATCGCCGGACGGCACAAAGTCACGTAGGAATGACATGTGATGATCCTGATGCGCCGGGCCGATTCACGCACTGGGTTTTAATCAACATGCCGGCGGACGTGGCCGAATTGGCTGAAGGCGTCCCTGCCTTCGACGAGGTTGAGAACGGCGCCATTCAGGGTGTGGTCGACTTCGGGCGTATTGGGTACGGGGGGCATGTCCCCCGAGAGGATCTCCACATTGCTACTACTTCAACCTTCATGCACTCGACGCCATGCTGGATATGGCTCGGGGAGCTACGAAGCAGGAGTTGCTTGAGGCGATGGAAGGTCACGTTCTAGTGGAAGGTCAGCTCATGGGCCTTTACCGGCGGTGAGAAGCAAGAGACCTTTGGGGCTCCGCCCCGGGAGGGTTCACCATGCGTCCATGCTGGCGCGAAAGACGATGGTGGCGCCCAGCTCTACCACGAATCCGAACACGGGGCCGAGAACTAGCGGCCACCAGAAGCCAAGTCCCTGGCTGTGTGTGAACAACGCCAGGACGAGGCCGAACAGGCCGCCAATCAATGCTCCGTGAGCCATCCAGTGGTATCTAAGCGAACTGATTCCGATTGTGAACCCCATCAGGCAGTTCACGAGAACCAGCAGCACACCGTGTGCCCACAGCACGTCGAGCCCCATTCCTTGAGTGCAGATTGCCCATGAAATGAATCCGCACAACATGCCCAGTAGCGTCGTTGCAAGCACGCGCCTTTCATTGAGCAAGAAACCCTCCTTACCGGCGTCTCCCTAAGCATCGAATGCCGGATGGCCTGTCTTCACCCGTATAACGAATGACAGCTCAGGAGGATTATGGTGTGAGGTGAAGGGTGACAGGGAAAAGCCGCTCAGGGCAACAGAAGCGGTACGAGATATATGACCTCGAGTGCTTCATATACTGCGGCCACGGCCAGGACGATTGCCACGAGAACGTATACTCGTGCCTCTTGTTTGAGGCCTGTGACGTAGCCGTCGCGTCTTCGTTGCACCCCAACACTGGAAGGGGACACGAATGCCTTGCCGAGGACGTACGCCCCCAGCATCGCGAGTATGTAGCCCTGCCCTTCAAGCAGTAGCGTCAAGGAATGTGGAATCATCGTCAGCTTCAGTTCAGGACTGGTGGGTGCCAGAAGCAGACCCCACAGCGTCGCACGTATGAGTCCTATCGCCACTCCCGCAAAGGGGATGATCAGGGACGGAACGAAGAGCACCAATACACTGCCGAGGAAGAAGTTGACCGCGAAAGTCAGGGCGGTTGCCTGCAGCACGTTTCCGCTGGCGTATGCCTCGAAGACCGAAGAGAGCGGGCCCTCAGTAAAAGAGGCCAGGACGGCCTGGGTGAGCAATTCCTGCAATTGGGGGCTTCCAGTGACGGCCACCATCGCAGCGGCGACTACGCCGTAGTAGAGGATGTTCAGGATAACGTAGACACGCAGGTTGCTACGAACGATAGCGATCGACGCCTTGAGCCAGTCCATGGGCAATGGTCCGTCCGTGCGGGCTGTGCGAGGAGTGCTGCTATACTGTCACTCCTGTTCCAAGCAGTCAAGCAGGATTCTCTCTCCACCAACGCGACAGCCCCCGGAGCATCGTTTGCTGGGCTGTCACCAGTGAAATCGGAGGTGAGCGAGAAGGCAACACGGGTAGTATGCATGCGAGGAGTTGAGGCCACGTTAAGGATGCGTCAATACCTGGTTAAAGAGGGAAGAGTCAGTTGACCTTGACAAACGCCGCTCTCCTGAGCGCCGGAATCATGGCGCTTGTGAGCGTGCTTGATAGCCACCTGGTCTCGAAGAGACTTCCTTCTCTACGCGCCTTCATGTTGCCTGTCGGCGTGATTCACCTTGTCCTGGCTCTCGTTACCGTGCTTGTGGCTCCATTTGCGGTGCCTGTGTTCTCTCTCCCCGTTGGCTACGCAGTGCTTTCTTCGTGCATACGGGTTGTCGCTATTGTGATTCTACTCGACAGCCTGCAACGGGAGGAGGTCTCCACCGTCATCCCCATCGTCTACACCTACCCAGTGTTTGTGGCCATCATGGCTTTCATGTTTCTCGGTGAGCGGCTGGAGCCGATGCATTGGGGGGCGGTCTGCATCGTTGTGGTCGGCGCGGTCCTCGTGTCGATGGGGCGTGGTCCTTCTATCAGCGACATGGCGAGACCTCGTGCCGCATTGCTCTTTCTTGCCAGCCTGCTCTTCGCAGTTGCGGACGTGACGGGCAAGCAGGCGCTGAGCGATATCTCATCGTGGAACCTGTTCTGCGTTGGCGCGGCAACGATGGGGCTTGTTTTCGTTGCCCTGGGTCTCAGACCTCGCGTAGTCAGGAGCATACGGGAGTTGCCTGACTGTAAAAGAGCGCTGGCGCTTCTTGCCGGCAACGAGGTTCTGGCCCCCGTGGGCATCGCCATGTCCTACTGGGCGCTGGAACGGGGACCTGTTTCACTCGTGTCGACGGTCATCAGTAGTCGGCCTCTCTTTGTCGTGGCTTTCGCACTGCTGCTCAGTCGTATCGCTCCGGGGTTTCTCTTCTGGAGCGGTGGTAGACGAACGGTGATTATGCGGATCGCAGCTACCGCCCTCATAGTTGGGGGTATCGCGATTATAGAAACGCAATAGGTGACGGGATAGGTCTACTGTCTGCGGTCCTGACTCTTTCTCGCGTAGGGCACTAGGAACACCAGGCAAGCAATCAGGAAGACTACGCTTCCGGCGAGATACAGCAAGTCGTGACTTCTCCATGCTGAAGCTATGAAGAACCCCGCGCATATGACGAATAGCAGCCATCCCCACAGACCGCACTTGCGTTCAAACTCGCTCATCTTGTCCTCGATGTTTCCTCAGCTATCCTTGAGTGGAAGGCAGGGGCCCTGCCTGGCATGGACGGGCATTCTAGCATGTCCCAATCCGACCGGGTCGCTCGCGCAGCATGCGGGGCCATCTGTCCATCTGGATGATGTACCATAATGTGCACTACGCGAGAGCGCGTTCGCACTCCGAACGCGTCCAAGGAGGAATGATGGCAGACAATCCGTATCTGTGGCTCGTTGGGACCCGCATCGCGGCCGAACTGGAAGACGAGTTCAACAAGTGGTATGACGAGGTGCATATCCCAATGCTCACTGCCGGTGGGCATATCGTGGCTGTGGACCGCTACAAGCTGTCGGATGTGGTCGGATCTGACCAGTCGCCCTACTTGGCGGTCTACGCGTTCAAGGACGAGGACATGTTCAAGGAGTGGCTTAAGAGCGATGCGCTGGCCGCTGCCAGGAAGGAAATGTCAGAGACCTGGGGTGGACGCGACTTCGAACTCAAGACGAGGGCTTTCTACGAGCCCGTCAGCCACTGGGGTTAGAACACTGAAATGAAGGCGGGCGTCTGCTACAGCAGACGCCCGCCGTACTTGTCCTACCAGTCTTTGCTCGGCGGTATCCCGTTGATCCTCTCGTGCTCGCGCTTCATGCAGTGGTCCATGACAACCTTCAGACCTGCCTCTCGAGCACGTTCCGCCGCCTCTTCGTTTACGATTTCAAGCTGCATCCAGACAACCTTTGCGCCTATGGCTATTGCGTCCTCAACGATGGGAGGGACTGCCTCCGGCTTGCGGAATATCTGGACGACGTCGGGTGGCGCCTCGAGGTCGCGCAACGATCCGTAGGCCCTGCGGCCCAGGATCTCGTCAGCGGTCGGGTTCACCGGCACTATCTCGTAGCCGTGCGCGAGAAGATAGCGGCCAACCATGTTGCTTTCCGCCTCGTGCTTTGCTGACACGCCGACCATTGCTACGGTTCTTGAGCTTGTGATTATCTCGTCGATTTCTTCGTACACGCGCAACTCCAGTTGTCGAGGCTAGTCGAGCTGGACTTCGTCCCTGTAGCTCGGAATGGCCACGTCCCAGCCCTTCTTCTCCTTGATGAAGTCGGCGAAGTCATGTGTCGAATCCTCCTCGCCGTGAACCACGAACAACTTGCGCGGGCCGTCCTTGATGGCTGAGAGCCATCGCAATAGCTCGTTGCGGTCTGCGTGAGCGGAAAACCCGTGTATCTGCTCGATGCGTGCCTTGACCTGTCGCTTCTCGCCAAAGATGCGTACTTCGTCTGCCCCGTCGATTATATATCGACCCAGAGTTCCGACCGCCTGGTAGCCCACAAAGAGCACCGTGGATTCGGGCCTTTCTATGTTGTTGGCGAGGTGGTGCTTGATGCGGCCGCCCGTGCACATGCCCGAGCCGGCGATAATCATGCCCGTGCCGCCGAGGTAGTTCAGCGCCTTGGAATGCTCGGTCGAGTCGACCGTCATCAGGCTGGGGAAGTCGAAGGGTGAGCGCTGGTCTGCGAAGATTTCCCGCGTGTCCTCATCCATCAGTTCCGGGTGATTCCGGAAGACGTCGGTCACCTTGATGGCCATCGGACTGTCAAGGAACACGAGGACATGCGGAATGCGGTCCTGGTCGAGCAGTTCGCTCATGTGGTAGAGCAGCTCTTGCGCCCGTTCGATGGCGAAGCTCGGCACGATGAGGTTCCCTCTCGCTTCCACCGTCTGCTTGATAACGCGCTCGAGCTCCTTATCGACGTCTGCCACGGGCGCATGTGTCCTATTGCCGTACGTGGACTCGACCAGAACGTAGTCGGCCTGCTCGAAGGTGCTCGGGTCTCGCAGAATCGGCCGGTCCCACCTGCCAACATCTCCCGAGAAGAGGATGCGACGCTTGTCGCCGTTCTGATGCACGTCGACGGCAATCATCGTGGAGCCGAGGATATGCCCTGCGTCTCTGAACTCGGCGGTTATGCCGTCAGCAATCTCGACGTCTCTCTTGCATCGGATCGGAGTGAACTGTTCGAAGCACTGTTCGGCGTCCTCGACTGTGTACAACGGGACTTCGGGGTGTGGTCCCTTGCGCCCCTCACGCTGATGGCGCCTTCGCTTGTGCTCGGCGTCTGATTCCTGCAGGTGGGCCGAGTCGAGCAGTGATATTCGCATTATCTCTGCAGTTGCCCGCGTGGAATAGATGGGGCCGTCAAAACCCTCTCGAACGAGCTTGGGAAGATAGCCACAGTGGTCCAGGTGTGCGTGTGTTATCAGGACTGCATCGATGGTTTCGGGGTCGATGGGAAACGGGTCCCAGTCTCGGTCGCGGAGTTCACGTTCCTGGTGCATTCCGCAGTCGATGAGTACTCTCTTGCCGTGGGCTTCAAGCAGGAAACGCGAACCTGTCACGTTCTCCGCAGCGCCCAAGAACTTCAGTCGGATATCCATGCGTCCTCCCGTCTGTTGACTCGATGTGCACGCACTGCGGGTTTGGGCTGGTGCGTTCCGGCCGCTGCCGTGGTTACGTGTGCCGCTGATTCTACCACTAGCAGTACGAAGCGCCAACGCGCGTTCATGGGCAGGTCAGTTCGTACGTAGCCCGGTGATATAATGACCACTCACCCTGCGTCGTGTCTGCCTGCATCTTGCTGGCGGGTTGTACGGTGCCGGGCGCTTCGTAAGGAGATGTATGGTTACTAGGCGTTCTCCGATTTTCTACGGCTACTGGATTCTCGTCGCCGCGTTTCTGTGCAACATGGTCACCTACGGCTGCGGGTTCTACGCGTTCAGCCTGTTTGTCACTCCGCTCCAGCATGACTTGGGTTGGGGACGCGGCGATGTCATGGCCGGGTTTACCGTCTTCTTCATGATGACCGGCCTTATCTCTCCACAGGCCGGCAGGCTTGTCGACAGGCATGGGGCGCGCGTTGTCATGGCGGTCTTCGCGGTAGTTGTTGCGGTCGGGTTCGTTCTTCTCTCGATGGCCAGCCAGCTTTGGCAGTACTACCTTGGCTACGCGATTGTTGGCCTTGGAATGGCCGGCACGGGACCGTTGCCAACGAGTGCTGTTGTCTCGAATTGGTTCGAGAAGAACCGGGGCACAGTTGTTGGACTCACGGCCTCGGGAGTTGGTGTTGGCGGACTTGTCCTGGCTCCCTTCGTGGGGGGCGTACTGCTGCCAGGTATCGGATGGAGCCACACGTTCCTTGTACTGGGAGCGCTCTGCGTCGGCGTTGTTGTGCCTCTTGCACTATTCGTCATTCGTACCCATCCCGAGGAGAAGGGAACGGTCGCCCATGGCTCTGGCGAGGGAACTTCGCGTGTCAGCAACGGCGCAGGCGGGGTATCTGGCGTCACTCTCAGGGTGGCGATAGGTACTGCAGTCTTCTGGTTCATAGTCGCCACGTACGTGGTCAGTCATTTCGCCCAGGTGGGCGCCATCCAGAACCAGGTTCCTTTCTTTGAGGATGCGGGCTTCCCTGTCGCTGTCAGCGCAGGGGCTCTCGGTGCCGTAGGTCTCTCAAGTGCATTTGCCAAGTTCGGCTTCGGCTGGCTCTGTGACCGCATCCAGGCCCGGTTCGCTCTGGCCATCGGGCTGGGGCTCCAACTCGGAGCCGTACTCGTCCTCATGGGTATCAGTTCTGATTCTCCTGCCGCCATGGCGTGGCTCTATGCCGTCCTGATGGGAGTCGGTATTGGCAGTTGGCTCCCGACCATGTCGATGCTCGTAAGCGGCTACTTCGGGCTTGCGCACTACGGTGCCATCTTTGGTGCAGTCACGATTGCGTATTCAGTTGGCAGCGCAGTTGGCCCTCTTGTTGCCGGGAAGATGTATGACTCTGCCGGGAACTACGAGGCTGTGTTCGTTCTATTCCTGATACTGTTCATCGTCTCCATCGTCAGCATACTTGTGTCGCGACGTCCCGCTTTCAGGCAATAGTTGGCGGCGAAGCACTTCGCTGGACTTGCCCCACACGGACGCCTATACTGAAAGCAGTCTGGTTTTGCCAGTCCCCTGGGGACAAGTGAGGTCTTGGCATGTGGGGGCCGGCTATCTTCTTCAACGCTGGAGTAATCCGGCCCCGTGAGCATGTCGTTTCCCTTTTGAGGCAGGCTATGAGCACAGTAATCGCTAAGGTAGTGTCGCAACTCGGTCACTGTGAGGCGGGTCATAAGGTCGGCGATGAGTTTGTCATTGGGCAGGCCTCGCCCTGTGGTATGTGTTCCTGGGCCTTCTACACGGTCTTTCCGTTCTCACAAGTGCTACAGTTTGGTGGTGCTTTTCCATGGGAGCCCGATCCTGCCATTTCCAGGGTGGCATGTCCGGATCCTGATAACCCGGTCATATTTGAACTCAGGGTTCAAGATTGACGGGTTGCACGTGAGCGTCAAGTAGTGCCATAGAGGTGAGGGGCACGTGCGATGGCGGCACAGGAGATAGACGAGAAAGCCAAAGTGGTAGTAGAGAAGCTTCGTAGGGCGGAGCGTCAGGCTCGTCGTAGGGCTTGGTGGTCGAGTCAGGGGCGACGTTTTCGCGATCACCTTCTTGCGGGTATTCTCGTCGTTGTCCCCATCGGCGCCACGATTCTGATTATCAGGTGGCTGTTCGAGTGGGTCGACGACATCCTTCAGCCCATAATTCGTGAAATCGCAGGTCGACCTATCTATGGACTCGGCTTCGCAATTACCTTTCTCTTCATTTACATAGCAGGTGTCGCTGTCACGAATTTTGGCGCACACCGTCTGTTCGATTTCGCCGAGTCTCTGCTCTCCCGCGTTCCCGTCGTGCGTCCGATGTACTACGGGATCAAGCAGATCCTGGAGTCCTTCGCAGCTCCACGTGAGACCGGATTCATGCAAGTGGTGCTCGTGGAATTCCCTCGGAAGGGAATACGTACACTTGGGTTCATCACGAACGAGGAATTCGACGCTGCCGGTGAGAAGCTCCTCAACGTCTTCATTCCCACAGCTCCCAACCCGACATCAGGGTTTCTGGAGATTATGCGCGAAGAGGAAGTCCTTCGTACAGACATACCTGTCGATG
>Ga0272441_10010051_pt1 | contig 14433 bp, 15 predicted proteins | sample SSMProp6N_FD_193582 | JGI IMG/M metagenome (GOLD analysis project Ga0272441, IMG submission 193582) | Marine sediment archaeal communities from Little Sippewissett salt marsh, Falmouth, MA, United States - SSM-Prop-6N | ecosystem: Environmental > Aquatic > Marine > Wetlands > Sediment ... | reverse complement strand
TACTGTGAGCAGTGCGGTGCATAGCTGTCGGGGACAGGAATAAACGGGCAGCAGGATGTAACGGAGAATCCTGGCGTTGTTCATAATGTACAAACACAAGAGAATCAGGGTAAAAAGGGGATACCGATTTGGATCCCTGCGGGATGCCTGGGACTGATCCTGATTTCCGGGTGTATAGCAGTCATACTATTCATTCAGGTACTGCAGCACTGATCCCCGGTTGGAGGTTTTGTACAGATATGGAGGCGGATATTTACTGCAGGTAGATACCTGTCAGGAGATCGGAGAGTTCCATGAAATGCCCTCATTGTAGTAGAGAGATTGTGTCAGGAGCATTCTTCTGCGGAAATTGCGGACAGAAGATAGAGCAGGATTTCCAGGAGAGAGCTGACTCGGAGCCGGTCGAGCCATCAGATTTCGCTGCAAATAATCGGGCTTTTCCAAACGAGGATGCGGTTACAAGGATTGAGGTTCCCAGGGAAGAGAAGGTTGAGCGCGTCAAGGCTCAGGCAGAGAGTGCCGGGATAGAGCGTATTCAGGCACCCGGTGGAAAGCCGCGTATACCGGTATGGCTATGGATTATATTGGCTGCTTTCTCGATACTTGGGCTTCTTACCGTCACAGGTGTACTCGGTGATTTGTTCAGTCCTTCACCAATAAATACACCGAAGGAAGACAGATATGTGTTGGATCTTATGCCTCTTGCCGACGTGCCCAGACTCCAACCCGGTGTTCCCATCATCCTCACAGCTGGCTGGATCACAGAGGAAGAAGAGCAGGCAGAAGATTTCCTGGATGCAATCGAGCGTATGGAAATCACACTCAATGGCGTTGAACTGCCAAATGTGATGTCAGGTTGGCAGGGTATTGAGATGACTTACTATTCAGCAGAGAACGAGGAGTACCCTGCAGCGATTTTTGAGTATAATCTCGGCACTCTCGACCCGGGAATGTACAAGGTGGATACTCTCGTTGTGTTATCCAGGGATCATGATGATGGTTTCGATGTGTATTCAGCTGGTGTCTTGTGGGATTGGGAAACCGAGTTTGAAGTTTTGGAAAACTGAGTATCCGTAATCTGGATGATATTGGTTTTTTTTCGTAAGGATAAAGAGATGTATTGTACTAATTGTGGTAAAGAAGTTCCGGATAGTGCGAAAGTATGCGGCTACTGTGGTACACGTTTGAAGGTAGATGAAGATACAGCTACTCGTGTAGAAGCTTCAACGGGCTCAGCTTCAGGACCTGGCCCTCTGCAGGATTCGCCGACGAAGCGTGAGGGAGCTTCTGCGGCAAGTTCACCGCCGGATAAACCAACACGCGCGACCATGCAGCAGAAGGTATCTGAACCACAGCGAAGTGAACCAGGCGGAGTTTTTGAAGAACCAAAGAAGAAGATTCCAGCCTGGGCTGGTTTCATTTTCGGTGTTGTGCTTGTGGGTGTGATTGCTGTCGGGATTGTGTTTGCAATGGGTGGCTTCGGCTCTTCTCCGGAGCCCGAGACAATTATCGTTACACAACTGGTGGAAGTTTCTGCGCCAACAGATCAGCAAGCTGAAGAACCTTATGAAGAAGAGCAGGAAGCGCCTGTTATCCCTGAACAACCAGCAGAGACGCCTGAGCCCGTTGTACCTGAAGAGCCTGCTCCGGAACCTGTTACGGACCTGTATTTCACTGCCGGTGAGACCATGTTCTGCCGGGCAGGCCCGGATGTGGATTATGAGGACTACTGGATGGCAAATGAAGGGCAGACATACCAGGTGCTTGCTGTCTGGCATACGAACAGCAACTGGAAGTTGATCGCGATGGACGATCCAGGGACGAGGACAAATTGCTGCTGGGTGGGAGGCTCCGGTGATCTGGCAGGGAGTACTGATACAGTTCCTGCTATTGACTACCTGCCAGACCGCATGGCCTGTGAAGTTCCCTGATGCGTCCTCAATGAAACAGGTTTGCCCGGGATTTCCCCCGGGCTTTTTTTTGCCATTTTATGAATTAGGCATCGGAAGATGTCTGTTGGATAAATGAGGTGGGGTGATGCGAAGCAGGGAAGATTGATGGTGGGTTTGACCTTAGCCAGAATACTATTCGCCGACATTTGCCTTTGAACCTGTTACACTATTAACAGGAGACGGTATGCATATCAGGTTCTTATATTACAAAGACTGTCCGAGTCATGAGACTGCTCTTCAGCGGCTGAGGGAGGTTCTGGAGGAGGAAGGCGTGCAGGCTTCTGTAGAAGTACTGGAAGTTAGGACAGAGAGTGAGGCACAGGAACACTCTTTTGTTGGATCTCCAACAATAAGAATCGATGGCCGGGATATTGCTCCGATCTCTGAAGACGCAGTATACGGCCTGACCTGTCGTGCATATTATAAAGAAGATGGGAGGATATCTCCCCTGCCTCCAAAAGACATGATTCGCAAAGCGATCATAAAACTGAAATAAAAACTCGTTATCTCAGAATAACGTGAGGTCAAAGGAGACAAACATGAAGAAAATTATAATTGGCGATAAAGCGCCGGAATTCACACTGCCTGACACAACAGGAAAGGAACATTCGCTGGCTGATTACCCTGGCAAGGTTGTGGCTGTGATATTCAGCTGCAATCATTGCCCCTACGTTCGTGCGTGGGAAGACCGAATGGTAGACATCCAGGCAGATTATGCAGACAAGAACGTTCACATTCTGGCGATCAATTCAAATGATGCTCGTACTTATCCTGCAGACAGTTACACTAATATGAAGCGTCGGGTTGAGGAGAAGGGATTCAATTTCCCGTATCTGCGTGATGAGACCCAGGATGTCGCCAGAATGTTTGGAGCAGAACGAACTCCTGAAGTTTTCCTGTTTAATGAAGATGATATATTAGCCTATCACGGAGCAATTGATGATAATTATGATAATCCGGAAGGAGTGGGAGAACACTATTTAAGGGATGCTCTCGACGCGCTGCTCTCCGGCAGCTCCCCTGATCCGGTTGAAACGAAACCTGTAGGCTGTACGATCAAATGGAAATAGAGCAGCCGAAGTTCATTAAATAAACAGTATGAAGGAAGAAATGCATCGGATAATCCGGGTTTAAGATGTCTATGCAGGAAAAAGCCATTTTAAACAGGGTTTCGAGAATCCGGATTCCTGTTGCTTTTATTTCGTAATTACTGATATAATTTCTGTTGAAGGTTGCATGTACGTTCTGTCTGGAAGTCGAAAGATTACGGCCTGAGCTACTGTAGCTCAGGTCTTTTATCGTCAGAACCTGCCGACGAGAACAAGACAAGCACCTGAAATACTTTTGCCATAAGGAGGCAATTTAAAGATGTCGGATCGAGTTCTCGGAACGGTCAAATGGTTCAACAGCACAAAGGGTTACGGATTCATCGAGCGTGAAGACGGCGATGATGTTTTTGTGCATTATTCTTCCATCCAGGGTGACGGCTATCGCAACCTTGAAGAAGGTCAGCAGGTAGAATTCACCATCGAGCAGGGCCCCAAGGGCCTTCAGGCAGGCGAAGTACTGCCGATGTAAACTGCATCGATCCAAATGGAAGCCCCCAATTTCGGGGGCTTCTTTCTTTTAAAAGAAATCTCCGGTGGAGTCATTTTCAAACAAAGGTTTATCGGAAACACCGGCAAAGAGTAAAATGTTAGAATCCCGGTTAGCATCAAGAAACCAGAAGTTTCATGCAGTTGACTTAAGCAGGTGAGATAATGCAGAAATTTACCTATCGCCAGGTAGGAACATTGAATGAACCTGATGATTTTTCCGACTACATGCAGCAGATTAATGTGAACATACTATTTGATCGTGACTTGAGGCACGGAAAAAACAGCCCGTTGGGACAACCCTACAGACTGGATCAGGATACAGAGATTGGAAACCGCTTCTGTGTTCTCCCATTAGAAGGATCAGATGGAACAGCAGATGGCAGGCCGACCGAAGTTACATTTCGGCGCTGGGAGCGGTTTGGTACAAGTGGAGCGAAACTCATATGGGGAGGGGAAGCTGTTGCAGTCAACCCCTCAGGACGAACGAACCCCAGACAGTTGATGATAAATAGAGAGACAACAGAGGATATTGCCAGGCTGCGTGAAGCAGTTTTGCAGCGGCATATGGAGTCCTTCGGACATACGGACGACATGCTTGTTGGACTGCAGCTCTCCCACGCCGGACGTTTCTCCAGGCCGGAAGCAGTCGATCATTTTAAACCTGTTCTGATTCAGAATCATCCGGATCTGGACGATCTTGTGAAGGTCGGTCCGGATTGGCCAATTCTGACAGATGATCAAATCCAGGACATAGAACAGGATTTTATCAGAGCCGCAAGATTTGCAGAGGATGCTGGTTTTGATTTTGTGGATATCCGGCACAGCAGCGGAACCTTGGGGCACGAGTTTTTGTCCGCCTGGGGTCGACCCGGCCCTTTTGGAGGCAGCATCGAAAACCGGACACGTTTCCTGCGGGAGATTGTAGAGGGAATACACGCACAAACCGGCAGGCTTAAGATTGGTATTCGGCTCAGCCTTTTTGACCTGCCGCCTTTCACAGCTGATCCTGATACCGGGGTTGGGATACCGATCTCAATCAAACATCATCATGGGGCGATGTTTGGTGGATCCAGAGATAACCCCGTATTATTTGATCTTGATGAACCGCTCAGGTTTCTGGAAATGGTCGAACAAATGGGTATCCGGATGGTAAATTTGACAGCGGGCAGCCCATACTACAACACTCATTTGAGTTGTCCGGCATATTATCCACCCATGGGAAGCTACAAACCGCCGCAGGACCCATTGTTTGAGGTCGCAAGGCAAATCGAGGCTGTGGCTCGTGTTAAACAGCAAATTCCAGGCCTTCTGGTTGTTGGATCCGGATATAGCTATTTGCAGGAATGGCTTCCACATGTAGCGCAGTACAATGTGAGCAGAGGACTTACAGATTTTGTAGGCCTGGGGCGAGCGCTGCTGAGTTATCCCGATATGCCAGCGGATATCCTTTCCGGTGCGCGGCTGGACCGGCAGCGTATCTGTCGAACGTTCAGCGACTGCATCACCGCACCGGAGTGCGGCCTTGTTTCAGGGTGCTACCCTCTGGACAGATATTATATGCGACACCCTGACGGAAAGCTGCTGAGGAATAATAAAAGGGAACACAGGAGGACAGTACGTTCTGGTTGATTGATTAATATGGTGGTGCACTCTGTTGGGAGAATATTGGGGAGGAACCCATGTTGTTACAAATACATACTGGATTAATGCTTCCTGATATTAACCTTCACACGTGATTGTTTCAGACAGTCCTTGCACAGGCCAAAGATAGCAACGTGTTCGAGGTCGGGGGTAAAGCCGTACCTTTCAATCAGTGATTTCTCCAATGTATGCATCAGGCTGTGGTCCGCTGAAATGACGGCGCTGCATCGCCGGCAGACAAGGTGAACGTGCTGTCCATGTTCCTCTGCAGCGTAGATGACAACACCCCGTATCTCGGTACGGTTTATCAATCCTTCCTGAAAAAGAAAATCCAGCGTGCGGTAGACAGTAGTGAGGTTAAGTGATTTCGAGCGTGTTTGAACATTTCGATAGATTTCCTCAGCTGTAAGATGCCGCTTATTGGCAGTCATTTCCTGGATAATCATTTCCCTCTGAGGTGTCATCCGGTAACCGCGCTGTCGCAGGGTATCTATCATTTCCTGAGAAGTATCCATATGATTTCCTTATTGCAGAAGTATGCAGGTAAAGGCATTGTAGGTTGTTTCAGATGAATGTCAAGAATTCGGTATTGTAGATTAATAACTAACGACTGCACCGGGTTTTCTTCAGCGGTATCCAGATTCAACCTGTATCAGTATCCAGGATTTTAATGGAATCCATGATCCGGCAGCAGCTGCACTTGAAAGGACCTTTACCCTGGATCGGGATGGATGGATGTACGTGGATGAAGGCAACGGCTGTGAACTTCAGGGTATACACAAAAAAACGGAATGTTACGGGAAAGCTTTAATACGGATTCAACTATATACAGAGATATATTTCCTGATGCTGAACTATCCGGATCCTTTTTCCTAAATGAGTTGATTCACAGGCTATATAGTATGCTGGATATATGGTAGTAATGGTTAAGGGAGTGAAGAAATCTAATAGTTATGCGTCTGTATTATTGGAACGTTACGGCGAATTATCGCTGAATCAAAGGTAATTCCGAACAAACGAATGAGAACTAATAAAAAAACGAACCATCTTTGGTACTTTTAGTGTTTTTAATTATGGGTTCGGGGGATAATATAGGTGTTGTAAGGAAGATCATGAAACAATGTAGATATAAATAGATAGATGGAGAGCACAGAGGAGTATACATAGATGGATATTAAATCGCACAAGAGGGTGAATGATATTCTGTTGGGGCCGCTCGAACGACCTGCCCTGAAATGGCTGGCAGAGCATATGCCTCAATGGGTTACACCGGATATTTTAACCGGCATAGGCACTATAGGGGCTGTATTAATTTTTATAGCCTATGCTCTCACCAAAAATCACCCGGCTTTTCTTTGGCTTGCAAGCTTCGGTTTTGTCGTAAACTGGTTCGGTGACAGCCTGGATGGAACTCTGGCTCGCCATCGTAAGATCGAGCGGCCGCGATACGGCTTTTTTGTCGATCATACTGTTGATTCAATGAATGAAGCGCTGATATTCCTGGGTTTGGGTATGTCTCCCTTCGTGCGGTTCGAGATTGCAAGCCTGGCGCTGATCGGGTATCTTCTGGTTTCCATTATGGTTTATGTCTCAACTGCTGTCAGCGGGGTCTTCCAGATATCCTTCGGCCGGTTTGGGCCGACTGAAATTCGAGTGATTGCAATTCTATTGAATGTGGGGATGTATTTTACCGGTACGTACATTCTGCTGCCGTTTTTTGGGGGATTGACCATTTACGACACAGCTGTCCTGTTGATAGCGATAATTCTTTACCTCATATATCTTGTTTCCATGGTTCGAAAATCGCGCGAGATGGCTAAAGCCGAGCAGGTAAATACTGATTAAACACAAAAGGAGCTGCGACCCGGCTTATTTCTTATCCTGCTGACAACTTAAGGATCTTTTGCGGATTCTCTTCACGACTCTGTGTGAAGTGGACTTGAGGTATCAGCGCGAATATATAGTAGAATCACGGAACGGTATGGAACGAAATATCCAGACATAAAACGGGCAAATGTTATCCATGGAACAGGAAAAAGTAAAAAAGCGGCAATCACCAGCTTCAGATATGCCTCCATTGTACTGCAGGCTGATTGTCTCTTACCTCGACGGCACACTGTTAAATTCTGCCTATAGTTTGACTTCAGCAACAAGAGAAGCGGTGGAAGCCTTGAAGGTACGAGGGCTTCCTCTTGTTATTGCAACCGGGCGTGAATGGCCGGCAGCAAGAATGTATTATCAGGATCTTGGATTGGAAACTCCCTATATCGGCGCAAATGGCGGCTTTATCTACCTCCCCGGGGAAAACAGAGCTATTCATCAGGAGTTCCTTCCCGTTGAAGATTCAAAATACCTGATAGATGCACTGCTGCCGTACAGGCTTGCTGTGTTCTGCTGTGATCTTAATAAAGTGTATATGGCTGGTGATGAGGGGCAGCTGCAAGCATTCATCCATGACCGGAGGTTTGAATCAGTACTGTGTAACGACCTCTCCAGGGAGGGGCCGCAGCAGCTGCAAAAAATCACACTGCGCGGCCCTGAAGAAGAATTAAAGCGCTTCAGGCATGAGCGCTCTTCGGAAGTCTCCGGAGTTGAGATGGTTTTCTCAGGCGATACATGCCTTGAACTTATTCCACAAGGTGTAAATAAGGGTAAAGGCGTCCGGATAACAGCTGACTATATGAAAATTTCCCTGGATGACGTCGTTGCTGTTGGTGATGCAATGAATGACCTTCCAATGCTAACTGAAGTCGGTACAGGGGCAGCCATGGGAAATGCTGCAGAAGAAGTAAAAGAAGCCGCTCTTTATGTTGTTCCCACCAGTGACGAAGATGGTGCAGCAAAGGTGTTCAATGCCTGCGTTCCACAAAAGGGGTAAGAAATCGGGGCAAATTCTCGAATGCCGTCTGCCATGTTGAGGTTCGGCGTTTCGAGAAAAAACTTTCTCTCTGATTTTCCGTATAGTAATAAGGATAAGGCTCCTGTTTCCCAGGGAGCAGGGCTATGTTGTTTCCCTGGTTTGATGGTTTCTACCGTATTGCATAGTTCTGCTTATGGTAAAACGGTGGAATTGACAGCGAAAGAATAATTACTTCCTGAAATGCCTGCGGGTGCATGAAAAAAATGGACCTATCGTCAGGCAGTTAATAATGTCAAGTTGGTGTCCAGTAAATGTCAGCGAGGTGGTTGAAAACCGGGATTACCCTGGGCTATGGTAAGGACTAAGGCTGAAACCGGCTGAGAGCCGGAATTATTTGTCCCGAAGAGATTTTTATACATAAAATCGTCTATCTGGACGGTGATACAATACGGACTCATTTGAACGTATCAGGTGGGGCCGGGTGTAACTGGTATAAGACGATGGGCATCCTGTTCAAGAATTTACTCCGCAGAAAGTCCCGAACGCTGCTGACAGTACTTGGGATCAGCATCGGTGTTGCTGCTATTATCGGTCTTGGCGCATTATCCGACCAGTTCAAAGCAGGCTACGAGTCGATGCTTTCCGGGACAAAATCGGATTTGATCCTGAGCCAACCGAATACAATGGATATCAGTTTCAGTGCAGTAGACGAAAGCATTGGTGGTGAGATTCTGGCTATGCCTGAAGTGAGTGACGTCAGTGGTATGGTTGAAGGATTTGTTGCCGCGGAGGAAATACCTCTTCTCTTCCTGTTTGGTTATCCGCAGGACAGTTTTATCCTGGACCGTTTTCAAATTGTTGAGGGAACTGATCTGCAGAGCCGGGAGGCGAAAACCGTACGCGGCACACCGATCCTGATGGGAACCGCGGCGGCAGAATCGGTGAACAAAGAAGTGGGAGAGACTCTGCGCATTCAGGAGAGTGTGTATCGGATTGTTGGAATCTATGAGACCGGCGATGCCTTTGAAGATGGTGGTGCTGTTCTAGATCTTGCAGATGCACAGGAGCTGTTGGGTAAATCCCGCCAAGTGAGCATTTTTTATATCAGACTCAGAGAGCCGGGACAGGCGGACAGGGTGATAGAGCGCGTCAATCGTCGCTGGTCGGATTTGTCTATTCAGGAAGGTGAAGAATTTGCCAGTAATCAGGCAATGATTGAATACCTGGATGTCTATGTCTGGGCGATAGCTGGATTGGCTATTGCAGTTGGCGGGGTTGGGATGATGAATGCCCAACTGATGTCTGTCATGGAGCGTACACGGGAGATAGGAGTGCTGCGGGCTGTTGGCTGGAGCAAAAACAGGGTTCTCGCCATGATTCTGGGAGAATCACTGATTGTAAGTTTTTTGGGCGGCCTGTTTGGTGTGGCACTTGGCTGGCTGGCGCTGCTTGCATTATCGGGAAGTATGTCATTGGTTGGTGATGCGGGAAGTTCGATAACACTGGAAAGAGTAAGCCAGGCTTTCATAACCGTCTTTGGCCTTGGTGTTGTAGGAGGCCTCTATCCGGCATGGCGGGCATCCCAAATGGCGCCAATTGAGGCACTCCGGTATGAGGGCGGTACCATGGGCCGAAATGTCAGGCGGCTTCCCTTTGGGGGAATGTCGTTGCAGAGTCTCTGGCAGAGAGGCACTCGAACGATTCTTACACTGCTGGCGGTTGCCCTGACAATTGGCGCGATCATGGCATTACAGGGGATCATCGATGGTGCAGCGTTGATGATGAAAGATGCTGTTGGTGGAGATGATGCGGAAGTATTAATTCGCCAGGCAGATGTTGCCGATACAAGCATGAGTACCATTGATGAACGAATCGCAGAACGAATTGCTGTTTTACCCGAAGTTGAATCGGTCAGTGGAATGGTTATGAATGCAGTCATGCTTCCAGATGAGGGAGCGTTTTTTATCCTTCTTGGTTATGCACCCAGTGAGGCGGCGATCCGCCAGATCAATGTTGTGGAAGGCGAGAGGCTGACGGGTAACCATCAAATCATGTTGGGGCGCTCGGTTGCGGAATCCCTGAACAAGACAGTTGGTGAAACCATTGAATTGGGAGGAAGCAGATTCCGGGTTGTCGGTATTTATGCTTCTGATGCTGCATGGGAGGAGCTTGGAGGTGTAATCTCGCTGCGTGATGCACAGAATTTCATCGGAAAACCGCGCAAAATTACCCTCCTCGCTGTTAAGCTGCACGATCCCGATACGGCTGAGAATGTGCGGGATCGCATCAATGCAGAATACCCCGAGGTACATGCCGGGCTGAGCGGAGAGTTTGTGGAACAAACACCGGATATGGCTAATGCCAATTCGGCTCTCAGCGGCATTTCCGTTTTTGCGATCCTGGTCGGAGGCGTTGGTGTATTGAATACAATGCTGATGACCGTTATGGAACGTACCAGGGAGATCGGGGTTTTCCGCGCACTTGGGTGGAAGAAAACACAGATACTTTGTATGATATTGGAAGAAGGCATGCTGCTTGGGGTAATCGGCGGCTTGTTTGGTATTCTTACCGCATTTGCTCTTACCTATTCAATGATGCAGATCCCGATGTTTGGTGATGCGCTGGATGCGGTCTGGAAAATAGGAACGTTTGTGAGGGCTTTTCTGGTATCCTTGTGTTTGGGATTGCTGGGCGGATTGTATCCTGCCTTACGCGCTACGAGACTGCAGCCAGTAGAAGCGCTGCGTTATGAATAGAATATCTCTGAAAAGATCAGAGGAGGACGATATGAAATCTCGAAATGGTGCCATTTTTGTATTACTTCTTGTTATCAGTCTGCTGGTGATGAGTTGTTCAGCTGGTGCAGAAGCACAGGCTGAAACAGCTGAGCCTGTTGTGGTGGAGGAGTACGTTCCCACTGTCAGTGTGACCGGTGTTGTCGTCCCGGCACGATGGGCATCCCTGAGTGTGAACGGAAGCGGCGTTGTGGAAGAGCTTGCAGTCGCAGAAGGGGTGGAGGTGGAGGAAGGTGAAATTCTGCTCCAGCTTTCAGGCAAAGAACAGCTGGAGGCAGCAATTACCGCAGCCAATCTGGAACTGATCGGAGCCGAACAGAACCTGCAGGATGTATATGACAACAGTGAATTGATGACCTCTGAAGCGCAGTTTACCATGGCAGATGCTGTGGATAATCTGGACGATACAGAATATCACTGGCAGGTACAACAGGAAGGCTATCGTGCGGATGGAGAAATTATTGCCCGCGCAGAAGCGAACCTGGTCCTGGCTCAAAATCAGGTTGATCGTGCTTCCAGTGCTTACAATCGTTATTCGGGGCGGCCGAATGATGATCCGAGTAAGGCGCTGGCTCGAGCGAATCTGGCGGATGCGCGCCTTCAGCGAGACAGCATCCAGCGGAATTTGAACTGGTATCTCGGACATCCAACAGAGATTGAGCAAGCGGTGCTGGATGCTGAATTGGCACTGTCAGAGGCCCGGCTTCTGGTCGCCGAACAAGAATACCAGCTGGTTGAGGCCGGCCCAAACCCTGAGTTGATGGACCTGGCTCAAGCCCGATTGGATAATGCCCGTGCCTCCCTTGCTGCTGCGGAGCAAATGCTTGCTGATAGTGCGCTGAGAGCACCGTACAGCGGAACGATTACCACGATCTATATCAGGGAAAATGAGTTTGTCGGACCCGGATCTCCGGTTATGCTCATTGCCGATCTTGATTCACTCCAGATTGAAACAACCGATCTTTCCGAAATTGATGTGCCGCTGGTTAAAGTTGATTCACCTGTTACAGTGACATTCGATGCGCTTCCCGAGTTAGTTCTGGATGGAACTGTATCAAGCATCGCTCAGAAGGCGAGTGAGGGCGCCGGTGTAAACTACACTGTGATTGTACAGTTGGAATCAATGCCGGAGGAGATTCGCTGGGGCATGACTGCTTTTGTCGATATAGACGTTGATTCTGAATACTGACCGAATCTGGCAGGGAAAAGACGCAGGGTATTTGTATGAGTGATAAAAAACCGCTGGTAATAGAAACCAGAGATCTGCTGCGGGTGTATGGAGATGGAGAAAAAATCTACGCGCTTGACAGCGTAAATCTTCATGTGGCAGCCGGTGAACTTGTTTCTGTTATGGGACCAAGCGGCAGTGGGAAAAGTACACTGCTGAATATGATCGGTGCTCTTGATATCCCAACCAGCGGTGTAGTCTTTGTGAACGGACAGAATCTGGCCGAAATTGACGATAAAGACGATTTCCGCTCCCATACAGTTGGATTTGTCTTTCAGCTGCATAACCTCCTTCCAACACTGACTGCTGTTGAAAATGTGGAAATTCCAATGATGGGTACTAAAACTAAAAAGGAACGGCGGGAACGTGCGTTGTACCTGTTGGGACTTGTTGGACTGGCAGACAGAATCGACCATCTGCCGAACCAGCTGTCTGGTGGGCAGCGTCAGCGCGTGGCAGTAGCACGGGCACTGGCAAATAACCCGGCGTTGATCCTTGCTGATGAGCCAACGGGAAATCTCGACTCCACAGCAGGCCAGGATTTGATGGACCTGATCCGCAAGATCAATCAGAAAGAAGGCACAACTTTTCTCATCGTAACTCACGATCAGAATGTTGCCAGAAGGACAGACCGGATCGTTGTGATGCAGGATGGAAAGATTATCCGTGAGGATGTTGTAAGTTCACCACTTGAAGAGGATCTGAAATCCTGGCGATATTCCAACCTGGGACAGCGTATTTTAAACGGGTCATCCGAAGATATTAACGCACTGACACTCAGCCCGGCAGAACTGGATGTACTCACGTCTTTATTGAATAAGGGCGATTAAGATAGAAAGATTTACGATATGGCAAGTATGAAAGGTTAATGGATTTTTGACGTATAACTTCAAGCAAACGATCACGTTTTTAGGAACAAACGATCTGATCCGGACTGCAGAATTTTATGAGAAGGTGCTGGGTCTCGAGTTGGTACGTGACCAGGAAGTGTGCCGGATATATCGTTGTTCAACAGGCGGTTACCTTGGATTCTGTTCACATCTTCACATTGAGGAAACATCAGATAGCATTATCATGACACTGGTATGTGATGATGTTGACCGCTGGTTTGAGAAGTTGGATAAAGAAGGAATACAGATTCTCAAGGAACCCCGGCATAATGTGAAATTTGGAATTTATCACTTCTTTTTCCGTGATCCGAATGGTTATCTGTTGGAAATTCAGCGCTTTGATGAGCCGTTATAAATTCTGGTAATATCGTTCTTCATAGAGTTGAAAAAACTGGCTGGTATTTTACCAGCCAGTTTTTGGGTTCATATTGGGGACGTTGGTCGAAAGCTGTGATCAGTGTGGGTTATAGATTTCCTCTTTGAGCTCTGCAATATACGGCAGGGTCCGGTATGATTCTGCATAGTCCAACCCGTAACCAACTACCCAGACATCAGGAATTTCGAATCCAAGATAATCGACAGGGATCGATACAGATTCGCGATTTTTCTTGACAAGCACACAGGTTTTCAGCGAAGCAGGATGCCGCTGCTGCAGACTTTCATAGAGGTACTCAAGAGTTCTTCCCGAGTCGAGAATGTCCTCTACAATAATCACATTTCTGCCTTCAATCGGTTCTCGCAGATCCATGATTAATCGGACCGCATTACTTACTGCGCCTGATTTCCCATAGCTTGAAATGGCCAGGAAATCAACAGAGTGTTTGATGCTCAGGTGTCTGCTGAGGTCTGCAAGAAAGATAAAGGCACCCTTGAGAATCCCAACAAGGCATGGATTATTCTCTTTTTGATAGTCTTGATTGATTTGTTGTGCAATCTGATTTACGCGATCCTGGATCTGTTCCTCAGAAATGAGGACGCGATGAAGGTCATCTTTTATGTTATACACGGACTTTTCCTCCAGCCGGGATAAAATGAGATGGGGACGTTATACGTGGTGATTGTAATGGGTAGCGGAAAGACCGGCAAGGCTGTATGGGAGATTGGTTGGATGCAGGTATGATATTTTTCTGTATATTATTCACAGTTTCAATTGCAGTAATGTGCAAAAATGGTATCGAAGAACTATAATTAATGTCTCATTGTAATATCATGATTAGCTTATGGAGGAAGTCCAATGAAAAAATGGGAATGCACAGTATGTGGGTTTATCTATGATCCTGAAAAGGGAGACCCGGATGGCGGCATTGAACCGGGAACACCGTTTGAAGAGATCCCTGATGACTGGGTTTGCCCCGACTGCGGTGCTACAAAAGCAGATTTTGTGGAATTGTAAGCAGCCTTGAAAGTATTAATTATTGGCAATGGTATAGCAGCAGTTACTTCTGCGCAGTCTCTGTCAAAAGACCCGG
>Ga0272441_10010049_pt1 | contig 14435 bp, 8 predicted proteins | sample SSMProp6N_FD_193582 | JGI IMG/M metagenome (GOLD analysis project Ga0272441, IMG submission 193582) | Marine sediment archaeal communities from Little Sippewissett salt marsh, Falmouth, MA, United States - SSM-Prop-6N | ecosystem: Environmental > Aquatic > Marine > Wetlands > Sediment ... | reverse complement strand
AGCAATAATTTACAATTTACTGGTTGGATTGAAAAAATCAACGAAATGGACGCTCTCTTATGTTGGACAGAACAAGAGAAGGCTAATCTATTAAACAGTGGAGTAAAAATTCCAATCACGCCAATACCACAACCAATGGATACTCAGTTTTTTGATTCGGTAACAGACACATTTGATGATGATATGATGAAAGATAATTTCGTCTTTTATTTTGTAGGCGAATGGAACGAGCGAAAGAACTTAAATGATTTAATATTAGCATACTGGCGAGAATTTGACAAAGAAGAAAAAGCCCGCCTTGTTTTAAAGATAAGTGCCGGTGGACTCTCGCCAGACGTTTTGGGTAAAAAGTTTTTAACGCACATTGAAAGATTAAAGCAAACTTATAGATTATATAATAAGGCTCACTATTATCCAGAAGTAATGGTGGTCTCAGAATATATATCCAACGAGGATATGGTACGACTACACAGGTCGGCAAATTGTTTTGTAACAACGTCCTTTGGAGAGGCAACGTGTATTCCTTTATTGAACGCCTTGTACTTGAATAAGAATGTAATTTCCACTAGCTGTATAGGAGCCGTAGACAAAGAGTTTGATATTATTGAAGTGGAGTCTCGCGAAGCACCATGTATGTGTGGTAACCCACCTCTTCCCTATTTATATTCTGGGTGGGAAACGTGGAGACAAATTGATGTTATTGACCTTCAACGAAAAATGAGAGAGGTGTATGATGGCACCAGAAAATGTAACAACAGTCCCGCAAAAGTCCGTTCAAAATACTCCTACGAAGCAGTCGCACAAAAACTTACAAATTTCCTGCAAAAATTGCATATTCCAAAAGTTAGATAAGAATGAGAATCAAGAAGCCTGTTATATTCAAGACCTTGACCAGTTAGACCACTTCACTGCAAGTGAAGAAGGTAGAGAATATATTATCATTAAGGGACTTTGTCAATATCGAAGAGAGCCACAGTGGCAGGGAGAGCGAACTTTTGTCGACGCTTTGATAGATGTACGCAAGGAAGTAGAAATTAACTACGCGGCTGTGATTTATCCCACTGAGTGTATGGAGAGTCTATACCGCACAATTGCCTCCCTGGACGCACAGGAGCTCGCACCACGCAAGCTTATTATTATTGCCAATACAAAGTACACCCAAGAAATAATAAACTGGTGCCACGACAACGTCCAGACAAACTGGACCGTAGTTGACCGTAAAACTAACGAAGATTGTCGGGATATGATGCTTCGAAAATTCAAAGAATATCACTTCATGGCATTCTTCCACGCTGGATATGAAATACCACCAGATAAGTTCAAAAAATTAGACATCGCTATCAATGAAAAATATTTAAGATTTACTATGATAGATGGTGATGAAGACGGTAATGGATTAATTTTAAGTCAACCGATGTATCAGACTTATATTACTACCGCAGAAAATTTGGTTAAGTTACTCAAGCTAACAAAAAAGTGGATTAGGTTTACCGAAATATGATTGTAATTCAAAAAAGTGTAACGAGAGATATTATTGGGATTGCTAACGCTCTATCTAGCATTGGGAAACCAGCGTTCTTATGGGACCCAACTAAAGATGATATCTCAGACGTAGATGAAATAACCACGGTCATTATTAATGATGACTCCACGATAGGTTATCGGACATTTAACAGTATTCCAAAAGTAGCCAACGTTCTATTGTTGAACATGGAAGAAAAACCGAAAAACCTACAACAAAAGAAAAACTGCTATTTAATCAAAATTCCAATGTGTGCAGACGACGTGCTCTATCCTCCGGGATACTTTATGAAGGACTACGCCTGCGACATTTCCTATATTTCTAATTTTACGCTTGAAGGCAGACCCTACGTTCAAGGTACAATTGGTTTTATACCAGCAAGAAAATATAAAATGAGAGTAGTTGGGTCTGTTCCAATGAACGTGGTTCCTTATATGGGACCAATTAACAGAGAGCACGTTATTAAGCTTTGTAAATCTTCTCGCGTGTGTATTGACTTTGACTTTAATATTGCGATTGACTTGATTTACCACGGTTGTTCTGTTATAACCAACATAGAGAACGAATGGATTCCGTATTTTACTGATTCTAATATTTTACAAGTAATCGAAGAAGAAATGAAAAAAACCCCGCCTGTCATTAACGAGACCAAAGAAAAGGCAGGCATTAAGACATATCGAGAATTTTTACCTTCTATTTTGGAATACATAAGATGAAACTAGGTATATTTGCTGACATTCTTACAGACCCACTATGCGATACCGCTGCTGAATTAAACGAACTAGGAATTGACACCGTTCTTTTTGTTAACAACTGGGGACAAATTAATCATACAGATGTGTGTGTGATGTCTTCGGCAAATATTTGGGGTTTTCGAGAACCAGTCGTTGCCGTTGATAGCGTAGCTGCTAGAATGTTAGTAGAGTGTCCGGTTCCCACAAAGCGATTTATTTACACTCAGGAATATGCATGGAACCACTTTCCATTCGAAGATAATATGAAGGTTTATAATAATCCCAGCCACACCATTCTTGTAGGAACACAATTTGATAAAGCAATAGTAGAATCAACCTTTCATGATAATGTAAAAATTGTACCTGACCTTGACTCAAAGGAATTAGCAAAATGTCTTTAAAAAAAGGCGATGAAAAGTGGCAAGAATTCGTTCTTTCCAATTTTAAGGAGGATGAGTTAGTAGAAGACAATCCAACGTGTAATGGATTACGAAGAGTTTGCGAAAAAGTATATGGAAGAATTATTTCTTGTATGACGGAAATATTAAAGGTTCCCACAGAAAGCGATAGGTCAGCCACCGTTGTCTGCACAATTAAATGTCAGGAGTATAATGACCTTTATATTCTTACACAAAGTGCTAGCGCGGACGTTTATGAGGAAAATACGGTTCACCCTTATAGTTTGCATCCAGTAGCAACAGCGGAGACTAGGGCAGAAGGAAGAGCCTTACGTAAGTTATTAGGATTAGATTGTGCAACGCACGAAGAGCTTACTAGCGATAATCCGCAGGGTAAAACAGAACGCATGTTGGAAACTCAAGTTCGTAGTATGAATAATTTGGCATCACAAGTCGATGTAGACTTTACCAAGTTTCTTGCAAAGTATGGATATAAAAAAGAGGACATGGGTCCAGGCTCAAAGATTAAGAAGCAGATTGCAGAGCAAATGCTACAAGAACTTTCTACTTATAAGACAAAGTCCCAAGAGGTTCCGCCAGAACTCAGACCCAACGGGGCGGGTCATCAGGGCAGCGAGTAGTTCCCCACGCAAGTTTGTTCATGCGGCGTTCATCTCGTTTGATATTACAACCGCAAATTGAACAGATTCCTTTACCATCTTCGTACTTGTCTAACTCTGGACAATAATTACAAATAGTAAACAGCTCACGGATGCGAGCGTCTGACCGTTGTGGAAACCCATAAAAAGCCCACTTTAACAATTCTTTAAGAAATCTACCACCAAGCTTGAACATTTATCATCTGATTATCACAAATATTATTATTTAAACTATTGCAAGGCTCAACCCAGTATTGGTCCACTTCAATTTGTCCACTTGGTCCACACTTGCACATTTTAAAATAATGATGACTCCACATATTAAAATTATAAGAAAAAGAGTTACTATAAGGGTCTTGAGCATTTACTATTTTTAAACATTCTCCATTGCCAAAATCCACACCAATTTCACCACGTTGAGTATTCAAATAACATTGTCCTGTATTATACCAACTTCCTTCATCACCAATATACCCACTTCCATGTAATCCCATATTTAGTATAGCGACTTGTGCGACAACGCTTCCTGTAATAACTTTACATGTATAAACAACTCTGTATGGAATAGTAATACTTTGATATGATATTTCTCCATCTTGCACCAAAAATCTACAAGCGCCATCATTACTAGACCAAGACCAATCCGTTATTTCTACCAAATCACCATTAATGTCGGTATAAGCACTGTCCAATGTCCATGAATTATAATCAGTAGCCAAATAAATTCCTGCACAACCAGTTATTGGATCAGGACAGGTATGAATAGTTCCATTAACTCTATATAAAATAGTAGGATAATCCACTGTAACACTAAAATCACCATAATATCCAGCCCCACTAATAAATACGGGATTACTGCCACCACATGCAGGCGTTACACTTTCCAAATTATCTGTATGTGTTAATGTTACCGTTGTGTCAAATGCACAACCTGCATTACCACTAGTATAAGTTAAATGTACGAACATATGGTCACCACCACTTGGGCAACAGCAATCACATGGAGTAGTACCATCGCAATCAGTGGCAAGAGTTAAAAAGTCATAAACTGGATAACCACTCTCACCACAAAAAACCTCTGTCTTTTCCTTTCGCCCAATCACACACCAACAATCTGTCTGTGGATTGGGACCAAGCGTATCACAGTATTTATGTAGCCAAACATCTTGATAAATTCCACTCGTGGTACAAATATCATCAGAATCTTCCCAATCAATTATGCGAGTAATGCCCTCATAAGAACAACAACTACCATGATAATTACTAGTAATAGCAATAATTCTAGTTTCACCAATAGTATTGTCTTCTTCTTGCGGTGATGCTCCGGACGTGGGAGCCACCCAAACACCACGAGCTCTATCTAATCTAAGGTCAACTGGAGCTACTGGCCAGGTTTGCGGCTTTTTCAAATGTCCATCTAAAAATTTATTAGCATCCAGACCTGAGTTTTTAAACTTACCCTGAGCGGCATCTACTGCTACATCATTCTTGTTCGGCACGGGATATCCATCCGTGTCATAGCCCCAACCCTGCATGACTAAAGGACCACGTAAAGCTAAAAACCTATAATCGTCTCGATAGTCTGCATATCCACTAGAAGAAAACCCAGCAATTGGCATTATTAGTCCACCACTGGGAGCCTCCTGATACTCAGGCGTTCCACTTCTACCCACTAAATCAATATCGTGTCCAAAGGTATCAGTATCTGACCGCGTAGACGCTACTGTACTTCTATTAAACCCATCTGGATTAGTAAATGGATTAAGGTCATCCTGTTGAATTGCATCATCAGACTCACCAGACTTTCTTACAAAAGGTGGAAGCCCTCCGTCTCCATCTAACGATACGGGACGAACAAGTCCATCCATAGACATAAATGCCTTTTCCGCATAATTATGTTGCATCTCATAGGTAGCTCCCTCCATAGTTTCCATGGCAACAATTGTACGCTTTGTGCTACCTTGCCAATCTGAAATAGACCCCACAAAAACTTCATAAGGGTAAGAATTAATAACAATATCGCCAGAGTATTTATCCAGGCGTTTATCTGCACTATAGGCATCTAAAAATCTCTTACTAGCCATTAATTGAATTCCTCTTAACTTGCTGAATCGTATTAATCAAATTCGTGGAAATTCGCTGTAGTCTTTCAATGTTCCACTTTGGTAAGCTTGTTCTACGTGGCGTAAATGACCGCATATCATAGCGAGTCGTCAGTCCCTGAGCGCTCATTGACACGTTAATGTTTGTAATATTTGGACCGTAAAGACCAGACCACGCAGCCAGGGGTATATACACGTAATCAACGCTAACAGCATTACCGCTAGGATCAGTATCAGCATAATTACTAGTACTATGCGTTCTGTTTTCAACAAGATAAGACCCTCCCGAATAAAATCCACCGCCTACAGCGCCTAATTCTGCTCCAAGTGGTAAACTGGGCATACCCTGAACAGTAATAGAACCGGTTTCACCTCGTTCCATTCCAGCCAACCCCTCAGTTACTAAAAGAGCTCCAGCTATATTCATATTGGTATAACCATTATATTGCCACGGTACCATTCCCGCATCATTTATTACTTCTACACGAGCGGTAGTACCCTCTGCAAACCATGGACCATACGTTAGCGTATTACTTTTAATAGGAATGGCGGCAGCATTAATTATATATGATCGTGGAGCCTGCATAAGATTTAAGGAATTACCACCCACTCCAGTAGTTTGGTCTTCTATTTCTTCTTGAGTTAAAGAATCATCTTTTGGTGCAGCAGCGCCAACTTGTTCACTTTGAGGAGGAGTATCTAAATCTGGCGTTTCTGGTTCACCAGCATTTCTTCTAGTTAATGCGTTATATAATGTTTCTAAAGCGGACAAATTCATTGACGTTTTGCGAATTTGATTTACAGATTGACCTATACTAACAACTACACGAGGCACATACGCATAAGCTCTATCATGATATACATATTCTTCCTCAACTGTAGCTCTTACAAATAATGACATAGAACACGCAATCCAATCACTAAATGTAAAAACGGGGTCAACATAAACAATAGAATTAGCAATATATACTAACCCAGTACTAGTATCAAAATAAATTGGACAAAAAGTATTTGATAAAACAGACACTGGAGGTGAATCCGAATCCGCAGTAACACATAAATCTATAATATCCAACCACGTTGTAGTTGCTGGATTCCAAACATAAATATTATAAGTGTCTAAATCCAAATAAATATGTGGTCCTACTCCTGGATTTCCAGACGGTACACCGTTTCCAGTAGTAATATTACCATATTGTCCAGCCGCTATTGTATAATAAAACAAATAATCGTTTTTGTCAAGATTAGATATATCTTTTAAAATTGGATTATCAAATCGCACAAACGGAGTAATTTTATTTTGGTCATTTCTAAAGAAATCCATTGGTCGTAACCCAGTAAAGGGATTAGCTAATGAATTTGGTAACCCAATAACTGGTGTTACCTCTGTCCAACCACCATCGTTTACAGGATGATCTGAATGTTGATAACGTCCGCTTTCGGTATCTGGATAATGACATGAGAAAGGAACGCGAACGGCAAACTTCTTACCATAATAATCTCGTGCATATTTTTGAACAAACTGGTATAAAGTCTGCTGGTCCTCTTCTCCTTTTTGTCCAGGCAAACTTTCGTTCTTTACATATTTTTGTAAACGTGGAGCTCGTGCATCACGAGCTAAAACTTTCATGCCTTCTTTTAATGTTGATAATGTTGTCTCAAAATTTTTAGCACATTGTTTAGACGAATTCATACTTTTTATAAGTTGCCAAGTATTAGTATAAGCGCAACTAATATAAGACAACCAAGAATCATATCCCTGTAACGCAAACGTTAGTTCTCTTTCACCAATTTGAATTGTCGAATCACTAACAGTAATAAGATTAAAACTACCTTGGATTTCTAACGAAGGAGCGTCAAAATACCAATATCCACTTGGGTCTTGGCAAGGAATAATCATATTTCCATCACGATTAATGCCAAAATAAGGAAGAATGGTGTCATCAATAGCATTACAACCAGTGGCAGTAACAACTGTTCCAGTATAAGAATTTAAATCTGCAACTACATCAGTAGCATTAGCGCCAGTACCCCACGGAGGAAGTGTATAATTTGTATCAGGATTTAAATTTTGTTCTGCTTGATAAATTGTTTGTTTTTTGCCACCAATAATAAATCTCGCAGATGCCTCATTTCTCACCTCAATTCCATTTGACTTAGCTGTCACACAGTCTAAATTACTAATAAAGTCACAAATTTTCCCTAAGGTGGGCGTATTATATCGCCAAACTACTCTTATTTTTATAAACTTCGCTACGTCAGCACTTCCTAAAGCGTGTCCACCATCCTGAACGGGAACCAATTCTATATAATAGTCAAAGCCTAAGTCTTGAGACATTGTCTCTATTAGGTCCATGACACTCATAACAGTACCAGACAAACGATAATAACTATTGCCAACTCTTGGTAATTCACTAATATCTACAAAATAGAAATTTTTATTAGCAAAGCAATTTGAGCCCGTATCGGGGTCCATCACTCCAAAAGCATTCCCAGACAACCCGCCAGGAATGCTATCACTTCTCCAAGACACTCGCCCATAAGGCGAGAAATAATTTTGATTAGCGGGAATAGCATTAGCAAGAAGATTAAAACCAAGAAGAATATTGTCCACTGGCATACCGTTTTCATTGGACAAGCTCCCGCCAAAACCATAAGAAAATGTACCAAAGACCGGACCATCCACACTAGTACATAACGCAGAAGTTATATTATAGGTTCCAGGCGAACACTGAGAATAAGAAGGACAGTAAACTCCAAAGGTTTCACCATACCCATAGATATTAAAAACATTAACAGGTGGACATAATGAATTCAGCGTATCGGTTACCGACCCAGCGTAGTCTCCGATAATAAGATAGCAGCCTTCCAGAATAATGCGAGGGTCTACTATTTTCACATTATAAGTAGTTGCTCCAGTTGCCGACTCGTTCTTTACCCAGTCACTGATAACACCAGCAAACTCAAATTCTTTATCTCCTCCTGTATACGTATCGCCCACCCTAAAGTAGACCGGCATACCCACTACATCCATAGCACTTCGTGTTAGAGAATCTGCGGGGTCAGCTTTTGCGCATGCGCTATAATAAGAGCTATCTGCTGCGCTTTGATATCTATTCTCACCATAGAAGCCCTGGTCAGAGGCATTCCAAATTACTCTATTAAGCTGTTCATTATAACCAATTTTTGGACCAGTACAGCTATCTTCCGTCAATACAACGTCTACTTGAGATGGTTGATTACCCCAGCCAGCTTGGGCATTAAAACTAACTACCGTCAAACCAAGAAATAAATGTTGGTAATAACCACTAGGAGGTATATCACACGGCAAACAATTGTCTTTGATTGGCATTATTCACAAAATCCACTAACTGCGGGAGCACTACAATCTTGGAACATCCAGCTTACACGACGTCCATATGAAGTGCCCCACATTGAATAGGTTTCCTCATCAGCAGTCCTATGAACAATATTATAGTTGTCCGTTAAGTCCTGCTCTAAACAACACAATAAGTCATTAACACGAGAACGCGGTAGCCCCTTCATTAAATCACTTACGTTAGTACAAAGAGCGCTGGTTGCACATCCGGTAGCATCCAAAATAATATCTATAGACACATCTCTTTGTCTAACATTTTGTGACCCATGAGAAAATAGAATAGGTCCTGCTGTTCTTCCTATAACATCAATTGGGGTTACTCTATCACTTGGCAAAGTATCAGTTACACTAATATTCTCATATTTAGCCCCAGTAATTAGCGTAGGTTTATCGGTATAAGAGTAAGTATATCCAATCACGCCAGCATGAGGATTATGAGATACAGCAGTGGTCAACGGTACTGGATTAATATTGCAAATTGCACCACTACCAGTACCACTATCAATACACGTAACCCTATTTACTAAAGTATCTCTAATACTAGTCCAACACGCTAATGCATTTGAATACTTGTCTTGAATAAGTGCAAAAGTAGAAGGATTTCTTTGTTCTAATCCTGTAATAGTTCCCTGAATATTAATTGTTCTAAAAGGGTCCTGACTAGAGGTAGACGTCTCAATTGTGTAATCTTCCATACATGGAGTATATCCAGACTCATTTACAACAATCCAACTTTCTGTAACGGCAAAATCACCTGTTCGCTCATTAACCGTATTAGTTCTTACGTGTTCGTAAACCGCTAAATTATCTGGATCAAAATTAAAGACACCACTAGCTTTCGCAATGTTATAATCAAACCCAAGATTACTGACTACCCACTCACGAGCTGCCTGATGTCCAGAAATTAAGTTACCATCAGTATCACAACAATTTTTACCACGAGCAGAAATATTATGACTAACTCGTATAAATTCTGGTGAACCCGTACAGTCTGGAATAGTAAAGACTCGCGGATTATCTAGTATTTCAACAGACCAGTCTTCGTTTGAAGTTTGAATACACTCAAAACAATTTTCCCCACTAGGAACTAACTTATCAGAAGTACTCTGCCACGCTATTTCCGCAGTATATGGAATAGTCCAAATCCAGTTATCATTACTAGGAGTAAAGTTAAGAGATTGGACCTCTGCATATGCTGAGACCATTAAGTTTCCACTACCGCATCCCAACTCAAAAAGCTGACAACCAGAACAGTTTAATAAAGCATTTTCGAGCTCTCTAACTAATGGCTGTAAGGGAGCAAACCCGCCACTAGGAAGAGGCGTTACAACTCCTTCAAGTGTAGCACGGTGATTCACATTAATAACATTTCCAATATCATCCCGTACCATTTCCTTGGACAGTGTGACCTGCGGTATAGGAGAAAAGGAGTAATCACCATATGTCATAAAAACTGCAGTAGACATTTATCGCGGAGCGGGCTCCCCTCCGTTAATTATTACATCAATTTGACTCTGTATTCCATTCATAACTTCTAAAAATTCTGTTCTGGTAACACCAATAGTTTGTAGCTCAGCCATTGGTATATTAAAATCTACTTGTCCACCAACCTCAATTTTTGGAGGATTGTCTCCAAATTGTTGAGTAAAAGAGTTTAACGCGTCTGCAAAAACTATAGCCTGATTATTAAATCCTCCTAAAGCTTCCGAATGTCCAGCTAAAGCATTACTAAATCCAGTTGCAGCGTCATTTGTAAAAACTGACTGTAAATCTTTTTGTAATCCACCACGAGCTTCCTGAATAACTTGAGAAATTTTTGTAAGATTGTCTTCTTCTAATTTTGCTAGTGCTTCAAATGCTCTAATTCTATCTTTGTTAATCTCTCGTAAATCTGCCGCAATTGCTTTGATAGGAGCGTCTGACGATAACTCTTTTAATCTTTCAAAAAATTTAGTACCTTCCAATCCAGGAACCCCACCACCAGCATTAACAACTATTCCACGAATTAAATTTTGTAAATCTCTTTTAGGTATACCTAACGCTTCTCCAGACTGTCTTCCAATTTGTAATGCTTGTGCTAAACGTGGTCCTGTAAAATTTGCACCTCTAGTTAAAGCAACAAAGTCTTGCATTGATTGATTAATTTGTACAATATCTGCGGGCGTTGCAGTTGCTAATCTTTCAAGGAATCCTTGGGCAGCTACTTGTCTTTCCTGTGCTCTAGTGAGCCTTTCTTGAACATTTTGTAATAAAATATTACTTTTCGTCATTTCTTCTAGTGCGGCTTTATTTTCTTGTATTGTAGAAGCTAAAAATTCAAGTTTTTTAGTATCTAAAACAGTTCCAAATTGCCGACTTTCGTTTTGCAGCTCTTCTATTCTTCTTATCGCTCTAGCAATATCACCACCCAAATTAGTAGCAATTGGTTCTAGTCCTAACGGTCTACCTGCAATAGCACTATAACGACCTGCTTGAAGTTCTCTAGCTCGTTCTCTTGATAATGGTCTCCCGCCAAGCGACTTTCGAAAAAATTCTGCTGTGTCTGTAGAAATCTCAACTTGTTTTAAAGTTAAATTAGATAACTGACGTTCTACCTGAGTACGTTGATTAACTAAATCATAAAGCGTGGTGTTACCATTTTGCAAAGTATTCAAAAATTGTTCTACTACCGATGCAGCTTGATCAAATACAGGACTAAGTTTCTTTATTGCGTTTGCAGGCTCAAACAACAAATCATCAAAAGTTTGTTCGCTAACATTTTGTTTAACATCATCTTTTATAGTTTTTTGAATATATTCCGGAAGATTGGATAACACACCAGATTTTGAAATTTCGTCAGCAAGAGCCTCTCCAACATTTGGTCCAAAGTCCCCACGATTAAGTTTTATTTTTGCAAATATATCACTAATCTGACCACGTAATTCTTGTCCAGCAATAGCAACTTCAGCAGTGCGTAAAAAATTACCTCTAGACTGTGGCTGTAAAAAATTGGACGCTTGAACTGCCTGAAAACGTAATTCTGATGGAGAATACGCAGCCGCATTAGAAAAAAGATTAAGTAATGGGTCTGGAGCTACAGTACCACTAGACCTTGCACGAATAGCCTGCGCTCTTCTAGAGCTAACCTCTAACGCACTATCAATAGCAGATAGTCCCACTTCTGCTTTCGATAGAGCATCCTTAAATGAATTTAATTTTAAAATTGATTCATTAATAACATTAGTTTCTGCTTGTCTCGTAGCTAAATTTTCAATTACTCTTTCCGTTGCCGCTGTTAAATCATTAGTGAGCGATCTCAAACGTGCTGGATCATTCAACTCACCGATGTCTTGTAAACCAGTAGAAAATAAAGCAAAAATCTCTTGATTACGCCTAATAAAATCTGCCGCCTGTTCTTGTACTCTGGGTGCAACTCCTGGTCCACCAGTCGCAATTCTTCTATTAATAAAGTTTTCTAACTCTGTATTTAAGTCGTCAAAAGCTGGTCTAAGTTGTTGTCGTAATGCCTGAATCTCATTTAATTGTTGTTGTACTGCAGCGTCAGCTATTCCAGAAGAACCTCCAGGTAGAAGTTTTCCAAAAATAGCTCCAAGTCTACTACCAAATGACAAACGACTAAATGCAGCAGCAGTAGTCGCACTACCAGTATTTAATTGAGTAAAATACCTTTCTATTCCATAACCACCACCGGTTGTTCTAGCAACTTCATTTCTTAACGTATTAATTAAACCGGCACGACCAGCCACAACATCAACAGCTCTATCTTCAGAAATTGCTCTACTAACATTTTCCGCTATTTGTTGCTGTTGTAATTCCTCATCAAGTCTGTTAAAAGAAGTAATAACGCCAGTTACTGCACCAGCTAAACCACCAAATAATGCAATTAATGGATTTCCGGTTAATAATCCAGCTTGTACTCCTATTGCAGCTCCAGTAAGTCCGCCACCTAGTCCTCGTCCTGCTCTTGATTGTCCTGCTGTTGAACTAACATATCCACCCGCTAAAAGAGCTAAAAGAGACGCGTTAGACGCACTAGCTAAATTTACATTAGGTAACGATAATCTTTGTCCACCTATTGTGGGTTGTAAAAACCTTCTAAAAGCAGCCCTTCTTCTTTGTCCAGCATAATTACTAACTCTTGCATCAGCATACAAAAATTCTGGAGACCTCCCTGATAAATCTATAACTCTTGTTCTTGTAGGATCTCTTTGTATATCACTAAGGTCTGCCGCGCCAGGAACCCCAGTTTTATAAAAAATACGATTAGAAAGCCTGTCTATATTTCGTACACCAGCCTGTCGACGAGCTAAAGTAGTACCTCTCGCGCTTTCAGTTTGAACCACTAAAGACCTAGTCAACCTATTTCGTATTTCATCTGCATTAAATCCTCTTCTAGCAAGTTCAGACCCTTCCTTTTTTAATGTTTCAAAAGATACGCCAACTGAACTTGCAGATTTTTGTAAGTCAGTATATGTTCTTTGTAATTTTCGATATTCAATATCTGTTCTAACTAATGGAGGATTACTAGCTGCTATTGGTAAGTAAGTGTCTTTTGTAGGACCAACGGAACCGCCGCCAAATATTGCTGGTGATTGCCGTCGTGATACTGGTGCAGCTAAAGTCATAGGAACAGCAGCATATATTCCCGCCATTTGACGTCGAACGTCTTGAACGCTTGCTCCTTGCTTAAATAAAGCATCTGCTCTTTTCTTAACGGCAGCAAAAGATACACCCATCGCCTTGGTACCTTTTTCCACCTGCTGATAAAAAGCACGAAGCTCTTTGTTGCTTTTCGCCTGTATAGACTTTTCTTCTTTTAAAAATTTAACTAATCTTGCTCGTTCAAGTTCCTCCCCAAAAACTCCACCTCCGTCAACCATCGGTACTCTTCCGCCACTTGCAGCATAGTGAGCGAAAGCGTTTTTCTTTCGAATAACAAAAGAACCCGCCGGTAGGTTCATTGGAACGCTATCAGAGTTTCCACGACCTGGAACTACAAAACTACCAGCAAAAGTTTTAATTCCAGAAATATCACCTGATTTATTTAATCGAGATAACTTATCTTGTCCCTCTCTCTGTACTGCTTTTGGTAGAAACACTCGCTCGCCAGGAGTAAGCATTGTAGAAACCAAGCCACCTTGCGCTCGTCCAATCGGAGAGCTAAAACTAGAACGAAAATAACTAACGCCTCTAGCAACTCCAGGCAATGAACGAATGACTGCTATACCTGCTAGTAAAGGAATTACTTCTTTTAATGCTTTAGCGAGCTGTACAGCAGCATTAGCTCCACTGATAAATAGCTGTACTAATGTTCTAAAACTTTGCGTATTACTTAACTCTTGGAAAAGTTCGCGTAAACTTCCCTTCAGCTTATCAATTTGAACAATGAAGTCACCCTGTACTCTTGCCACATCCTCCTGTACAGACCCCTGTGCTTCTTGAGCTAAAGAAATTACCGACTGGGTTTTTGCAAACTCTCTTAATAAAGGTAAAATACGGTTGATTTGTCGTAAACCGCCCAACTGTTCAGCTACACGAGAAAGTCGCGGGTCATTTTGCGCGATGCCTTCTAGCCCAGCCCGCAAACGTCTAATCGCATCTACAGTCCCAACGAATCTTCCCTGCGAATCCAACAGTTCTA
>Ga0272441_10010048_pt1 | contig 14436 bp, 13 predicted proteins | sample SSMProp6N_FD_193582 | JGI IMG/M metagenome (GOLD analysis project Ga0272441, IMG submission 193582) | Marine sediment archaeal communities from Little Sippewissett salt marsh, Falmouth, MA, United States - SSM-Prop-6N | ecosystem: Environmental > Aquatic > Marine > Wetlands > Sediment ... | reverse complement strand
TGGCTAGTTTTTTCAAGCCTACCGCAGAGAGTACGTGCACAATTCCCTGGCGGAGCCGACAGCAGTTGATCGCCGCCTTTTAAAGAGGAGCTAGGATGTTTGACACGCCAACCCCCGAAATCTGGAGAGCCGCGAGACAGGGAGACATGCAAACCCTCCACGCCACTCTCGCAGAGACTCCTGAAGCCATTCACTGGCAGGCTAGCGACGACGGATGTACGCTCCTTCACTATGCCGCTTTCGGCGGAGCGTGCGAAGCCGTGGGACTACTGCTTGATTCGGGAGCCAATCCCAACGCCCGCGCCTTCGCTGGGCACACGCCGTTGCACTACGCAGCCATTGCCGGGCAAGTGGACTGTTTGCTGCGATTGAAGGATGCCAACGCGGATCTCTATGCCGTTGATGATTCACTGACCACAGTTGTGCATGGTGCCGCCGCCAGCGGATCCATGGACATCCTGGACGATCTACTCACCGCAGGACTCGCTCCTGACACAGCCAACCTCTACGGCGAACTGCCCGTTCATCGAGCCGCTCAGCGCAACCGGTTGGAAATCGTGCAGCGGCTGCTGGCACTCGGATCCGAGCAGAACCCGGTCGATCGCTACGGCATGACGCTGTTGCACAAAGCGGCCATCGGCGGTGCAATTGAGACAACCGAGTGGCTATTGGACAGAGGATTTGACGCATTGGCTGGGGATCTCGTCGGCAACACGCCGATGCACTCGGCGGCCTCACTAAACCGGCATGCCGTTGTCCAATCCTTTGTCGAGCACGGCATCTCGCGAGATCTGCGCAACCACGACGAAGCCACGCCGTTGCATGAAGCCGCCATTGCCGGGCATGGCGGCATCGTGACGCTGCTGCTCGAGAGCGGCTTCGACGCGGCCGCCACCGACGTCCTCGGCCGTACCCCGCTCCACCTGGCCGCCATCCGCGGACACTCGAGCGTCGTCAAGCTCCTTCTCGAACAACCAACGTCCAAGCCTGCACCCGACGTTAATGGTCATCGGCCGATCGAGCTGGCCGCGCTGTACGGTCGAGTGGATGCCTGGAACACGTTAACGTCATCCCGTGGCCAATCGAATTCCGAGTTAAGTCCAACGACGGTGCGAGGCATGGCCCGGGAGTCTGTTGCGCCAGGAGAGATGATGACATGGTACCTCGGGCACAGTGGATGGGCCGTGCGAACGGCGCGTCACTTGTTCATCCTCGATTACGCGCCCGGCGAACCGGAGCACGAACACGCTTCGCTGGTCAACGGCCGCGTCGCGCCTGCGGAATGGGGAGACGTTCCCGTGTTTGTGCTGGTTTCCCATCATCACGGCGATCACTTCGATCGGCGAATCTTGGACTGGCAGCATCCTGGATTGCGATTCGTCTATGGCTGGGACGCACCCGAAGAGCTAGCTGGCTTTCGATTCTCGGCACAGGAGTCCAAGCAAGTGGGCGATGTCGTCATCGCAGCCATTCCAGCAACTGACGCCGGATCCGCATTCCTGATCGAAGCCGATGGTGTCAGCTTCTACCACGCCGGCGATCACGCAGCTGGGCAGATTCCTCTGGAGCCAGAATTCACTGCCGGAGTCGAGTGGCTTGCCAACCAGTTCGCTCCAGTCCAGGCTGCATTTCTACCCGTGTTCGGATGCGGCTTGCCTAACGTAGATACGCTTCGTGCTGGCAATGCGTTCACGATCGAGCAACTCAAACCAGACGCGACACTGCCCATGCACATCGGGTGGACCAGCTACTTCTATCGTCAATTCGAGCAATGGGTTCGCGAGTTGGACCTGTCCGTAGGGCTAGGAATCGCTGACCAACCAGGTGATCGTTTCTTGATCCGCAACGGTGCGATCCGGCAGGTTTGGATCTAGCAGATCTCGCACCATGCGATAGCCATTCCCGCTCATCAACAGCAAGAATGGCACACTCTCTGGCGCCTAATGGTGTGTCGCGTCGGCTAAGAATCGCCCTGGCGATTCTTTGATAGGGCTTCCCAGGAATCCTATTCCTGGGGAACCGCCCCATACTTCCAATCAATGAACTGGCGAATTCCACTGAGAATGCCCTCAGCGATCTTCATCTGATAGGCAGGATCGATCAGCTTGGCACGTTCGTCTGCATTGGTAATGTAGCCAGTCTCCACGGAAACCGCCGGCATCTGCGTGCGATGCATGTACGACTCCTGTGAACGGGTTCCTCGATCACGCGCGCCAGTTGCCGTGACCACAGCGCCTTGGATCAGCTCAGCCAACACCCAGCTGTCGTCGTCCCGCTCACGGGTATTGTCGACAATCGTTTCCACACCGTCCGGCTCCTCACTGGTAAACGAATTCACGTGAACCGTCACGTAGAGATCGGCACCGGCATCTTCGGCATGTAAGATGCGGTTCTCCAACGCGATGAAAATATCCAGCGTTCGGATTTGCACAGCGTCCATATCTGGCTGCGCGTCAACAAGATCGCGCAAGATTTTCACGATAGCCAGGTTGATGTTCGCTTCTTCAACACCGTCGGCAACAGCACCCGGGTCGCGCCCGCCATGTCCCGCATCGATGGCGATTGTGTAGATCGGCGCCGGTTCAGGCTGCGGTCGCCATTTGAATGGATCGAAGACAGACAGAAGTACCGCAGCAACGATGACCAACACAACAACAGCAATCAGAACTACCCCTCGTCTAGTCATGGAGCCAGGATACTCGATTCACCAGGAGCAAGACCAGTGGATAGGACCGCCGACATCGGCAACCAAAGCAACGGAGCGAAACTCACACACGATTGATCAGTCAGCGTCAATGTGCACTGTCAGCACCGGGCACTCGGCAAGCCGGATAATTTTGTCGAACACCGATCCAAAGATGCGATGCCGCCAGCCCGTCGCCCCGTGTGTGGAAACCACAATCAGATCTGCGCCTTCTTCACTCGCCACACGCACAATCTCGTGAGCCGCTTCGCCGTGCGAAACCACCGTGCGTACATTGATGGTTTCCGGGACGAATTTCTCTCGTCGGACTTGGAGAGACATCTTCGCCGAGTTCGTCAATTCTGTTTGATAGGCGGCAACATCGAATCCCGCCAACCCTGTCGGCGTCTCCAACACAGGCACGGGGCCAACGACGTGAATCAGAATCAGTTCGGCTGAGAACAATTCGGCCAACTCGCCAGCAGTCTTGATTGCCTTGCACGCCGACTCGCTAAAATCGGTCGGACAGACAATTTTCTTGAACGGCAACATCTCATCCCTCCCTTCTATTTCGTAGATGCGTATCGACAGCACCAATCTAGGTCGCGGGTCGCCACGAGTCAAGCGCACCTACCGCGGAGAGCCCAGAGGGTCTTCGAGCCGAGAAGAGAAAGGCATCGTTTATCCTGGTGCCTTTCTCCAAGGAACGCATAGCGGTCCCGCACGCACAAACCCACAATGTCCGCCAGCAGTACCCGGTTTCAATTGCCTGATCGAACCGGTAACATAGCGGCGGAAGAACGGACTCAAGTCCGTTCTTCACATCTATCAACAAGAGGAGGGACGGCATCATGGCAGAAAACAAAGGCGTAACGCCCCAGAGCGAAGACTATTCGCGCTGGTATTCTGACATCGTCAGGATGGCCGATCTTGCAGAGAACGCACCCGTGCGTGGCTGCATGATCATCAAGCCCTACGGCTACGAGCTGTGGGAAAACATCAAAGCTGCCCTGGACATGCGCTTCAAGGCAACCGGGCATAGGAACGCCTACTTCCCGCTGTTTATCCCCATGAGCTTCATCGAGAAAGAAGCAGAACACGTGGAAGGATTTGCACCCGAACTGGCCGTGGTCACACACGGCGGCGGAAAGGAGCTGGAAGAGCCGCTTGTCGTGCGCCCCACCTCCGAAACCGTAATTGGGCACTCGTTCTCGAACTGGATTCAGTCCTACCGCGACCTGCCCCTGCTGATTAATCAGTGGGCCAACGTCGTGCGTTGGGAGAAACGACCTCGCCTGTTCTTGCGAACGACCGAATTCCTGTGGCAAGAAGGCCATACAGCCCATGCTACGGAAGAAGAAGCCGTGGCCGAGACCTTGCAGATGTTGGACGTCTATGCCGACATGGCGATGAACGAATGCGCCATTCCCGTCATCAAGGGATTGAAGAGCCCACAAGAGAAGTTCGCCGGTGCCACCGATTCCTATACCATCGAAGCAATGATGGGAAACACCTGGGCGTTGCAGTCGGGAACCTCTCACTTTTTGGGCCAGAACTTTGCCAAGGTGTTTGATATTCAGTACCTGGACGAGGACAACGAATTGCAGTTTGCCTGGACGACGTCTTGGGGTGTATCTACACGCATGGTCGGCGGCGTCATCATGGCGCACGGCGACGACAAGGGGCTGCGACTACCTCCTCACATCGCGCCGTATCAAGTGGTGATCACGCCGATCTATAAGACAGATGAGGATCGAGACCTCGTATTCACGTTCGCAAACCAAGTGAAGGCACTGCTTGACGAAGCCAGCATTCGCGTGCACATGGACAAACGCGACGGCTTGAGCCCCGGCTTCAAGTTCAACGACTGGGAAATGCGCGGCGTGCCCGTACGGCTGGAAATCGGCCCGCGAGACGTCGAAGGCAACAGTGTCATGTCTGCCCGCCGTGACGTGCCCGGCCGGGCGGGGAAGCTACCGCTTCCCCTTGACGGACTGGCAACTCAGCTAGCTGAGTTGCTTGACAGTATCCAGCAAGGAATGCTGGATACTGCTACGCAGTTTAGGGATGAGCGCCTGCACGAATGCGAAACCTACGAGGAGTTGAAAGCACTCGTCGGCGACGGCTGGGGCCTCATCTGGCACTGCGGCACCCGCGAGTGCGAAGACAAGATCAAGGAAGAAACCAAAGCGACAAGTCGCTGTTTCCCCCTTGAGGAAAACAGCGAGTGGAACCCAGAAGGCAAGACTTGTGCCGTGTGCGGCAAGCAAGCTTTTGGGAAAGCATACTTTTCCAGAGCTTACTGAGGCTGGAAAAGGATGCGCGAAGTGTGAAGCGCTTCGCTTAAGCAACGCAACAACCTATTGGGAGGAGTCGATGTTGGCTCCTCCCATTTTCGTTGCGTTGCCAGCGTATATTCAGCCGCGTATATTGAGCAAACATGCGCATAGAGAACGCTGGCTGCGCAAGTAGCCAGCGCTTCTCAAAGCAACTCCCACGGAGTTGCCTGATTCCCCACTCGACATGAATGACGAGTGGTCGCCGGTTGGGCAGACTTGTACAGTCTGCGGCAAGCCGGCATTCGGCCGCGCGTACTTCAGTCGCGCGTACTAATAGGCACCGTCCTAGAGAAGGGCGATCACCAAGCGTCTTCGCCCTTCTCCAAGCAACTCCGTCGGAGTTGCCGTGTTTATCCCTCTCGAGGAGAACAGCGAGTGGAGCCCTCAGGGCGCCACTTGCGCGGTTTGCGGGAAACAGGCCTTTGGGAGAGCATACTTTTCCAGAGCCTATTAGGCTGGAAAAGGATGCGCGAAGTGCGAATACCACACTTCGAACCTAGCAGCAGAGCAACCTCATGAAGGAGCCTCCGGGCTCCTTCTCTTTGTTCTGTTGCCAGCGCACCCTTTCTCAAGAGCCTATTAGGACTTGAGAAATCGCGTATAGAGAAACGCTTAGCGTTTCTTAAAGCAGCAAAACATTTAATGGGGAGGAGTCATCTAACTCCTCCCTTTCTCGTAGCTGCCCCGATGGGCAGCCGTTGCCACAGCATATAATTCTCCCGCCCGTATTGAGCGAACACTCACAATAGAAGAAGGGCTGACGATCTTGTCAGCCCTTCTTCCAAGCTGCCCCACGGGCGGCCGTTGCCATAGCGCATATTCTTCCCAGCCGCACCTATAATTTGACTTGATGCAAAGCTCTGACCGCGGCGCTCGGGCTATCAAGGAGACGGTATGTCTTCAGCAGGCTGGTTCGTCACGTAGCGTTTCCCGAGATTCTTCAGAAGGGAGTTGCGTTGTTCCAAGGCTTTCCGCATTTCGGAGATTCGCAGTGTAATGGGCTTGCGAACTCGAATACAGACAGGCGGCGTGTCTTGAAGCTCCACCAACTCCAGTTGCATCGGGCGCCCTTCGGCGGGCAAGTCATGCGTCTCGGCATACCGCTCAAAGATCCCCTCTAGGCTTCGATCCCAGGCTTCGACTACTTCGCTTGCCTCCGATCGCACGAAGACGTGCAGGTCTGCCAGAGCCTCTACGTAGGCTCGGATCGGCGGCTTGATATCTAGTTGATCAGGTCCACTGAGTAGTTCTGTTCTCACCGTCTGCTTGAGCTTTCCATCCGCAAGAAGAACGTCTCGACTCAGCCTTGGCGTGGCTGTACATGCAAGCTGCCCAGATGGGCCGATTTCTGTTCGCTGATGGTTGACCGTGAGCATCCGGATTGGCATTGATCGATGTTGGAAGCTGTTGCGAACTGCCTCCATGAGCCTATACTCGAATGACGAATCGTAGTGCTCTGAACACCTACGCTTGATCGATCTGTAGATATCGGAAGACTCTCCAAACATTCCAGAGAGGCCGTGCCAAAGCTGGTCCAGATAGAACCGACAGGCTGAAAGCAAGTTAAGGATTCGTCGTGAGAGGATCCTTCGGTGTTCAGGCATCGAATCATCTGATGTTCTGAAGCGGACGGAGTGCTGAAGTGATATGACGAGTATCTCTCGTTCTAGCTCGCAGTAATTGTCGAGAAGAATGTCAAACCTCTCCTCTAGCATCAGCATCTCCGATAGCGACGTATAATCCTCTAGCACGGCAGTGTATTCCTCGCGTGCCAGCTGAACGCATCCATCCAAGCCCTCTCTAGCACGGAAGATCGCGTACCCCATGTGTCCATCACCTCTTACACTCAAAGATTGATTGCCAAGCAACTATTCACCTGCCAGCAGATGCTTGGCAAGTCGAAGGATCAGCTCTGCGACGTCCTTTAGGCTCTGAACTCTCTCATCCTCGTCTATCTTATCTACTAGCACCCCGTGCCTTTGTAGATCCGCCATGTCCTTCCATCTAGTCAGCCTCTCCTTCGTCAAATCCAGCGACGCACGCATGTGCTCCCAAGCTTCTGCCTTGGATGAATCTCCGCGGAAGTGCTCTCGCATACTCTCAATCGCACGATACGCGTAAAAGGCCGTGTCATGTGGGGTTTGGATTGCCAATCTATAGTCCGCCAATGCCCGTTGAAGATAGGGCGACATCAGAGCTGCCTTTAGAAGGGACTGGGGCTGTATGGCATCCTGTCGCAGTTCATCAAACCCAATGCCGAATGCGGCTTGCTCCCCCTTGAGATTCGCACATGCGGCAATCTCCACGTCAAACGCCGCTCCCACCGTGAAACCATACGCATCAGCAATCGCCCGGGTGACAGTCTCAGCGTAGTACCTCATGATCTCCACGTCGCTCTCAGTCTCCGCTTGCCCCTCAACCTTGACTGAGACACGCCCACGTTGCACAGACACAGCTGCACTGGCCTTCTCGCCAGTCGCAGATACAGATTGGAGGAGTATAGGCTCACTGTATGTGAACCCAGCCCATTCAGGCTTGATCCGCCCATTGAAGAACAGAGTGTTGCTCGGGGCCATAAGATGTCCTTCATTGCCAACAGATGCTTTGCTACTAGCCATTCCGTGCCTCCTTGGGGTTCGGGGGACATCTCTGAAAGCGCGCTGTTTGTCAAGAGGAATAATCTCGATCGACCTCCTTGGTGCTCAGTTTCTGCATCGGCTTCCCGGTGTCCATCAGGAGTTCGTCCTAGACGAACTCCCAACGTGCTTGTCTTTGACAAGCACGCCAGCTCGTCCGCTGTCTAGGCAGCAATAGGTTGTTCGGGTGACGTGTCGCAATCACATAACGAACCTCTACGGGTTCATGTCCCCGCCGCGCTCACGCCTCCCTCTTCGACTCATCCCGTTGCCGTGCTTCAGGATCTTTGTATGGCTCACCCTTCGTAAGCATCCAGTACGTGGCTTCGGCCAGGTGACGCCCAACAGCTCCGATAGCCTTTGGATGTCCTCCTCTGCGCTTCACTCGTTCGTACAAGCAACTGACATGGCGTTCTGGATGACGTCGTCGATGCATCATCACTGAGTTGGCTGCTTCTGCGTACGCCCACTTCAGATGGCAACTTACTCCTATTGAGAGGACTCCCCTCCCGGGTAGTCCCAAGCGTCAATCTTGATTACGGGCTCAGATTCACCGTCGATGAACTTGTATCCAAACTCCAGGATGTATACATCCCGGTCCCCGACAAGGATCCAACCCCATCCCTCACCGTGTCTCGGGATGAATACGGATGAATTACCAGGTCGGCGATCCGGATTGTAGACTTCGGTCCAGAATGTCGTTTGCCAGTAGATACACGCCTCATAGCGATCGTGCGCCCAGACAGGAAATCTCTCATCAGCAAGCTGAGTCTGCGCGTTTTCAAGATCCCATTCAGTTGAGTAGACTACGCTTGTGAAGTAACCCGCTGCAGTTTCGCCTAAGATGCGCTCTGCTTTCTCAATCCATTCCGCAGTTCGATCTACGTCCGGTCGTTGACATCCGCAAGCTACCAGCAACAATCCCAGCAAAACACTCAACGCGGTCCATAGCCTTCGTGTGGATCGATTTGTGCACATGGCTGTCCTAAGTATAGGGCGTAAGAGGCGTGCGAGTAGATGAGGGGGACAATTGGGCGACACTCGGGGGCAGGAGTAGATGCATCTTCTTGCTTCGTTTGCGCCTGGTGCCTGTTGCTCATGGTCTACGGACCGGGAGGTCATCTATTTGAGCAGACTTGTTGTCATCGTGAGCGATTCAAAAATATAGGCCTGCCCTCGACTCCGTGGGTACGCACTGCATGGCAAATCTGCCGGAAAGGTGTCGTCACGAGGCCGTGCAAGTATAGTGTCAGCGTAGGTGGAGCAATTCCCCAAGGCGGTTCAGGGCCGACAGACGAGGAAGGAGTGACACGATGGAAACCAATCGGGCAACAGAACACATGGCGAACGGCCTCGTGTGTGCGGAATCGGTGCTGCTGGCAACCTGTCAGGAGTTCGGCATAGAGGTGGACGAGAACGTCATCCCCAAGATTGCCTACGCGTTTGCCGGCGGAATCGGGAACACGGGCAGTGTCTGTGGGGCAGTTACAGGCGCCGTGATGGCGATCGGCCTGATCAAGGATCGAGGCAAGACGATGGAGGAAATGATGGACGTCATTGGGTTGGCGGCGGAGTTTCGTAAGCGCTTCGAGGCTGAGATGAGCACCATCAGCTGCCGTGAGCTAACTGGCCTCGATCTAACAAAACCTGAGGAGATCGAGGAGTTGATGAAATCAGATGTGGCTCAGAAGGTCTGCTTTCCCGCCGTCGCCACCGCCCATCGGCTCGTCGTCGATGTGCTCAAAGAAAGCTCCTAGCAGATCCGGAGCCCTATGGCGACCGCAGAGATCTACTACTTCTCAGGAACAGGCAATTCTCTCTCCGTCGCAAGGATGATCGCTGAGAAACTAGATGCCCAGCTGATCCCGGTCGCATCATTCACTAATGAAGGCCAGATCCAGTCCAATGCGGACGTAATCGGCATCACATTCCCCGTGTACTACGCCGATGCGCCCGCTATCGTCTGTCGCTTCGCTCGCAGGCTATCCGCCAACTCGGATGCCTTTTTTTCGGCGTTGCCACGTACGGAGGGGCCGCCGTCGCAGCGCTGAATCGGCTGGACCGCATCCTCGCGTCGCACGGCCACCCGCTCAACGCAGGTTTCGGTGTGCACATGCCGCAGAACGCCTTCCGCAAGTTCTGGGAGATGCGATCTCGTGCCTATCGCCGGGCAACACGGCGGGCGGCTGACATAGCCGAGGCCGTACAAGAACGCAGAGTGGGGATGGACTACACAAATCGGCTTCTTCAAGCAGCGACAATCCCCTTCGTCTCCGGGGCCAGATCTTGATTCTTAGGATTCCAAAGATTCACACAAGCTGGAGTTCCAAGGCGTTGCCTATCAGAAGAGGCAATGACTCCGGGCCCAGGGCGCCTCCGTCGCTCCAAACGCTAGGAATCCAGATCTGATCCCAAAGATTGAGCGACCCAACTACCAGGAACCACTCGAATCTTCCCTGCCCACCTGGTGACGATGGCTCTGTCTAGTTGGACAGGTAGATGTGTCCTTCGTAGACGTCCGTAATGCCCGACCAGAAATCACAGCCCAGCGAGCCACTCATGGCCGCGCACGCCGGCGTGCCTGTGAGAAAGCCGGTTCCACTTACAAGCGAAAGATTCGCGCAGGTACCTGTTCCGGCGATGATTTCCCAGGTCGCCGATGTGTAGTGTGTCTGCGTATTTAGCTCAACATGCAACGTAACATCGAACGTACCACCCGTACAGCTGAAGCGTTTGTCAACGTCAAAAGTGTGCTCCGGCTGGACGTTGCTTCCGCACGGCCAGTGGACGACGTTGTAGACGTCGCTTCCGCCGGTGTACAGCTCGGTAGTGGTGCCCTGTACGCTAAGGACTCCATTGCTAACAGCAGGACCAGATGCGGCAAACGGCTCTGTGCCAGTCGTGTTCACAGGATAGACCACTTCGATCCTAACGTAGTTGCCTGGCTTCGATGTCCAACCGCCAATCCCTTCGGCCGCGACACCTTGAGCAATCGGAACATCCAGCGCAGCCCGAATCGCGTCTTCACCGTACGGCGTAGAGAACACCCACGGTGTGGCCGCTTCCAGCACAGAAAGAAGATCCAACTGCGACGCAGCGAATTGCAGTGGAAGGCCCGGATCGCCTCTCTCGGTAGTACTTCCCAATAACGCGACGACCATAGTCGCATCTTCGGATTGAGCGGCAACCAGGTTCCACAGGTTTAACCCGAACGGTACTGGGCCAGCCACAGTGTCTACATCGACGAAGCTGAACGGGGCACCTGTTGGCACCACATCCAACGCATCCAGCCCAACTTGAATCGTTTGGTGGGGGAGGACAACGCCCACATCGCCCGTTTCCTCATCAACGAGAATGAGCACAGCATCGGAGCTTGTCCCCTCGACAGTGGTGAACGTCCCAGCTACGGTCCGATACGAAGACGTAAACCCAGGGGCACTCCCCATGAACACCTGATCCTCGTCAAAACGGAAGAAACCGAATCCGTCCGCCATTTCCGGAGACCAGACAGCAATGAACAAAACGGGGCCAGAGCGATAGATGGCAGGGTTCGTCGGCCCCGCCAATTGCGGAATGTAAACAACTTGAATCTCGTAGAGCAAAGGGCTCATCGGATCAGCCGTCTCACGTACCTGGATAAGACCAGCTCTCGCCCCGGTCAGGAACATCTCTAAATCCCTCGCATCAGAAACGTTGGGAAGCCCACTATCAGCCAGTGAAGGCAGAGCCATCACAAACAGCAGACCAACTAGCACCAAACCCTTCATCTCAGATCAGCTCCCTGTTGTTGGTGTACTCCCATTATAACTCGCTGCTTGGTGCGTTATGCAAACAACACTAGCATAGGGCCTCTTCGTTACATCCCCGGCAAGTACGATACGTTTACCTTGTACCTCGGCGACAAATCGGAGGCTTGCGCCATCGAGATCTCTCCGCGTCTGCTTGCCGATCGAAACACCCGATAGCCCATTGAGCCGTCTCGGATTCAGCCGCCCTGGGGGATCGTTTACCCTTCGGGAGACGGCCGGAGCAGCGCTTCGCCGGCCACATCGAGAAGTCCTTAAGTAGGGCAGTAGCTGATCTCTGACAAAGGTAGATCCATCAGCGTCTTCACGCCCCGCTTCTTTTCATCGTTGTTGACACACGGTACCTCTCTAGCCTAGTCTCCCATTAGCTCAAGACAAGGAGGTTGACATGTATGTCGTGCGCCCGGAACTCCGAGCATCATTGCTGGCTCTACTAATAGTCAGTTTGGTCGGTTTCGCATTGCCCGCTGAGTCCTATGCAACGATTTGGGATGACGATGGGGAGAACAGCGGCATCATCGCTCTGCTGTTCTTACTCGTGCATCCCGCGTTTGACGTCAAGGCGGCGACAGTCGCTGTCGGCGAAGCAGATCCACCTGTTCAGGCAGCCAGGATTGCCGTGCTACTTGAGCAGCTAGGCTACAATGTACCTGTGTTCTATGGACGTTCCACTCCGCTTGTGGGCGACAATGCGTTTCCGCAGGACTGGCGGGATGAGGTCAACCGATTTTTCGACATCAATTTGAGCAACATCACCTGCAACCCCAATACAGCCTGCAACCCACCGCTCCAGCAGAACATCACCGCGAAGTCGGGGGCGGCAGAGATCATCTATACGTGTCTGGATACGTTAATGAACGAGTACTTCAATGGGGTGATAGCGGAGTCGGCGCTGCTGTTTGCCGCCGGACCGCTGACCAACATCTATGAGGCCTATCAAATGCTTCATACGGAGTGGCCTCAGGACAGAATCGAGGAATTCAGTGGTCTGATCTTGGAAAGTGACATCATGGGCGGTGCAGTGAATGTTCCCGGAAACCTCAAGCATGGTTTCCAACCCCCGATGAATGATTACGCAGAGTTCAACATCTGGATTGACCCAGTGGCCGCAGCCGGCGTCTTCCAGGAGCCAGATATCGTCCACATGACGCCACTCGATGTGACAGATCAGATCAGCTGGACGCAGGCGGACATCATTGAGCTACGCAATGTGGGCACCTGTGAGTCGCTTCTGGCTGCAGATCTTCTCGATCGCATGATTGAGCAGCAGGGAGGGATCTCCTGCTGGGCATGGGATCTCGTTGCCGCTGCGCTGTCCGCCATCCGGCTCACCGGAGGTTCGTTCTCTGCGTTTGGTCAGACGTGGACATTGACTGGAACTAACATCTGCATCGACGTAGTCGTGTCGGGAGCCAATCAGGGATGGACAAGGCCTTGTCCGTGTCCCTGCAATTCGCCGAACGCGTTTGTCTATGACATGCATCCTGCACTTGCTGAGGCACTGAAGGAATACATCCGCCAAGTGTTCGCGGGCACGATCCCGTAGAGTAGTCTTGGGAAGCCAACATGTGCCGGAAGCAACGCGGAATTGGAGGGGGAGTGCAATGACTGAACAGGCAGCACTGAGGCATCGTGAGTGCGTCATGAGAATAGGAACAACGATTGGTATGCTAATGGTATTGCTCATCCTGGCAGCGGAGCCCATTGAAGCTAGCACGACGATCCGTTTTGCGACATTCAATGCATCTTTGTATCGACACAGCGAGGGCGAGCTAATCTCGGATCTCGAAACCGGTGCTGATTCGCAGGCAATGGTCATCGCGGAGATCATCCAGCGTGTGCAGCCTGATATATTGCTGATCAACGAATTCGACTACGACCCATCGGGTGATGCAGCCAACGCGTTCCGTAGTCTCTACTTGCAGATCAGCCAGAATGGAGCCCCGGCAGCGGATTACTTCAACTTTGTCTTCGTCGCACCATCCAACACGGGGATCCCATCAGGATTCGATCTGGACAACAACGGAGATACAGACGGATTGGGCGACGCATTTGGATACGGGGAGTTCGAGGGGCAATACGGAATGGTCCTCTACTCACGGTACCCGATTGTCGAATTGGAGGTGCGCACCTTCCAGCACTTCCTCTGGCAGGATATGCCCAGCGCATTGCTCCCCGATGACCTGTGCACACTCAAGCCGAGCGATTGGTACTCCGACGAGGAACTCGATGCTCTCCGGCTATCCTCGAAGAACCACTGGGACGTTCCTATCCAGATCGGCAACACCGTCATCCACGTTCTGGCTAGCCATCCGACACCACCCGTATTCGACGGGAACGAGGATGCGAATGGACGACGAAACCACGACGAAATCCGTTTCTGGGCAGACTACGTTACACCAGGACGCGGCGACTACATCTACGATGATGCCGGACTCACTCAGCCGCTTGGAGGGCAGTACTTCGTCATCATGGGGGATCTTAATGCCGACCCGCTCGATGGCGATTCCACCGACAAGGCGGTCCTTCAACTACTGGAGTGCCCGATGATCAACACGTTCATGACGCCTACTTCAGAGGGGGGCCTGGAGCAGACCGAGCTTCAGGCAGCCGTCAACAACAGCCACCTCGGGGATCCGCGATGCGACACCGCCGACTTTGGGGAATCAATGAACGAAAACCTGCGTGTAGACTATGTGCTGCCGTCTGCAACGTTAGAGATGATCGACGCGGGCGTGTTCTGGCCAATCGCGGACGAGCCCTTGTTCAACCAGTTGGTAGGCGTCTATCCGTTCCCCGGATCGGACCATCGCCTGGTGTGGGTGGACATTTTGCTCCCGTAGTTGCGCAGGTTTGGACAAGAAAACTGGCGGTCAATCTGCTGAAGGATGCTTCGTTGTTAGCCTTAAACCAGCCGGGTCCCATCACTCCTAAGCATGGGAGGGGCGGGACCCAGCTTAGGAGTGATGGGA
>Ga0272441_10010047_pt1 | contig 14436 bp, 12 predicted proteins | sample SSMProp6N_FD_193582 | JGI IMG/M metagenome (GOLD analysis project Ga0272441, IMG submission 193582) | Marine sediment archaeal communities from Little Sippewissett salt marsh, Falmouth, MA, United States - SSM-Prop-6N | ecosystem: Environmental > Aquatic > Marine > Wetlands > Sediment ... | reverse complement strand
GATCCTCCATACGAACCCCCGCAGCGCGGAACTTGTCGATCAGCATGATGTTGTCGGGATCGTCGAACCACCCGGCGACCGAACCGGCGATCTCAGGCCCAATACCCTCAATCTGGATGATGTCTTCATCGCTCGCCGCCGCGAGTGCCTCGATGCTCCCGAAGCGCCGTGCGAGAACGCGCGCGACGGTGCCACCAACGTGGTCGATTCCCAGCCCCGTGAGCAACCGCCCGACTTCCCGGTCCTTTGCCGCTTCGATCGCCGAGAGGAGATTCGAAACGGAGGTCTCACCCCAGCCTTCCCGGCCGAGCAAGTCGTCCGACTGCAGCGTGAACACGTCGGCGGGGTCGCGGATGAGCCCCTCGCTCAACAACAGGTCGACGGTCTTGTAGCCAAGCCCCTCGATGTCCATCGCTCCCCGACCGGCGAAGTGGGCGAGATGCTCCCGGATGCGGCTGGGACACTCGTAGCCCCCCGTGCACTTGGCTTTCGCCTCACCATCGGGCAGCACCAGGGGGTTCCCACAGAACGGACACCGCTTCGGCATGTTCCACTCCGGCAGTCCGTCGGGGCGACGAGAAAGCACCGGTCCCACAACTTCGGGTATCACGTCACCTGCCCGTCGTACGATGACCGTGTCCCCAGGTCGGACGTCACGTCGGTGGACTTCGCTCTCGTTGTGCAGCGTCGCGTTCGTGACCGTGACACCTCCCACGAAAACCGGATCGAGGACCGCGTACGGTGTCACGGCACCCGTACGGCCCACGTTGATCTTGATGTCGAGCAGCGTCGTCGCCTTCTCCTCCGGAGGGAGTTTGTAGGCGACGGCCCAGCGAGGGCTCTTCGCCGTGAACCCGAGCGTGCGCTGGTCTGCGAGATCGTCGACCTTGATCACGATTCCGTCGGTGTCGTAATCGTGAAGGTGCCGCTGCTCTTCCGTCCGGCGAACATAGGCCTCGACAGCCTCGATCGTTTTAACCGTGCGATTCTCGGGGTTCACCGGCAACCCGAGCGTGGTGAGCCACTCCATTTGTGCAGTGTGGGACTCGAGTTCAGGTCCTCCTTCGAGAAAACCGATCTGATAGGCCCACAACAGCAGCCTTCGCAAGCCGGTCACGGCCGGGTCCTTCTGACGGACGGATCCGGCTGCCGTGTTGCGCGGGTTCACGTAGGGAGGTTTCCCCTCCTCGGCCTGGCGTTTGTTGAGCTCATCGAAAGCCGAGACCGGCATGTAGATCTCGCCCCGGACCTCGATGACAGCGGGTGGGTAGCCGGAAAGCACGTGGGGTACGTTTTCCATCGTGCGCACGTTCGCTGTGATGTCCTCACCAGTGACGCCGTCACCGCGCGTCGCCGCCCGCACGAGATGACCTGCTTCGTACGTGATCGAAATGGCCAGTCCGTCGATCTTCAGCTCACATGAATAGCCGGAGGGCTCCCTTCCGAGAAGGCGCACAAGTCGGTTGCGCCAGGCCTCGAGATCCTCCACGTTCTCGACGTTGTCGAGCGAGAACATCCGCTCACGATGCGTGACCGCAGCAAAGGCCTCTGAGACGGTTCCGCCGATCTGTTGCGTCGGCGAATCCGCAACAACGAGTTCCGGATGGGCCGCCTCGATCGCCTGAAGCTCCCGCAAGGCCTCGTCGAACTCGATGTCGGGAATCACCGGCGAATCGAGGACGTGATACTGGTAGTTGTGGTGCCGGAGGAAGACTCGGAGTTCAGCCGCCCGCGTCGCGGAATCAGTCATCAACCATCTCCACAACCTCGCGGAGGCGATCCATAACAACGCCTGCGCCTCCCACGCTGACTCCCGCCAGCCCGCAGGCCGGTGTCGCCAGCGATGCGCTCGTCAACGCCTCAGCGGGTGCTCCATCGATCACGAGTCGAGTCACGGCGGTACCGTACCGGGAACGGATCCTGTCGGTGTCCATCGGAGCAGGGTCGGTGGGAACCATTCCCCACATGATGCCGGTGCCGTGTGACACAGCCTCGGCAATCGCGTCGGTGGCGTTGAGAAACCCGTCACCGAGGCCGGCCAGATCCCACGAGAGCCACGCCGGCTGCAGGCCGGCGACCATACGCCAGTCGGTATCGCCGCACACGTGAACGCCGACGGGGATCGACAAAGCGGCCATCACCCTCGCCATGGCATCCGCCGCCGCCTCGATCGACACCGGGCCGTTCGAGCGTCCGGGAGCAAAGGTCACCAGCGCAGGTTCATCCATCACGGCGATCACGTCTACGCCGGGTAGTGCCGAGTGGAGCATTCCGATGTGGGCCTGTACACGTTGCTCGAGTCCGTCCACGACACAATCCCAGAGCCCGTCGTACGGACAGCCGGCCGCGAGCAGTGCGAGATACAGCGTCACGGGTCCGGCGAACTGCGTCTTGAGCTCGGGACCCTCAACACGATTGAGCATCGCGATTGCGCCGCCAAACGCCTCATCCGGCGGCTCGGAAGGCTCGCCGTATCGCAGACCGATCCCGTCGTCGGTCCCGCCGGCCCCGCACAGGCCCTCCGCCCATTGCCGGAGCATCCCCTCGGACGCGTCGCGGTTCGGCAGTTGCGGCAGGTAGGGCAGATCGGTCGTCTCAGCCACGAAGCTCGCGGCTTCGTGAGCGTCCGTGTGCGGAAGACTCCCGACTCCGGTGATCCTCATGATCGAAACACCCCTGTGATCGTCCCGCCACCAAGGACCCGATCGCCCTCGTAGAAGACGGCCGCCTGGCCCGGGGCGGGCGCCGGGTGGGGTTCATCGAATTCGATCGCCCACTCGTCGCCGGACGGCTGCACGGTCGCTCCCGCCGCATCCGAGCGGTAGCGGACTTTCACCGTCACAACGGCGTTCGCCGGCGGCGATCCGGAGGTAAACGAGACATCACTGACCGTACATCCATCGACGAGCAGATCCTCATAGGTTCCGACCACAACCGTTCGGTCCCGTGGATCGATGTCCACGACGTAGCGGGGCTCACCGACGGAGATGCCGAGCCCGCGCCGCTGGCCGATCGTGAATCCGGTGACACCATCGTGTTGTCCGAGCACCACACCGGCGGTATCGACAACGGGGCCCGGCAAGGCGGTCTCCGGGAAGTTCTCGCTGAGGAAGTCCCGGTAGTCGCCCGATCCAACGAAACAGATGTCCTGACTGTCCGGCTTGGCAGCGGTCCGGAGCCCCATGTCTGCAGCGCGCCGGCGAACCTCGGCCTTCGTCATCTCCCCAATCGGGAGACGGATCCGGGACAACTCGGGCTGGCCGAGCATGTGCAGCACGTAGGATTGATCCTTGGTGCCATCAACGGCGCGCAACAGATGCCAGCCTTCGGCGTCGCGCTTCACCCGCGCGTGGTGACCGGTCACGAGGACGTCGGCATCCAGTTCGTTCGTCCGATCCAGGAGGGCCGAGAAGCGGACCTTGCGGTTGCATTCGATGCATGGGTTCGGGGTGATCCCGGCGAGGTATGACGCTCCGAAGGGTTCAACCACCGCCTCCGTGAACTCGTCGACATAGTCGAGGACGTAGTACGGCACGTCGAGTTGGGCGGCAACGCGGCGGGCGTCCTCGGCATCCGAAACCGTGCAGCAGCCGGCGGTCGGCATCGCACCTCCGGCGCCGACCCACTGTTTGAGCGTGACCCCGACGACGTCGTAGCCGGCCTCGATCATCAGTGCCGCGGCGACCGATGAGTCGACGCCCCCGGACATAGCCACCAGAGCTCTCATGAGAGGTCCTCGACCACGTCGGATACGATCTGAGCCGCCGCGGCTCCCGTCGACTCGTCGTCGTCCCTACCGAAGCTGAAGCGAATGGACTCGGATGCGGCCACCGGGTCGATGCCCATCGCATCAAGCACGTGACTCGTCTCAATGGCGCCGCTATGACATGCTGCCCCGGCAGCGGCCGCGACCCCGGCCAGATCGAGGCGGACGAGCAGCGTCTCGGCTGCGACGCCGGGGAACCTCACATGGGCGTGCGATGCGAGGCGCGGTGCGTCCGCGGCAGTGACTTCGATGGTCGTGCGGGAACGGAGGTCATGCTCGAATCGATCGCGTGCGGCGCCGACCCGAGTGCGGTATCGGTCGCGATCAACGACACTTGCCGTGACCGCTGCAGCGAGCCCGACGATCGCCGCGACGTTGTGTGTGCCCGACCGCCTGCCGAGTTCCTGGCCTCCTCCGTGGATCACCGGTTCGAGTTCGACGCCGTCCCGGACGAACAAGAACCCCACGCCTTGCGGCCCTCCGATCTTGTGAGCGGACACCGCTATCAGATCCGGCCCGGTATCGCGAACCTCGACGGGTAGCGACGCAAACGCCTGGACCGCGTCGGTGTGGACGAAGGTTCGTGTGCCGACCTCTCGAACACGTCGCGTGATCTCATCCACCGGCTGGCAGACACCGGTCTCGTTGTTCGCCATCATCACGGAAACGACCGCAGTCCCATCGTCGACCGCGGCGGCTACATCCTCTGGTGCGACTCGACCCCAGCGATCCACCGGGAGGATCGTCACAGCTCGTCCGTTCCGTTCCGCAAATCGAGCCGATTCGAGCACGGCGGCGTGCTCGACGGCGGTCGTGACGATCGCGCCATCACCAGGCCAGGATGCCCCAAGGACGGCGAGGTTATCCGCTTCCGTCCCGCCACCGGTGAACACGATCTCGAGCGGGCGGGAGGCTCCGATCGACGCCGCAATCTGCTCGCGGGCTTCCTCGACCGCGTTCTTCGCTTGCTGCGCGGTTGTGTGAATACCGGACGGGTTGCCGAATCGTTCGCCGATGTACGGAGCCATCGCGTCACGTACGTCGGGTCGCAGTGGAGTTGTGGCGGCGTGGTCGAGATAGAGCATGGACTCCAAGTCTGCCCCACTTCGCGTCATTGCGGTGCGGTTCTCAGCCTTCGTCTTCGACGAAGCTCTCCAAGAACGCCATGACTTGAGTTTCGTAGCGTGTGCGATCGATGTTCCAGAGATCGCCGTGGCCGCCTTGCTCGAATCGAACGAGCCTGGCCAGATCGGGCCGCGCTGCGACGAACGCCTCTGTGATGGCAATCGGGGCGATTTCGTCTCGGGCGCCGTGAAGGGCGAGGATCGGAACGTCGAACTGGTCGGCGCGGGCCACTTGGTCGAGTTCATCCCATTCCATCCCGAACCGCAGCCTCGCCATCTGCTGGCCGAGGTCTCCGACGAACGACGCAACCGGGCCCGAGTTGTAGTCGAGAGCGCCGGCGAGGTCGAGGGCGGGTGAATCGAAGACGACGCCGAGCACGTTTCCGACGCTGTCTGACTCGTGGAGGAAGGTCGAAACGATCTCCGCACCCAGGTCGTGGCCGACCAGGACATAGTCTTGCGCACCTTCCCTCTCGGCGAGGCGCACCGCAGCGTCCAAATCGCGCCACTCCGTCAGCCCCCAGGACCGCAGACCGGACGGGTCGCTCGGCGCACCTTCATCGTTGCGGTAGCTGACAACCAACACCGGGTATCCGGATTCCACGTAGCTCGGGATCATCCGGAGGGCCTGCGTGTGTCGCTCGGTCCCCCTGCCGTGAACGACAATCACCCATGTCGACCGCCGTCCGTCGATCAGCCACGCCGGGAGTGGTCCCAGATCGCCGGGTGCACGTACGTTCTCGAAGCCGAGGCCAAACGACACCATCGGATCGGAGGGGAACGCGTCGACGTCGATCCTGCCCGATACACCGACCATCGGTTCGCCGACGTACGGTGTGGCAGCCCATTCTGTGTCCGTTTGTGTCCGGTTGAGCAGCGACGTGAGCTGGGTGTAGGTCTGCTCGGTCTCGAAGCCCCAGGTTCCGCCGCTGGCCAGTTCGTCGGTCCCGGCGATCACGATGCGAGACGGAGGTGTTCGGACTATTTCGATGTCGTAGGGGCGGTCGTCTGCGAGCGGCGCGAGGAGGTCGGATCTGATCTGGTTGGCGGAGAGCCATGCCACCACGAACAGCACAACGGCTACGACACCGATGCCGATGAGCACTGCGGTGCCCGTCCAGCGCGGGATCTTTCGGGTGGGCATATCGCTGTGAGGCTATCTCCGTGACGGGTAATGGGGCGTCGGAAGTCCGTCGCCCATCCGGGCCACGCTACCGGCCCTCGAATTCGGGCTTCTCCTTGGCAAGGAATGCAGCGACACCGATCCGGGCGTCGTTCGTGGCAAAGACGTGATCGAACTCGCCAGCTTCGATATCGAGACCCCGATCGAGCGGTGTCCCCCAGCCGGCGGCAACCGCTCGTTTGGTCGCGGCGTAGGCAGCCGTCGGTCCCGACGCGAATTCGACCGCGTCGCTCATGGCGGTGTCGAGGAGCTCGTCGACAGGAACGACCTTGTCGGCGAGACCGATCTCGGCCGCCTCCACCGCATCGACCTGCCGGCCCGTCATACACATCTCGAGCGCACGCTGATATCCGACGAGGCGAGGAAGCCGCTGCGTTCCACCGGCACCCGGGATGATCCCGAGCAGGATCTCAGGCTGTCCAACACGGGCGTCGTCTGCCAGATACCGGAGATCGGCCCCCATGGCGAGTTCGAGCCCACCGCCGAGAGCAAACCCCCGGATTGCGGCGATCGTCGGCTTCTCGAGCGATTCGAGTTGGGCCACAACGGCGGATAGGGATCCGGCGAGGCCGGGATCGCCATCGCTCTCGAAGGCCTTCTGGAAGCCCGCGATATCCGCACCCGCCGCGAAGTGTGGGCTCCCGGTGATGATCACAGCACGTACGTCATCGGCCGCCGCCTCTGATAGGGCAGCACCAATGTCGCCGATCAGCTCGGCATTGAGGGCGTTCACCGGCGGTCGGTTGAGCGCGACCGTAGCGACGGCCTTTGAAACGGTGTAGTCGACGAGATTCACGGCTTTGCCTCCAGCACTCGTGTAGCAGGGAGGCTACAGCGCGCTCACGACGCCTTCGGCCGCCGACCAAGGATCAATGTCGCGGGCCACGACACGGTCAAGCATGACATCGCCGGCGCGGTCGATGGTTGCCCGTCTCCGCAAACCGGCTCGTACTGCAGCCTCGATCTCGCGTCGTGCCCGCTCGCGCCGCAGTTGATCGAGTTGGCCGGTGCCGACGAGGTGGCGGCGGTGGTCCTCGATTGCGGTCAGCAGTTCGCCGAGTCCCGTCCCGTCGGTGGCGACGGTGGTCACGACCGGCGGCCGCCAAACACGTTCGGGACCGACGTCGAGCATTCGATTCAGATCGGTCACGGCTTCGTGGGCGCCCGGCCGGTCGGCCTTGTTCACCACGAAGACGTCTCCGATCTCGAGAAGGCCGGCCTTCGCAGCCTGGATCGAATCGCCCCAGCCGGGGTTCACAACCACAACCACCGTATCCGCAGATGCCGCGACGTCGACCTCCGCCTGACCGACGCCGACGGTTTCAATGACGACTTCTCGAAAGCCAATACCGTCGAGCAACGCAACAACCCTCGGCGTTGCATCTGCGAGGCCGCCGAGGTGTCCGCGGTTGGCCATCGACCGGATGTAGACACGGGGGTCATCGGTGTGGCGCTGCATCCGTATCCGATCCCCGAGCACAGCGCCGCCGGTGAACGGGCTCGATGGGTCAACTGCGATGACTGCCACGTTCCCGTGATCGATCGCGTGACCTACGAGTCCGTCGACCAGCGTGGATTTGCCGGCTCCCGGTGCGCCCGTGATTCCGGTCACCCACGCATCACCTCCGGCCGGGTACACCGCGGCGAGGGCCTGTCGCCCGTCGACGGTGTCGTCCTCGACCCGGCTGACGAGACGGGCAAGAGAGCGACGGTCGCCGGCTCTGGCGCGTTCGATGAGCATCACGACGTCAGGTTACGGTCACGACGACGGAGGAGCGGCGCAAAGCGCGTCAGATCGCCTCAACGGCCGTGACACCGGGCACACGATCGCGAAGAATCCGCTCAATACCGGCGGTGAGCGTCATCGTCGACAGCGGGCAGCCGCCGCAGGCTCCGACGAGCTGAAGGCTCACTTTGCCGTCTTCTGCGCCGAGCAACACGAGATCTCCGCCGTCGGCCTGCAACGCGGGACGGATGTACTCGAGTGTTGTCTCGAGCAGGGACAGATCGATCTCCCCCGCTCCGTCAAACCCGGCTTCAGGCTTGTCCGTGGGAGAGGCGATCTCGATGACGTTCTCTTGCTCAGCGACCATGTCCACAAGCTAACCCCACATGGTCCCCTATTGCGGACGTCGATCGCCCGTCCGGTCCCCCCGGGCCGGCTCAGGCCCGTTCGATCTGTGCACCGAGCGATCGCAAGTTTCCGACGAAACCGTCGTAGCCGCGATCGACGTGGTGCGCACCAACCACGGTCGTTGTGCCGTCTGCCCGCAGGCCGGCGATGGTGAGCGCTGCTGCGGCCCGGATATCACACCCGTCCACTTCACACCCGCTGAGCTCTCCGACGCCGCGGATCACGATGTGCTGGCCGTCGGTGTGAATGTCGGCTCCCATGCGGTTCAGCTCGCCGATGTATCGAAACCGCGCGGCGTACACGTTCTCGGTGGCGATCGAAGTCCCGTCCGCTACGGATAGCAGCGCCACCATCTGCGGGTGCATGTCGGTGTGGTAACCGGGAAAAGGAAGTGTTGCGAAGTCGATCGGCTGAGGGCGATCGGGGCCATGGACGGTGACCCAGTCGTCCCCGGACGTCACCTCAGCCCCGGCATCGCTCAGCTTGCTCAGCTCCATCCGGAGGTGCTGAGGAACACAGTCTCGGATGGTGACCCTGCCCCCGGTCATTGCCCCAGCGAAGATGTAGGTTCCGGCTTCGAGGCGATCAGGAACGACCCGATGATCGGCAGGGTGCAGTTCGGTGACGCCGTTGATGACGATGGTCGAGGTCCCCGCACCTTCGATGTCTGCTCCCATCTCGCTGAGGTAGGCCGCAAGGTCGGCGAGTTCGGGTTCCCTGGCTGCGTTGCCGATCGTGGTCGTCCCGTGTGCCAGAACCGAAGCGAGAAGGATGTTCTCGGTGGCACCGACCGACGGGAACTCCAGGTAGATCTCTGCACCGTGGAGCCCGTCCGGCGCCGTTGCGCGCAGCACGCCGTGCTGGAGTTCGAAGACGGCACCGAGGTCCTCAAGTCCGCCGAGGTGGAGGTCGATCGGCCGCGAGCCGAAGTCGTCACCACCCGGCAGCGCAACCCTCGCTTCACCCGTCCGCGCGAGGAGGGTTCCCAGGATGAGGATCGAAGCACGCATCTGCCGGACGAGTTCGAGCGGCGCTTCAGGGTTCGGGTCTTCGGGGACCGAGATCTCGATCGTGGTGCCGCTCCGCTCACAGTTCGCACCGACATGCCTCAGGACGTCGCCCATGATCTTGACATCGAGAATCCGAGGAACGTTGGAAAGGCGGTGGACCCCGGGAGCCAGCAACGTGGCAACCATGTGCTTCAAGGCGGCATTCTTCGCTCCGAACACCGAGAGTTCCCCCTCGAGGGGGGTCCCTCCCACGACGCGCAACACCTCCATCGGGATGGTCATGAGGTGGAGGTTAGGGAAGGGCGTGTGAACCGTGAGGGTCTTTGAGAAAGCGAAGAGCCAAGAATCAAGAGAGAACCCGCCGGCTTGATCTGCCGTATCCGGTCTTGGTTCTCGATTCTTGATTCTTGGCTCCACTCTGTCGCTGCCTTCGGGCTTCGCTACGCTGACCGTCTACTTCACAAGGAGCACTCGTGCGCATTGCCATGGGGACGGATCATGGGGGGTTTCACCTCAAGGAGGATCTCAAGGCGCGGCTCATTGCAGCCGGCCACGATGTGATCGACTTCGGCACGGACTCGGACGCCGCGGCCGACTACCCGGACCACGTGATACCTGCGGCTCGCGCCGTCGCCGCCGGCGAGGTCGATCGGGGGGTGGTCCTCTGCGGTTCCGGAGCGGGTGCCGCCATCACGGCGGACAAAGTCTTCGGCGTGCGCTCGACAACGGTCCACGACGTCTACACGGCGCATCAGGCGGTTGAGCACGACGGCCTGAACGTGATCGCCCTCGGCGCGCGGGTCATCGGGTCGGAGCTGGCGTGGGAAATCGTCAAAGCCTTCGTAGGGGCCGAGTTCACGGGTGAGGAGCGGCACGTCCGAAGGGTCGGAAAGATCGACCAACTCGACCGGTCGCGATCGTAGAGGCTGCGAACCCAGGGTTCTCCACCCCGCATACGGCGCCCCCAGCCCACGGAATGGGCGACGCTGCGAACCCAGGGTTCTCCGCCCCGTATACGGCGCCGTCAGCCCGCGGAATGGCTTCAGACGGGCCCACCGGAGCCGGCCTCGCTCGTGAATAGCTAATCGGGTCACGCAACTCCACCGATAACATGACTTGCGTCCCCGAACCGCAGAGACCATGGATCCAACGAACGGCACGCCGTACGTCAACCGAGAGCTGTCACTCCTCGCGTTCCAGGAACGCGTATTCGCGCTCGCGTTGTCCGAGGATCGCCCGCTCCTCGAGCGAGTCAAGTTCATGGCGATTGTGTCGTCGAATCTCGACGAGTTCCATCAGGTGCGCGTCGCCGGGCTCCTCGAACAGGCGGACAGCGGCGTCACCAAGTCCGGGCCGGACGGGCTGACCCCGCGACAACAGCTTGTTGCGATTCATGAGCGGGTGACCGCCCTCAACAATGAAATCGACCGCCTGTTCAACGATGACATCGTCCCAGCCCTCGCGTCGGAGGGAATCAAGTTCATCACGTACGCCGACCTCGGGCAGGAAGACCGCTCGGAGCTCGAGTCGGTGTTCGAAGCGTCGATCTTCCCCGTGTTGACCCCCCTGGCGGTCGATCCGTCCCACCCGTTCCCGTTCATCTCCGACCTCTCGCTGAACCTTGCGGTCTTGCTCTACGATCCGATCGCAGAGGCACACCGATTCGCCCGCGTGAAGATCCCGCCGAACGTACCCCGACTCATCCAGCTCGCCGACGGCCAGCGGTTTGTGCCCATCGAGCAGATTGTGAGTCACCACCTCGGACGACTCTTCGGCGGACTCGACGTGGTTGATGCTTCGACGTTCCGGGTGACGCGCAGCGCCGACCTGGCGGTCGAGGAGGAAGAAGCCGACGATCTCCTCCAGGCCATCGAAAGCGTGCTGCGTTACCGGCAACGCGCCGCGCAGGCGGTTCGACTCGAGGTTGAGGCCGGGGTGTCGGACGAGGTGCTCGAGCTGCTGCTCCAGGGTTTGCAGTTGACGCGAGACGAGGTCTATGTCCGGCATGCCCCGCTCGGCCTCGCCGGTTTGTGGAGCGTCTACGCCCTCGATCGACCCGAGCTCAAGGATCCCCTGTCGCCGCCTACGACCCAGCCGCGCCTCGCCGAGCGAAGCGGCAAACCCATCGACTGGTTTGCAGAGCTTCGAAAAGGCGACATCCTCGTTCACTATCCCTACGAGTCGTTCGCCACATCTACGGGCGCCTTCCTCGCTCAAGCCGCTGCCGACCCCGATGTGCTGGCGATCAAGCAGACGCTCTACCGCACGTCCATCCCCGACGACCCCGCGATCGGCGGTGAAGAAGCGGTCGTTCGGACGCTGATCGAGGCAGCCGAAGCGAACAAGCAGGTGGTGGTGCTCGTCGAGCTGAAGGCCCGTTTCGACGAGGCGGCCAACATCAACTGGGCGAAGATGCTCGAGTCGGCCGGTGTTCATGTTGTGTACGGGGTGCAGGGCCTCAAGACCCACACCAAGACGCTGCTCGTGGTCCGGCGTGAGGGTGGCGGGATTCGGCGCTACTCCCACGTTGGGACCGGGAACTTCAACCCGAACACGGCACGCATCTATGAGGACATCGGCTTGTACACCGCGGACGAGGACATTGGGGCCGACCTTTCGGAGTTGTTCAATCACCTCACGGGCTACGCCCGCCCTGCAACGTACCGCAAGCTGGTCGTCGCCCCGGACTTCCTCCGACCCGAGATCGTCGAACGTATCCGGGAACAGGCCGCGCTCGGGCCCGAAGGGCACATCCTGATGAAGTCGAACCACATCGTCGATCCGGAGATCGTCGACGAACTCTATGCCGCATCGGCCCAAGGGTGCCACATCGACCTGATCGTGCGCGGCAACTGTTCGGTGCGTGCCGGTGTTCCCGGCTTGTCAGAGACGATCAATCTACGTTCGATCGTCGGACGATTCCTCGAGCATTCGCGCATCTACCGCTTCGGACCCCCCGGCCCGGACGCGATCTACTACATCGGCTCGGCCGACATGATGCAGCGCAACCTCAACAATCGAGTCGAGGCGCTGGTGCCGGTCAGCGATCCCAACCTCAAGGGGCGCCTCGAGGAAGTCCTCGATGTTGAGCTCGCCGACGATGCCCTCGCCTGGGAAGCGAATCCAGACGGGAGTTGGACGAAGGTTGTCCCGCACCGCGGCATCGACACACATCAGCGGCTCCTCGACCTCGCTGCGCAGCGGGCGCGGGGTGACGTCGACCTCGTCGACGATGCCCTCACGTGGGAGGCCAACCCGGACGGGAGTTGGACCATCGTGTTCCCGAACCTCGAGATCGACAACGATCATCTGGTCGATGATCTCCCTGCTGAGTGGGCTCCGGAAGTGGATCGGTACCAGCCATGAAGCCGCAACGATTCCGAGCATCGATCATGGCAGCCGGTGGGGTCGTCCACCGGGAGAACGGCGACGGCAAGCGGAAGTTCCTGCTGGTGCACCGCCCGCGGTACGACGATTGGTCGCTGCCGAAGGGGAAGCTCAATCGACGTGAAGGATTTCTCGAAGCGGCACTCCGAGAGGTACGAGAAGAAACCGGCATTCAGGGGAACCGCCCCGTGGATGTCGGATCAGTCGGGTACGAGACCGACGCCGGGAATCGCAAGGTTGTGCGCTGGTGGCACATGGAGATGGTCGGAGGCAAGTTCCGCCCAAACCGCGAGGTCGACGACATCGCTTGGCTCACCCTCGAGAAGGCGACCGACCGGCTCGAGTACACGAACGACAGGAAGGTCCTGATCCGTGCGAACGCACTGACCAACGATCCGTCGTATTCGAAGATCTACTTCGTTCGGCATGCACGGGCAGTGCGGAGACCGCAATGGAATGACAAAGATCGCAAGCGCCCGCTCGACCGTCGCGGCAGGAACCAGGCGATCGACCTCGCGATCCGCTTCAAGGCACATCCGGTATCTCGAATCCTGAGTTCCGACTCTCAGCGGTGTGTCCAGACTGCGAAGCCTCTCGTCAACGCCATCAGGATGCCGGACGTGCTCGACCGAAGACTGCGTGCCGGCGCCGGTACAGACGCCGTGATGGAGCTGTTCCAGCAGCTGCAGGGCGAGTCGGCGGTCGTCGTCACGCACGGCGAAGTCATTGGCCCGGTCATGGAGAGGCTCGCCGAGGACGGCGTTGATCTCGACGGCCCGATGGAGTGGAAGAAGGGTTCGGTATGGGTCCTCGAGGCGAGCAAGGGCCAAATCCGCTCCGGCCGCTACATCCCCCCGAAGCGGTAGAACTGCGAACCCAGGGTTCTCCACCCCGCATACGGCGCCCCCAGCCCACGGAATGGGCGACGCTGCGAACCCAGGGTTCTCCACCCCGCATACGGCGCCCCCAGCCCACGGAATGGATTCAGATTCGGGTGACAATCCAGCTGGCTGCTGCGCCGGTCACATCATCCAGGACCTCTTCGTTGGACTTCGGCGAGCGCTTCAGCACCTTGAACGAGTGGTCTCCGTCCTCGACAACCTCCAGCGTCCCATCGGGAACCGAAGCTGCAATCGACACCACCAGAGCAGGAGGCGAGAGACGGTCTCGACTGCCGGCGAAGAACAGCTGGGGAACCTCGATCCTCTCGAGATGATCCGTAGATCGGGGATCGCCTTTGCCCATCGGCACCAGCGGGTAGCCGAAGTAGACAAGCCCCGCGGCGGGCCACTCATCATCGCCAACGAGGTGGGAACCGACCCGGCCACCCATGGACTTTCCGGCGAGAACGACCCGGTCGCACTCTCGCGCCAACACATCGGCAGCCGCACGATGCACGTTCAGCAGCATCGGCATGCGGTCGGGAGCCCTCCTGCCGGCCTCGGTGTAGCGGTAGTTGAACGACAGCACGAACAGGCCACGCAGCGCGAGACCCTCACGAACAGTCGCGATCCACGGGTGATCCTGGCCCGCGCCGGCGCCGTGGGCGAGCAGAATGCCGATCTCTCCCGGCTTTCCGGCTGTGACGCCGGTGACGGCCCCGCCGTCGTACGTGATCTTCATGCTCACAGTCTTGCGGATTGCGAATCGGTGTGTCTTGCTCCGCTCGGAAACCTCGGCGTCGGACCTCATCTTGGTGATTCGGGCTCCCAGACCGCCCCCTCCCGCCCTCGCTCACGCTCAGGCACCCTCCCCCAACTTCGGCGGTGGAGCGGACGAAGAACCGCCCCTTTTGCTCTTCCCCTCAACCACTGCATGGTGGAGGGAAACCT